>Ga0310690_10002463_pt1 | contig 29988 bp, 53 predicted proteins | sample AusTroGonzalo_MG_2_FD_207661 | JGI IMG/M metagenome (GOLD analysis project Ga0310690, IMG submission 207661) | Bovine rumen microbial communities from tropical cattle in Woodstock, Queensland, Australia - Gonzalo_04 (v2) (version 2) | ecosystem: Host-associated > Mammals > Digestive system >...
TTATTGCCCATGATTGAAATGCTAAAAAATCATTCAACCATTCATCGCAAATTGTAATACCTCTTGCTCCGTATTTATCATAGCTAATATCGTCTTTGTTATAGCACCTTGTTCTCATCCCATAATAAATCCGATACAGCCTTGGATCACGATATATACCATCTGCGTTATCTCTGTTTCTTTTGGAAGTTATTGCCCTGTTAATACAGTTGCAACTTTGTGTTGTCCCATGTTTCAAATTTACACCCTTAACAACTATATTATTTCCGCAGTCGCAAATGCAGTTCCAATATGTGTTACCATTTTTATTTTGAGCTTGGCTAACAACATATAACTTCCCAAAACGTTGCCCAGTAAGTTCTAAAGGTTTTCTGCCTCCCATTTTATAGCTCCCAGTAGGCACGAATATTGTCGGTGATTGCCTTCAAATCGTTATCTACCATAAGCGGCAGAAGCCCTTCAGGTGATTTGCTGATATCCTGACCGTCAGACTGGGTGCGGAAGAAATATTTATTCGTCCCTTCCTTCATTGCTCTCAGGCAGATCGTGACGAGCCCTTCCACGCACACTTTCTGATCCAGCAGCTTCCCGATGGTCTTCAGTTTGGTATCGCCGTAATCACTGGTTTCCTCATGCATGATGAGGTACACAATCACATCATCCGGCAACTCGTTCTTAATGAACATGATCAGCCCATACGCGTCATCGGCAATGTTGTTGTACAGATCGAACTGACTGCCGCCCTGTTTCTTGGTATGCTCTGCCATGAACTTCGCGGTCTGCTGATAACCGAAGTCATCGATCACAGCGGTCTTGATGCCCTTCTCGCCCATCTTAGACAGGGCATTCTTGACCTTCCTGACATCATCGGTCTTGTACTCATACTTGAACTTCTTCGGAAACGGCAACCGCTTATTCACGGTATTGATCAGTAGGATCTCTTCCTCGCCGAAGTTCATCAGGCTGCGGCTTTTGCCAGTACCAGACTTGCCATAAATTATACATACTTCACCCATCGGCTTACTCTCCTTTCTTCGTTATTGTGACGGTTGCCACCTTATCAAGATTGATGTATTTCTGACCGCCGTCAATGTTGAAGCAGAGCATCGTCACGCCCCATAAGAATTCAACATGCGGGTCTTGATCAGAACTTACTTCATATCTGTCACCGGCTATGGTTTTAATGGAATATTGTTCGATTGTGCCTCAACCTCCTTTATTGTTTGACCAGTAAACTGTAAGTATTTCTCCCACAATATCGGCGCATATTCTCGCCAGCGATATTCTCTAATCGGTCTTTTGAACGGCTCGGCATTAAAAATCAAAACCAACGCTCTGCCGATCTTCGGATAATCATCATCTATATACCATCCGATTAACTCACCGTTCTTAATGCGCTGCTTGATCTTATTGTGGTACGGGTACATTGTCTATACGCTCCAGAAGATACTCGCACATGTTGTGCAGCGCATCCTTAAGCACATCTTTTCCTTCGTGATCAAGCACGATTCGGATGGCTTCCATGATATCGTCTTCCGTAAATTTCTCACGCTCCTTTGGTATGTTGAGATTAGAACATATTGCGACTGCATAACCGAAAGTCATGGCAATAGCTCCTTTTCTGTTACCAAATCACTTAATGCCTTGTGGTATTTAAAGTCCAGTTCTTCTAACGCATCGGCAGCAGCCAGTCCAAGAGCATCCACGCATTCGGTATAGTCCATTTCTTTAGCTAAATCTTTATACATACAATTCTCGCAATCGCATGTTATGGTATCAGTCCCGAAGCATCCTCTCAGGCTTGTGATCAAGGCATCAATTTTACGCATAGTTTTTATCCCACCATTCCTTGGCTTCTTCTGGCGTTTTGAATTTGATGTCATCCATGTATAATGCCATCTCTACCCATTCATCACCGTAGGCATAGCCGACAATCTCTTCTGTGCCGTCCTCACGGAGTACCGTGCTTGTGTACAATTCAGCCATTGGTTTCACTATTGTTGCCGCAGCCAACCGGCGCATAACCATTCGGTGCTATATGATGCTCCAGCTCATCAACTTTGAACTGCAATCGCCTGACATCGTCTTTGAGTTTCCATAGCGCATCTGCGGTTTCTTCTTCAACTTTTCTACGCAGTCTGTATTCTTCCAGCTCTTCCTTAAAACGTTTTCTGGAAATGATCATTTGTTATCCTCCTTTTGAATTTCATTATGGAATTCGATAAGATCAGGGAACAGTTTGAGATACTCAATGATTGCATCTTTTTTTGTCGATTGTACAACAATTGAACGCCATCTGGCTTTATTCCCATCGCTCCATCCTTCGTTTGGAGAAACTGATACCATGATCTTCCATTCAACTTTGCCTGTTGGATATGCCTCTTTCTTAAGGCACACTCTGCCATGATACAAAGCTTCCTGTTTATAAGCGGCTATTTGTCTGTCAAGTTCTTTTCGTTGTTCTACCAATCGTTGATATTCTAATTCAGTCATTCAGCTTCCTCCTTCAGCCAGTCGAGCCAACACAAATCACATGCAGAATCTACACCGTCTGAATCATCTCCAAGAGCATAAAAGCATGTTTCTGTTGGGGCCATTGTCGGCGGACACATTCTCGCTAAGATATCCGCCAGTTCCTCATCCGTCATAGCTCGGATTCTCATCGCATTCGTCATTGGCTTAGGTATCGGCTTATACGCTGGGCATCTGTACATCAGTTTGATTTCGCTGTCATCGCACGGGTAGTTTTCACAGTTATCACAGAGATATTTCATCACTCACCCTCCTCACAAATAAAACCACTTTGCAAAGTCGCGATCCGAATAATCAATCCTGATATTCTTTTCTCTTGCCTTTTTGTTCAATGCTCTGACGCATGGTCTGCCCTTGTGGTTGTCCTCGCAATAATCGCAGATCGTTCCATATCCGCAACACCCAAGTGGAGTGTCTTCTTCCTGACTGACCTTGTCACTCCACCTTTGGAAAGCGTTCTCCCAGTTCCTCTTCTGCTTGGCATACGCTTGAAACATCTTGGCCTGAGCTTTGAGGTCTTCAATGTCTTCGCCCTCAAAAAGAGGCGGTATCATAGATAATTGCTCCACTATACGTCTCCCCATTTTGGCGGTTCATGTTCGCAGAAATGATCTAACCACCACCAGAGTTCAATCCAAGACCGATAAAGTTCTTGGTGCGTCATCTCTTCTGGTATCTTGCTCATCGGGTCAATCATGGAAGTCATACGATCACGAACAAAATCACAGAACTTGTGCTTATTTACAAATTCTCCGTCTTTGACAGCGCACAAAATCATTGCTTCTGCTTTTCTGGTGTTGGTTTCCTCATGTTCTGGGCATATCTCCTTGATTATTTCAATTGCCTCATCAAGGGTTTTCGGATTATTCAAATTCATCACTCATCATCCTCTGCTTCGATAATGGTTGGTGCATTAATAATGTCGTTTGCGTAAATAAATTGGATATGCGTGTGACAGCTTTCCTGTGCAAAATACATCGAATCCCTTAACCACCCGTCATGTTCCTCTAACTCATCCGCATCAATTAGTCTACCATGCGGCGGGACGGAGACGAGAGGGCAATCAAACGGTCTTTCCTCCCACGATACTCTCGACAACATATAGTTACAGATAAGGCTTTCCCCTGTCGGGCTTAGTGTCGCAAGTAAGCACTCGCCGCAGTTTTTCGGCATCTCCATGCCCTTAATCAAGATGCTCATATCATCACCCCATTTTCTTAAAAACCAAGAATAACCATAACACACCTCCAATGCCACCGACCGCTGTTGCGAGTGTACGAATTGCGCTTGCGATTTCAAGAAGTGCTTCTACTTCACTCATGCTCATTCCTCCTTCGGCAGTTCTGCCGGGATGATGGTCAAAGACGCTTTTATATATGGCAAAACGCCTTCGTAGTAGTACATGTCCTGAATGATATCCTTCTGTAATGCGTCTGCATCAATCAGCCTACCGTGTGGTGGCACTTCGATGAGTGGGCAATCTATTGCTATTTTAGTCCTTAACACTTCTTCTTTTGTGATTTCGCAGAATAGCCTTTCCCCATTCAGAACTGATAGATTGCAAAGAAAACAGTTGTGTGGCATCTCCACGCCCTTGATCAGTACGCTCACGCCAGTTCCTCCTCTTTCGTTGCAAGCCAATCTTTCCACTCAAGCATGGTAGCATATGCCCGTTCGCCAACGGACTTACTGCTGTAATATGGGTCTTTCCGATGTTCTGCCGAATACAGCAATCCATCAAGCACCCAATCTCCAATGTCGATAAGCGTCTTGAGGTTTTCTTCTCGTTCGGTATCAATCGCAGAATCCGCAACTGGTTCGGTGTTCCCCACAACGATTTCCAACAGCTTGCATATTTCTCTCGATGTCATCTTGCCAACGTTCATTCAGTTTCCTCCCTCATGTCAGCACCGCAGTTCGGGCAGTAGTAATATTCATTATCCTTCGGGCTTCCTTCCTCAATGCAAAACTCTTCGTGACAGTTGGAACATTCCCAAATATTCCATCCATAGTACATGTCCTCACGCTCTATCCAATTCCCAGTCTTCTGCTCTACCACATTTGCGGCTGGGGTGTTATTTATCAACTCCATATCAAAGCAAAGCTCTTGGCATTTGCCGTATTCTTCGCAATGACCGCAGAACCGTTTCTTCAGAGTTTCTCTGCTGATATAGTCAGTCATCTTTCATCATCCTCCAATAATAATCTGAGAACCCAGCGATAGCCTCTGCACCTTCGGCTGTCGTGCCATCGTACTTCAAGCCGATTCTTCGACCACATTGGATCGCTGTATTACAATCTAAAAGCTCAGACCACAGCAGACCGTTCTCCAGTATGGATTCAACTGCAAATGCACACTGCGCTGAAACATCAGCGATGCTGCAATCATGATCTTTAATATAGTCATACAGCGACCCAACATAGTCATGGCTGACCCATTGGCCAAGACCATAGCCACCAAACGCTTGTACTCTGTCAATGAACTCTTCTCTTTCCATGCCGTCATCGACTTCTTTGGCAAAGCTCTCACAGATCCCTTTGACCCTGACATCCCAGCCAGCCACAGCATCGGCTTTCAGTCTTGATTCTCTGTAGAAAAACCCCATGATCCCGGCTGCGATCTCTTCATTCGGACTCAGCTCAACAAGATATTCCCAGATCTCCTCCTCATCGCCATAAGCATTAATCTCGCAACTCGCATTCGGCATCAGGAGAATCCCAATCAGCCACATAAGCGCGAATACGCTTGCGAGTCTTCTTTTTCTTAAGTTCACCGACTTTTACCTTCCTGTCAAAATAGTAGAGGACGCTCACCCGCTTCTCGCATTCCGGGCATTCGATGTACTGCATCTTTGTCGGGTCATTTGGCACGGTAAACGCAGTCTTATCATTCACCTTAATAACCTTGTTGCAGTAATAGCACCGAACCTTATCTCCACGGTTCAGAGTGGGATGGAATTCCACCCCGCTCCTTACCACAGTCCGTGTAATCGGGAATTGAGTAATCCTCTTTTTCACGGCAGACATCTGAATGTTCATCAGTAGCACCGCAATTCTTCCCAGACAAATCTACCGTTGCTGGCATTTCTCCACTGACCGATTCCGCGCCATTTACCGTAGTCCAGCCACTCCCGGACATACTTCTCATCGCCGTCCGTCAGACAAGTGATCTCGATTTCCATCCATGTCCCGGCAGGAACACTCTCGCTCATCGCAAGGGCTACACGTTCGCCCTGTGCAGTCTGCGCTCTTAACGGTCGCTGACACACTCCGATTTCTCCACCTTCCGGGAGATGCAGCGTGATTAATCTCGGATTTACAAAGATAAGCCCATCGATCATCTTTTTATGGGCTTTGATGTCCCTACTCTTGCTTCCAGTTGCCTTTTTGAGCATGGCGCAAGAGTCTTTGAAAAATCCCTTGATCTGGTAATCGTAAAGGGCAGGATTACCATCAGGATCTCTGGAGAATACCGTCATACCCTTCTCGACTACCGCATCAACGCCAAGACTTTCAACCTCTTCATCGACAGTCTGCGCGTCCGGGGCTTTGCTCCCGATAAAGTTCCGGTAGATGTCCTCATCATTTGGAGATGTGCCAAGCACTTGCTCGACAAATGTGATTTTTGCTTCAATTGTTTTCATGCGCTATATTCCTTTCAAAATTTTAAGTTTTGCTTTTGCTACTCCAGTCTACAACTTGCCATGCCATTGCTGTGCTTTCCGCATCCATGCCGCTGCGTAGCAGCCAACGCCAGCCTTTTCTTTGCCACTGCGGTTTTGATCAACGCTATTCTGTTGCCGACCATAGCTAACAAATCAGTTCTCAGCTTTTGCTATTCGAAGAGTGTCACAGCCAAGCAGTTCCTTGGCAAAGCTCCTCCTGTCCTGCCTTTGCCCTACCATTACTTCTCTTTTCTATCTGTCCTATGCTGTAGCTCATCCATTCTTTTCTGCGCTGTTGCACGGAGTTGCACAGCAGATCCATTGCTCTGCGAGTCAGACAAATCAGCGCAGTTGCCAACCAAGCCAAAGCTCCGCTATTGCTCATCAGATCGATGTATTGCCGTTCCATAGCAAGACTATGTTGCTCTCATCACCGCCGCTGCTGTTCTCCGCTCCGTCTTTCTTTGCTATTGCTCAGTAGTCCAATGCATTGGTAGGCTTCTCTATTGCTCGTCATAGCTCTCTTAGCTTATCTATTACAACGATTTTCAAAGACTTGCATGTCTACGCCTTTGCACATCTGATCCGTTCCAGCCAATGCCATTCTATTGCTTGGCTGAACAGTGATTTACCAAGCCATTGCGATCAGTATTCAATGCTCCAAAATTTGGTTTTGCTACTGGTATGAAGCTCATTTCTGGCTGTTACACTTCCATCAGCATTGATTTCAGCATAGAACAGATCATTCCGGTATCGCCTCGGTCGTTGGTTATCCACAATCATCGTTGCGACACGTTCCGCGATCTCTTCGTCCTCTGGCCCAAATGAATGACCAATAATGAAACATTCAATCTGATCAGAAATCAATACATCCCATAATTCTTTGCCATACAACCCAGAAAGATATCTTGTCATGTCCACCCAAAGATACGTCTCTATACCTTCCGGTGTAACGCCACGTTCCATTCGCAAACTCCCTGCATGTATCGCAAGCAGTGTTTTATACTTGTCAATTGCGTTCTGTCTGCTTTTTTCATCGCTCAAAAACGCATCGCTATCTGCTGCCTCTTTTTTTGCAATTTCCTGCCGTTTGATTTCTTCACACTTCGCATCCCAACCGTCATTAAATCCGTTGTGATACATGATCGTGCCAGTAATGCAGCAGCCACCAATTAATGACGCGCCCCAAAGAAACATGATGATAACTGTCAGTGCATGATCGCGGATGAGTTTCTCCTTCTTGCGCTGCCACCAACATTTTGTAATCGGCTCACGCTGCTTCTTCTCTTCGGCGAACGGGTCATCCAAATCCTCTTCCCGGATATGTTTTACAGTACCTCTGCTGTATATGGGAAGCTCACGTTCCCAGTCCCAACTTGATTTTTCGCCCATAATGTGTTATACTCCTTTTACTGAGTCCGTTTGGACGTTTCCCGATTGCCGTGCGCTACCACGGTAGTCGGGTTTTTATTCGTCCTCATCATCTTCTTCATCTGGTTCATCATCGTCCCAATGAAGCTCACCAGTTACTTCTAAGCACTGATAATACCGATCAAAATACTCGTCATAGTATCGAATCCACGGGGCATCAGGGAGATCCATCATCATCGCCCGTATCACCGCCCCTGAGAATTGCGAACAGAATCATGATCGCAATCGCCGCCAGAAAGCCGACACCAAAACCGAACCAGAACGGGTTAACGTACATCTGCTTTTTCCTCCTTCTTCTTCTGGGGCTGCTTCATCTTGATAAAGATTCGCCCAGCGTACTGCCAGCACTTCGATGCAGCGTACATGTAGTCCTCAAGCGGATGATCCAGCATGTTTTCAGGCATCATAAGGAATCCGCACACACTCACACTGTCTTTCTCCCACTCAAAGCCCCATTTCGTCAGCACCGACCGCACCGTCTCCTTCGGGTCGAAGTCCCAGTTGACAATCCGGTTGCCATCATCAATTACTGTGTTGACCAGTTTCTTTTGATCTGTCACTCTATATCTCCTTTCTCTTCTGGCGTTTGCGCTTTACAATCCCATCCTTCATAAACCTATCCAATTTGATGGTCTGATTGCGCTGCTTATAAATAACATCTTGCTTCTCGCGCAGTTCCAGAATCCATACAGCATATTTCTCACACTGTCCGTGACACCCAGATACACGATCTTCGCACTTGTGACACGGGTTGTTCTCATATAGCCCCATCGTGTTCTCCAGTGATGGTTGTCGTGACCTTGATTTCAAGGAATCGGCAGACCTTTGTCCGCACATCTTTGGGCCAGTCTTCGGGATCTTTATGCGTGGCATACTGTCTCATCACATCACCGGATACACCGGCAGCGTTTCCTATCTGCTCCCATGTCAGCCTCCCAACAAACTTCCGCTCCAGAATCGCGGCCCTGAGATTGTTGATCGGCGGGAATCTCGATGGTGAAAATCTTGTTCTTGGCATTTACTCACCCACTTCAAAATCAAATGAATCGTAATATTCCAGTGGTTTTGGTTTTTCTTTTTTCTGCCTTGGTTTATATTCATGATTCTCGTCATAAACATCAATCGAGCAGAATTCAAACTTTCTGCAAAAATTCTGGTGCTTAATGTAGGAATCCTTTAGTTCTTTATTCTTTTCCTCGCACCAATTCCCGTTCGCCACAAAGCAGTGGCAACAGTATCTGCAATATTGCTTCATCCGTGTTGGATGTTTTCTTGTGAAAACGGATGCGTCTTATTGGTGAGACGTTTTACCGTTACGAATTCTCCGCACATTCTGGCTTCAAGAGCAGTATGGAAATCAGCAACGTGATTGTGAGTAATCAACTCAGCATCGGTCATATCGTTCACAGGCGCACCAGCCAAGATCTTACCGCCATGTTTGATACGATTCCTCGCGCACCGAACCTCTCTGGAATAAGCAGATGAATAATCGCCGGGGTAAAGAACCTGATAGCTTCCGCTACCGATGGACTTAATCATCTTTCCACGTTTCTCCAAAAGCTTTTTCGCTTTCTGGACGAAGTTGTAATAACGAGTAGTTCCATATTTCTCCTTCAGGATCATCTCAATATCCTGATACTGGATAACCGTGCCATAGTCAAAACTGGCGATGTAGTCTGCCAGTGCTTCTCCACGGTTTATTGTTTTAATGTTTTCCATTATTTCTCCTTTCAAATATTAATTTCCCGACCAAACAAACCAAATAATTCCTGACTTGCCACAACGCATAATGTCTCAACACACCGCAACCAAACCAAACAAAACCGAACGTAGCATAAAATGCTTAACAAGACAGAACGCAACGAAACACAACCAAACTCAACTCAACTAAAAATGCATAACGTAACCCAACCCAACCAGACTAAACGAAACAAGGCTAAAACTGCACGACATAACTTAACGCAACACAACGAAACTCAGCAAAGCTTAACGAAACCTATCCTAAAAACCATGCCATGACCAGAAATGACCAATCAAGTTCTAACCCAACCAAACAAATCCAAGCCTAAAATGCTTAACTCAACTCAGCCCAACCATACACAACCAAACGCAACGGGGCGCAACATAAAATGCTTAACTTAACGCAACCTAATAGATCATAACCCAACCCATCGAGGCACATAATGCTTAACTCAACTCGACCTTGCTAAACTTAACCGAATACATCCTAACCTAACCTAGCCCAGCTCAAAACGCTTACCTTGCCATAACCGAACTGAACTCAATGAAACCAAACAAAACAGAACTTATAATGCACGGCAGAACTTGGCGAACCAAAACCCAATTGGGCTTAACCCACCCCGACATAACAAAACATAAAATACTTAACTCAGCCCATCCGAACTCAGCAGAACATGTCGCACCATAAAATGCTTAACTTGCCATATAATGTATTCTTTATCGCACCTCCTTAATCCAACTCCGTGATTTTCGCAACAAACTTCCCATACTTTGGTCTGCTGTCACAAAGTCCAACGTACTGACCGCTGTATTCAATGGCATTGACCAGAGTCTCAAAGTCCAGAATCTTCTCATCATAAGATGCTTCAAAGCTCAGATTCCAAGTGTTGAACCTCGGTCTTGTCCTCATAACTCTGGCTTGCTGAACCTTCATCATACGGACATCACGAAAACGGTTGTCGTTCAGCATCTGCTCTTTGGTCAGATCCTCACCGATATCCAGCTTCGGCTTTAGCGTCTCACACGCAAACGCCTTTACGATAGCTTTGCCGTTCTTCGATGCCTTTGCGCCCTCACGGATCGTTGCTTCGATGTTTTCGGCAGGAATATAAACACCGATTTCATCGTCCCAGTAAAGCCCGGACTCCCATTCCAGATTGGAGAGCTGAATCAAATCTTCTTCGGTCTTCTTCCGCTTGGAAGTGATCTTCTTCATCTCAAGTGTCAGAGGATGAAGCGGATTGACGCACTGGCAGGAGTGCAGAATGATCGGGCTGATACCGTGGAAATCGCATTTAATGTTTTTCATAGTTTTTTTCTCCTTTAAAATTAATAAATTTGATTTTTGAATTTGAATGTGCTATAATACATCCATCATAGTTTTCCCGTCTTGCCGATCTTCCACATCGGCTGGGCGGGTTTTTAATTTTTCTTGTTCTCAAGATCGATGATCAGAGCAACCGGAATTCCAAACACAACTGAAAGTTTTGCCGCGAGAGCAACATCCATTTTCTTCTGACGATCTCCGTTCTCGATGTAGGAATAATAAGACTCAGAAACATCAATCTTTTTCGCCACTTCCTGTTGTGTCATGCCATGTTCTTTCCTTATAGCCGCCAACCAATCCCTCATTCATTCACCCCCTATTCATGATCTGCGGCTTCACTCACTGTGAAGTCTGGCGTAAGAATATCATATACTTCACCCATTGTCAAGCCCCTAAAAAAGAAAGACAACTTTCAGTGAAGTTGTAATTTTTTGTTACCTACTTGACATTTAGTTAAGTTTGCATATAATAAGAAATAGGAAGGAGTTGATGATGTGGAAAACCTAAGAAGAATCAGAAAAGAAAAAGGTTTAACCATGAAACAGCTTGGCGCGATGACCGATGTATCTGAAAGCATGATCCAGATGGTGGAAACCGGAACAAGAAAACCAAGCTTTGAATTATTACTGAAGCTCGGCGAGGCTCTTGATTGCAGCGTTAATGATTTACTGGATACAAAAAAAGAACCCGCCAACGATGTTGACGGGTCAAAACAGGAGGATGTAGTTGTAACAGATAAAGATCTGCGATTCCTTACTTGGTTTCGTTCTCTATCTCCAGAAAAACAGAAAGCAATCCTAATTTCTCAAGACGCTCCAGAAGACCTTTTCTGAGCTTCGGATCATGTATCATCTTCAAAAACAGTAATTCTTGTTCGTTCATCAATCATCACACCTTCATCTGTAGTTTACTGTGCTATAACCATATCAAAAAATCTGTCCCAAAAATCGGACTCGATTGATTACTTTATAGACTCCTGTGTTGTAAGATGAGATTGGGGCGGTGACTGAGCCGCCAAGCTGTCAACCAGCCCCTCTCTCTTTGATGGCTGTATTATAACCGATAGCCACCTACAAAACAACTACCATCTGTGATCAGAAATGCGCTTTCTGTGGACACTTCCCTGTTCATTCGTGGCGTTTTTTGACCACGGAAGAACAGGAGAATGCTCATGGACGCGCGGGAACTGATCATAAAGATGAAATCCGTCAAGCAGCAGCGCAAAATCTCTTACGGTGAAATCATTGACCAGCTCACGGTCAATGGAACACCTACGGTTTCGATGACCACACTGCGCAGAGTATTTGCGGCTGGTTCTGAAGATCGCGCAAGCAGTTTTAATTATGAGGAGACTTTGACTCCGATTGCAGAAGCAATGCGCAAGCTTGCAGAATGCCCGGATGAGTCTGCTCACGAAGAAGAGATCTTTAAATTGAAGGACAAGATCCACGGGTATAAAGATCAGATCTCTGCTTTGAATGACAAGATCGACCAGAAAGACAAGTTGATTGAACGCTTGATTGATAGACTTGAGCAAAAAGACAATATAATCAGGCAATTTCTCATCGACATGAAACAGAAGGATGAGATCATAAAACACATCATGGAAAAGGACTATGAAACTACCAGAACCAAAGAAACTCCCATCGGGTAACTACAACATCAGGATGCGTTTAAATGGCGTAGATGTGTCCGTAACAAAGCCGAATAAAACGGAGTGTATCAATGAAGCCAGACTCATTAAAAGCGAATACAAGGCTGGTAAACGCCTCATATCGCGCAAAGAAAATGAGAACACTCTCGGCGCAGTTATTGACAAATACATTAACGCTCATCGCAAGGTATTGTCCCCTTCCACTATAGGTGGTTATATGGTCATACGCAGAAACAGATTTCCTGATTACATGAAGAAGAAGATCTCAAAGATCAAAGACTGGCAGGACATGATTAACGATGAGGTTGAAAGCGGAGTAACCGGAAAGACTATTCGAAACGCATGGAGTCTGGTAGCTGCTTCATTGACTTATTCTAAATTCGCAGTGCCACAAGTTACGCTGCCGCCAGTGATAAAATCTGCAAGACCGTGGTTAGATGCTGAACAAATTAAAGTGTTCATCAAGGCTATGGAGGGGAACGATTATGAAGTTCCTGCACTGCTTGCTCTTCATTCATTAAGACGGTCTGAGATCTTTGGTCTTTCATGGGATAAGGTTGACTTAAAGCAAAACCAGATCCGTATTGAAGGAAGTATCGTCCAGAACGATCAGAGTAAACAAGTCTTTAAGGAAACCAATAAAACCAAGAACAGCCGCAGAACCATACCAATAATGATCCCACGGTTGAAAGAACTGCTGAGTGCAGTACCGGAGAAAGACAGGAAAGGAATGATCTATACCGCACCGCAGAATTATCTCTGGCGGGAAATCAATTCCGTATGTAAAGATAACAATCTCCCAGAAGTTGGAGTCCACGGTCTTCGCCACAGCTTTGCGTCTCTTGCGCATCATGTTGGTTTACCGGAACAAGAAGCCATGCTGATCGGCGGCTGGGAAGATGCCCAGACGATGCATAAAATTTATGAACACATCTCTGCTGCCGACCGTATGAAAGCAGAAAACAAAATCGCTCAGTTCTTCGCTACGAACTGAGCTTTTTCATCGGCATTTTCATCGGCATTTTGAATTTCACAAATGTGTCATCGGCATTATGAAAACGGAATAATTCGTCACAAAATACGAGTTGCGTGATTGCTCAAAACGCCAGTAAAATAAGGCTATTTAAGCGACAAGCCCCAAGATATTTACTATCTCAGAGCTTGCCTATGTTGGTGGAGATGAGGGGAGTTGAACCCCTTGAGAAATCGCCAAACTACCAGTAATTACTATATGGTTGAAATTCATCGGCATTTTTTGTCGGCGTTTTGAAAAGGGCGGGAGCTGTTACACTCTCGCCCTCTTTTTTTATCCTTCCTTGTACATCATCTGGTAGCTCTTCGCTTCACCAGCGTGTTCTATCTGCTTTTTATGAAGGTAGTCATACACAGCCAGCATATTTGCAGGAGGTTCACCGTTCGTCTGCCGGTACTCCTCAATCAATCTGACAACCTCTCCGTGAAGCATCTGCATGTGGTGCAGCTCTTCGATAGACAGAGTATAGAACACATCAGCTAAGTTCCTCTTTTTCGTCTTCCACTCAAGCGCGAGTTTCCCGTACTTGCAGGAGTCGTTGATTTCCTCATCGATGTACTCGGAAAGTTCTTCGATGATCTTCATGCTGTAGCTGCCGGGTTAGCCACCCATTTACCCATTACAGACAGCAGATACGCGCTCTGATCGGCATTCGATTTGTCAGCCAGCAGCCGTGCATTCTCGCGGAGCGCATCGTCATAACGGCTCTGAAGCAGCGTAGACTTAATGTCGCAGCAGCAAGATCCAAGCTGGGTGCTGATGCCAGCCAGTGACTGCTGGATCGCATTGAAGCCCTGAATGACCGCAAGCTGATTCGTATAATTAGACTGCATGTAATCGCGAGTCTGCGCGGAAATCAACTGTGCTGTCTCATAATTATTGTTGGCTGAAGACAGCAGTATGTTTTGAAGCGATGCCTGTGTTGTCTGGTTGTTAAGCGCATCCTGAACAGCAGCGTTGTTACCACCGCCGATGCCGCCCCATCCGAAAAGGACAGCTACGATCAGGAATACACCAATCCATTCGCCAAAATTGCCCATGATTTCACCACCTTATAATATAATTATATTTTCACTCTGGCCAGAGATGAAAACTAATTCATGACCTTTTGCTTGATTTCTTCTGTCAGTTTGTTGGCATCGATCCCACGCTCCTGACATAACCGCTGCGCAGATCCGTTGATATCATTGAGATCAATGTTCCGCAGTTCCGGTCTGGAATTTGCCAAGTTCCGCATAAATTCCTGTGGGCTTTCCCCACGCATCATCGCGCCAAACGCTTGCATCATAATGCTTCCGTTGCCCATGCCGCCGAAGATGTTCATTAACGGATTAGCCATTTGTCTTCACCTCTTTCGTTGGTTTCTGTTTTTCGTTTAATAGCTGATCCAGTTTGGAAACAAGCGCATTGAAGTCTTCTCGGCTCACATACTTCTCTTCCATCGTTGGTTCTAATGTCATCTCAAACTTACAGATCTGGATACGCTGCGGATTACCGTTGGCATCTTTCTGGAGAACGTAGAAGATCGGCTGCTCATTATCCCATACAATGTGTTTTGTATTAGACAGCATCTTCGTCATAAATGACCGCGCACCATCAAGACCGGTTACCAGATCGAACTGATTAGTCCCCGGCACAATCGGCTGTGGCTGCGGCATCGGACTACTGTTCTGTACACCAAGCAATTTCCCCAGTTGCCCGATCTGATCCTGCAATGTCTGCGTGTAATTGTCCAATCGCATTTCCTCCTCTCAACAGAGTCCTCGTCCCACCCACCAACTAATAAAATTGTATAAAAAAAGCCCCCATTCTACGAGCAAGTAGATGGGGGTAAAATAGTGTAAAAATAGTGTAAAAAAGTCTTATAGATGGCTGATGAGCATCTCCCGATAAGCCCTGCAAAGATGCTTAACGTGCTGAGTAGAGAAGTTACAAAGCTCTGCCACCTCCTCATATGTATATCCTTCGCAGTATCTGAGTCGAAGAACTTCCCTGTGCCGTGCATTTATGACGTAAGCGTTGATCGTGTTACACATGTCGAATCTGTTGTATGCTGGCATAACAATACCTCCAAAATAAAATGCCGTCACTCTACCCCTTAAATTTAGGGTAAGAGTGGCGGCTCGTTCTTCGGCGGCTCTATGAAGTTTTTATGTCTTCTCTGTTATGGTCGAGAATCACCAAATTTGACTTTGTAAAGCCAAAAGCTTCTATAGCCTCAGACTTTACGAACAGATTCACCATCTGCCGTGCTTGCTCAATATGAGCAATCTGGTGCGCATGACAGTATCACGACACCACCTTTGTGGCAGCTACATAGTAACTGTCATCTTCTTTTTGTATCCGCTGAGAGTGATTGTGTTCAGGCAGTGCGAAGTCGGCAGGAGCATCTTCTGCGCCGGATATCCTGAGTATCCCAGCCAGCTTGTTGCGGATACCACCTTGAATGGCTTAATGCTTACCTGATTGTTCTGCCGGTCAATGTAAATCTTCCCCGGTTGAGTAGTATATGGCTTGTGCGTGTGACCAACAATCAGAGCATCCATGCCATCGATCACATATCCATATCGTTCACTGCGGTTGACTGCACCGCCCGTGAGAATCCCACCGCCAGATCCATGCGTGACAACCAGAACATACGATGGTCTGTACTCGCTTGCGACACTGTTCGCGGTGCTTTTCCCAAGTTGGATTTTCATAAACGCAATGTTCTCACGATACAACGACTCAAGGTCAAGCTTCGCGGCGATGTCATATATGGGGTCATCGTCTGCATCCTTGTTGGATCTCCGCTCATGATTGCCGGGGATCATACAAAGGATACGATCCCGAACTGGTGCAAGAATGTTTGCCATTTCACGCTTTTGCTGGCTCGGAGGCATTGTGGCTCTAAATGGATTCGTTACACTCGACCGTGTGCCATTATCGATCAAATCGCCGCCAAGAATCAAGTAAGTATTTTGAGTTTCATTAATAGTATTAATGAATTTTATAAAGTCTTGTTCCTGACATTCCGGTGATCCCAAATGCACATCGAAGATGGGTATCACATTGATATCATGCCCACCCAAAAACTGATGCGTAATCATCTCGAAATCGGGTAGCATGTGAGATCACCTCTTAAAACGTAACGTTTTCTTTGTTGTCTTTATTGTACTGCGCTGTGCTAATCCCCAGAAGCGCACCTAACAGGGTGCATAAGATCGCTGACGTTTTTGCGATGGCATCGGCATATGGCCAACCCCAGACCGTACTGAGTCCAACATATGCGGTAGTAAGTGCAGGAATGCAAATCATGACAACCCATTTCAAAACATCGTACAGTTTATCAGGAAGCTTCATTTTTATCTCCTCTCTCATCATGAGTCAAAAATCCACCATTACGCTTTACTTTTTTATACGTGTTCTCGATTTCGTGCATTGCAATTGTACCCCTTGAATTACGAAAATCGGGATGCCGCAAGCTGTACATCTTATAATCCGAAATATCGTCTAGAATATCCTCAAAATGCGATTCGGAATGTCTTCGCCCTTCACATAACTCATCGTAAAACCGCAGGATTCGATACCGCTGATTCCGTGCTTTTTCGTTCTCGTCTTCTTTGATGTGTGCGTTTAATGTTTTCTGAACTTGCGCAATACTCTCATCTGTTTTCTTCCGATTGCTGATGATTGTTGGAATGATGCCTACAAGCGCGACCAGAATCGGAGCGCAAGCTTGCAGTACGGCTATCCAATTCATTGGATCCACCCCCTGTTAATACCATCTTTCAATTGTGTAATTTTTACTGATTTTTTTGTTGCTGACAGCTGCGGTCGGATCGAAGAAATGCTCCTTGCCCCCGACCTTCGCAGTCACCCACGCATGATACTGTTTCCCGACATATCCAATTACTAATTTTGACGGAATGCCCTGTGACCGAAGCATTGCAACTGTTACGGCAGCCAGATCTTGACAAATACCCATGCCTTTGCGATATGTTTCATCAATGTCAGGTAGCGCACCAGATTTTTTCAAAACAGCTTTAACATAATCATATCGGTAATGCGTCACCACATAATCGCAGATGTAACTGTATTTCACAATTTTTTCATTAATACTATTACACATCACATCTGCAATCATAACTACTGGAGAAGACTCCGTATAATTAACATACTGATTCGGAACAAGCTGCGAAGCATCAGGGCGGTCTAGTTTTACTTGGAACTCAATCACGGATGCAGTGGCGTACTTGTTCCCAGTGACGCGCTCATACAGCGTAACTTTGTATTTGCCATCACCAAACTGCAACGGGAATAGTTCGTACACACCATCGCTCCGTATATCGAATGTCTGCTTGTTATTTCCTAACTTGACTTCAAGCTTGTACCGCTTCCCAGATTCCCCAAATGCTGTAGCCTTGAAGTTGCCATTGCGCGCATTGGAGATCTCCAGAAGAAGTTTCCCGTTATGTAACATCACGTCTCTGGCTTCCACACAGCAAACCATCGATAGGTTTCTTCCGCTCTCCAATAATATCCGTTCATTGAATACTTTGGTTTAAGCTCTGTAGTTGAAACATAATATGAGAAATCATATGCTGTGGGAGTATCAATAGAGGCATCTGGAGCTGAATTGATCCAATGGCTTGTCCCGTCCAACAGACGATTGTTGTTTGATTGTCTCCACTGTGTTCTTCCATAATAGAAAGAATCAGCACTGTTCTGCAAAGCTCCAAACAACGAGCCGAAATTAATGATAGAGAAGAAGTAGTTTGTCTGATTGATAAAGGTATCAGATTGTGTCTTGCGCATAATCACGCAGTAAATCGGGAGATCATCATGCGGATTCTGGAACGCGATAGAAGCGGTATCGGTATCCTCTTCTGGAGTCCACTCGCCCATCTCATACTGGCAACCGGCAGGAATCGGAGGAAGAATTCCGTCTACTTCTTCTGTCAATTTCAAAGTGCCTTTATCAAGGAATGTGTTAACATCTCCGTTCGAATAAGTGATCTGAATGTCATACACATAAGTTCCAAATTCAAGGCTCTTCGTATCATCCGGTGTAAGTTGAAGAAGCATCGTATCATATGGAATCTGCTTTTCAATGACGAGATTTTCATCGCTGTAATTTCTCTTTGCTGCAAAACGGATTACATCACCGGATACCGGAGTATATGGCTTCCCATCCATATCTTTTGCAGCAATAATCTGCTTGAATGAATCACCTCTGGTTAAAACGATTGTTTTTCCAACTACCTTTTGCATACACTCACCTCCCCAATAATTTGCCCCATGTCTGTGGCCCCGCGATTCCATCTGCATCCAGATGATATGCTGCTTGAAATGCCTTTACTGCACCAGTCAGACCTTTATCGAAATCGTCATCATCAACAATATCAATCCAACCCCTCGCATACAGCAGTCCTCTGAGCGCAACAACATCCTTGCCGATCATGCCCTCGCAGATTGTCCTCGGAGGCCAATACTCTGTAGCAGGAATCTTCTCCCAACTATTATCAGGCTCTTCATCTGGAATCTGTGTATGCTCCCATTCACCCAGATCAATCTCGCCTTTGATTCTGAGAGCTGCTTGATATCTCGCATCTACGTTATGAACAGCAGGATTTTCAAATCGGGTGCAAACAGCTTTAACCGCTTCTCTAATATCACTTGTTGAACATAGGAGTCTCCAATCAGGAATATAATCTGTTTTAAACTCTTTGATTGCGAATTCAACCTGCATCTGGCAGCTTCCAAGTGAACCGCCATATGCTTTCCAAAACGACCATAGGTTTCTTTTCCTTTGTGGGTATGTCCATTGGGCTAAACCAAATCCAACCGGCTTCTGGAATTCAGATTCCGTCATTTGCCCATCATCTGCTCTTCGGACATATTCTTTTGAAATCAGCCTGTTCGCTGCGTAATCTCCCTGAAGCCGATATGGTTCACAGTTGCTCTCACACTCAAAATTCCCGATAACACCCAAAGCACCGGCTTCTGTCATTCCTGCCTGTCGGAGCAGATTGTATATTGTCTGTTGATAACTCATCTCTGCCCCTCCAACATTTCATTGATTAATTCTTCCAGTTCTTCTTGAGTAATCATACCGATCACCTTTATCTTTCAACTAATGGGAATGATATTTCATTCCACGATTCTGTTCCGTTCGACCTGCTAAGAAGAAATTTCGCACTGTTGTTATTTGCGTACATGGTCCTTGTTACCAAGCCGTCCTGCGGATCGTCATAAGTAACTTGCACAAACTCTGGCAAAATCAAATTTAGCAACATATTTAGCTCGTCAGAATTAAGTATTGTGCATGTAATATCAAGGCGAATCTTCGTTGCTACACGGTCACGAACCATCAGCCCAGTAATTGTTCTACCGGCATTCGGGCCATCTATGTCATTTCTTGACCACTTAACACCATTAAGAGCAACCAAGTCTGTAATATCTGTTCCGTCAATAATTATTCCAGTATTAATAAGCATGATTTCTCACCGCCTCAATAGTAAATCAGGAGGCATCCTTCAATACCATTAGTTCCATTGGATCCAGTTCCGCCAGTGCCAGGAGTTTGACTTTCGGTTGAATAAGTGCTGCTTCCACTCCCATAATAATTCGCGATTATTACGCCAGCACCACCGCCGCCACCGCCGCCATTTCCGCCAAAACCGCCAGAACCATACCCAGTATAAACATTGAACTGCTGTATAGCATTTCCGCCAGAACCGCCAGCAAAGTAATATTTGTACGCAGTGCTTCCGGTTTGGTATGATACTCCACCATTGCTTCCATCTGCTGCTCCGCCACCACCGGATTCATAAGAATAATAAGCAGTTTGGTGAGCAGTATCATGCCCAAACTTGTTAACTGTATTTGCTCTTCCGCCCTTAAACGGGTCGCTTTGATATGGAACAGATACATCTTCGCCGTTAGATGCAGAAGGACTATAGCCATCACCGCTATACACGCCAACGCCGCCTTTTCCACCGGCTCGTCCGTCCTTACCTTTTCTTGCGTATATTTCCCCAGTGAACAGATTTGTTATACCATTTTCTACTGGGTTTCCTGACGAAGAAGAATATGTGCTGATTACTGAATCATTGTCATTATAGGTTTTAACAATTGTGTTGTTCCCTGTTTTTGCGGCAGTTATTTTAGCCACATTCGTAACATCAACAGTAATCTGATAAACATTACCGCCAGCTCCACCTAATCCGGCAGCACCTCCGTTACCACCATTCCCACCTTGCCGTTGTCCGCTTCCTTCCTGTGCATACGAACCATCCTGACCGGCTCCGCCATTCGTTCCGTTTTCACCAGTGCCAATAAGAATAAGCCTGATATTTGCATACTCACGTTCACGAACCGCTTGTGGAACAGACCATTCTTCGTCATATTCAACGATCTGATAAGCACCGTACCCACCACTGCTTGGCGGAACGTATCCAGATACGAATTCACAATCTGCCTTAATGAATGAAGAAGCTTTCAACGATGCCTTTGAAAGATATCCGATATTTGTTGTATCAAATAAAGATTGGAATAAATAGCGAATACCGCACCGCTGCTCTCGGTAAACAATGCCAATGCCAATTTTCTTCACAGAAGCGCAATAATATGCCTTCAGTTTGTTCATCACGTTATCAGAATTAAGTGAAGAGATAATCGCAATGTTGCCAACGGATACATCTTGACCGTCATAAACGCTGGTATCTTGATAACGGATATCATTTTGTGCAGAAATATACGGAGTGCCAGTAATCGTTCCTCTGCCTGTGACTACAGCCGCATTAGCGTTATAACTTAAAATGGAAATGCCATTACCGACCGGAGTGCCATAAATCGGTGCATTGTTAAACAGAGCAATATGCTCTCCAGATACAGCCGGTGCATCTGAGTCATCATAAATAACCGTTGCAGGATCAGTTGGTATTGTGAACGAATACTCTGTAACTGTCAGGTTTCTTGCTGTGGAAACAGGCTCCTCCTGCGTTTCGTCATAGATATCTGTATCCGCAATAGTGATTGGCGTTCCTTCCGTGATTGCTGTTAAAAGCAGCTTCCCTTCCTGAGTTTTTAGGATGCTAATATTTTCTGCAAATAATAGCGCATGGAGAGCTTCTCTTCTGGTAGATACCGGCAGCCAACCATTAATCAATGTATTGGCAATAGCATCATCCATTTCTATACTGTCAAGCAGCTCTTGACTTTGCGCGTAACGTTTAATGTCACCAATAGAACCAAGCTCAGACCCGTATGGGGCAATCCTAGTCGGAGTTCCGTACACACCGTTCGCCTTGTTGTAAACGTAGCGTGTATTATCTATGTCAACCGCAAGCCCAGCGTCTATACGGAGCGTACCGTCCTCGTTATAAACTCTGTAATAATCCCAAAGTATATGGGCATAACCATATTGCCTTGTACCACTTGAATTCGGGCTGAACGCAACATCTAGGCACGCAGTTGAGTTGCCTGACCAAGGTGTAATTGTTTCAGATCTCGTGAGATGCCCCGTAGTTGTCGTGTCATCATATTTGATATAATCAACATCGATCTGTAGAGTCCCAGCGTTTGGATTTACATCGATTGAAACATAAGACCCCGCGCCGATTAATGGAGTCGCATCCCCAACCGAATAGCTTGAAGCACCATAAGCAACCTCAATAGAAAAATATGTTGGAGAACTTGTGCTGGATCGCGCCTGATAAATCCTCACAGAATAATACGTTCCATCATATCTTCCTACGATAATTCCATTCCGCTGAAGCTCACCATTCCCAGCCCATACTGCATCGCCAAAAGTGAACGCCGCTTGAAGTCGCTTTTTTTTAGCATCCCAGTTTCTTCCGTCAACGAGATTAACACCATAGTAACCATATACAGACGATGTTCTACTCTCTGGGAGGCACTCTGCTTTATATTCTTTGTAGTTCTTATAAACAGGACTATCTGAGAACAGAATCTCTCTCAATACATCTTCAAATCGCGCACGGACATAAAAGTTCCCATAAAACTGCTCTCGCTCAATCAACCCAATCAAGCTTGTGCAATGAAGCAGATACTTTGTCCTTGCCGTTCTATCGACTTTAGTGACATAATACTTTCCAGCGAAATTTTCGTTGTTGTAAAAGTAAATCGTTGTCGCATACGGAAGATTTTGCAGTGAGCTGTTGGTGTCATAATGGAATACTCCGACCTCCATAATATCGGAACTTAATTCATTCCCGATAATATCGACAGCGTTTTCCATAATCAAGCTCTCAATCTCATCCCCTGAAAAAGAAAATTGAGGAGAAGATACTGAGCCGATTTTAATCATGTAGTTATTTGCCACAGTATCTCTCCTCTCTTATCCATTCACAACAAGTTTGGAACCATGTTCTCTCGCAACTGCCTGTTGATCAGCGTATGTTGCTCTTGCAAATTCTCTGCCATTAATGTTCAGAATGATCGGTCCGCCGCCTCTGCTACTAGAACCCATAGCAGCCGATACTGCGTTATACACACCGGCAGAAATACCTGCAACAATCTGATCGTTGTTAGCAACAGCATTTCTGCTTCCAATACGCCCCACCATCTCTGGCCCAGCTTCCCGTGCGATATAAATCTCACCAGTATCGGGAAATCCTCCAGAAGCATATCCGAACGATTCGGCAATAGTCATTGTTGTATTGCCAACGCTAACCGTCCCTAAAGATGTAATTGCTGACCAGGCTCTTTGACACGCAGCAATAATAGAATCAATAGCCCTTAAAATTCCATTGACAATATTGCCGATATTAATCATAAGCCCGCTAAAGAATCCGCTGATTGCATCTGTTATTTCTTTGGCCTTGTCTTTCCACTCATCAAGCTTGGATTTAACATCATCAATCTTTTCCTTGACTTTCTCTATGATCTCATGAATTTTTTGGCGAAGACCGTTGAAGAATTCTTTGATATTTTTGATTTTTTCATCTACCGTTTCTTTGAGATTATTTAACTTAACCTTGAATCCTTCGATTCTAGCGGAAATTCCTTCAATAACCTCAAGAGCCTTGGTTTTTAAATCTTCAATATATCCCTTATATTCTTCAACTTTCCCTTTCGCTGCTTCTACAATTTCATTCCATGCATCTTTATACTCATTCCACTTATCAATAAGTGGCTGAATAGCATGTTCATTAATCCAAGCAGTGATCTCATCCCAATATGTGGCAAGCAAAAGAAGTCCTGCTATCACGGTCAAAATCGGATGATTCAATGCAAATAGTACAAGACCGGCAATAGCTAAAACTTCAATAAACCCAAGAACAACTTTTTCAACACCGTCAAGACTGTTGATAAATTCCTCCCAAGAATCCGCTTCTTTTACTTTCTTCGCCAAACTTTCAAACGTTTGACTAAGCCAGTCAATTACAGAAACGAATTTTTCTCCAATCCATTCCGCAACCGGCTTCATATAATTATCCCAAAGGTCTTTAAACACAGGGCCAACTTTTTTTAGCACTTCATTCAAAAGGCTAAAGGCAGATGCCAAAAGTCTAACCATTGATGGTGCAGCTTTCTCAATCGTCCACTTTGCAAGCGGCAGAAGCACGTTCTTATAAGCCCAGAACAGTGCCTGATCAACGATCCCGACAAAATCCATTACTGCATTCTTCAACTTTCCCCAAGCCTGAATCATTGGAGTAAAGTCAAGTTGCGCAAACCATTTCTTTGTTTCGGTTACATACTTCTCAAGAAATCCAAGATCGATATCGACAGGAGCAAGTTCCCAGTTCCCAATATCAGAACCGGCTCCGCCACCTCCACCGCCAGTATCAGTCTGGTCATTCAAGCGGTTAATCTCATCAAAGCCCATGAGCTGGTTTTTCCATTCTTTTGCAGCCTTGGCAGCACCACCGGCAGCAGCCGTCCACTCTTTGGTAGATTGTGTTGCCTTGTGATAAACGCTTCTTCCGCCAAGAAGAGCAAACAACTGTGCAAGCGCATCTGCGGCTCTTGTCACAAGCCTGATAATGGCTTCAACAATCGGCTGAATGGTCGCAATCAGTTCGCCAAGCGCAGCACCCATCTGGTTCTTCATCTGAAGTCCTGCACCGCTGATGGCATCAAGAGAACGTGCGATGGCACTGTCTACGGTCTTGCTGTACTGATAGACATTCTTAAGCCCTTCCGTAAATGCAGAAGTAATGTCCTTAATGACAGTACGAAGCATCCGATAAAGCGCAATCCTGCCAAGCGCACGACCAAGCTTGCCAAGAACACCTTCTGCACTCTTCGAAGCAGTGCTGAGTTTCTTCAGGGATGCCGTCATGCGAGTCATACTGGCCGCACCGACATCACCCTGCCGTTTGATATTAAATATGAGGTTTTCAACTACCATTGGTCATCGCCTCAACTTTTTTCACCTTCATCTCTTCCTGACGTTTCTGCTCTCTGCGCTCCAGCCTTCCGGTCAGAGACATAAGACTTGCCTTGAAGGACTCCAGTGTCTTCTTCTGTTCTTCTTCTTTCTCCGTTTCCGACAATTCGGTAATACGAATAGGTTTTTCTATATATTTTTGCTTCTGCTGCCCTTTCCCTGGAAACGCATTGCTTATCGCAACTCTGACAGCATCACACACATAAAGCCCCTGAAGCCACAGTTCCTGATTTTTTTCTTCCAGGCGGATTTTGTGAGCTTCCAATTCAAACTTCAGCCGTGTATAATCTCCGTTCCAGAAATCATCATACGGCACACCAATTGCCATATAATAAGCACATGACTTATCAAGCATGTCACCGAACGGAGTTTCGCTTTCCGCTTTCGGAGTTTCAGTAATCGGAAGATAACCTGGTAGACCGATCAGGTCATCTTCCAGCCCACGTTTCCCTCTTTGCCACGACCGGACAGTTCATCAACCGCTTCAGAAAGCATAACAGACAAAGCTTCCTGAAGTGCATCTACTTCATTGCCGTCATCGTCATACTCAACTTCCGCATCATCCGCAGTACGCTTTAGCGCACGATAGATCTCATTGGTTTCCTTCCGTGTAACAGTTGGATGATTTGCCAAAAAAGCTCCCCAGAAGATCGTTTCCGTTGCAGTGAAGATCATCTCATCGAGCTTTGCGAACTTTACTCCTGCTTTCTCCATCTTTTTTAGAGATTGCGCAGTGAACTCAAGCTTGTAATGCCTTCCTGCATAATCGAACTCAATGCAGCTTCGTTTGCTTTTCATTATTAATCTCTCTTTCTATGAAAATAGGGACGGCGTTCTAAGCCGCCCCGTTAATCATTTTGATTGGATCAGGTCGATTTTGCTGCCCAACCAGCATACTGGTTTTCAATAAGCTGTACCGCACCCTGAACAGCCTGTGCAGACTCCACATCAGGGAACCGCATCTCGCACGGTTCAGCTCGGAAGAATACACTCTGCGTATCACCAGGAAGGGTGATTTCCCACCACATTCCCTTTCCTCCGGTCAGGGCTGCATATGCAGTTACAATCGCATTCCAGTCCGTTCTGGAAGTCGGGTTGATATTGCAGTTGAACTGGATGTTTCCGTCATTGTTCTGCAAGCCCTTGATGTAACGATGTCGAGAGGTTTCCGCCAGCGGAGTCACGTCATACTGTTCAAACTCGGCTCCAAGGCCGCTGATTCCGGTTACATACTCCGCAATCTTCAGCGTTGTACTGGCAGCCTGTTCCAGATACCCTGTCGTGGGCCTGACGCCGGCGGATGCTTCTACGGCATATTTGATTGTGATTCCGGCCGTGCTGATTTCTCCAGCCATTTATTTATCCCTCCATTTTTTGTCTTCCACTTCGTCAAATTCCTGTTTTCTGCTCTTTTTTAGCGGAAGATCCCATGTAAGGTCCGCAAAGCAATGCGGACAATGTTTTTTGTCATAATCATCAGGAATCTGTTTTCCGCAAAAAGTACAAGTTGTCATATTATTCTCCTTTCTATGGCTCTGTTGTATTACTTTCCGACATATAGGGAGAATCAGAAATAGTTTCCGCACTCCCGATAATCCGCCGGAACGTTGCGGTTAAACGATAGATTCCACGATCTCCGTCTTCCAACAGATTCACAGCGGTATTGATATAATAGATTTGCTTGAAAGCCGTGATGACACAATCCATAATCTCATGCGCATAAGTCGGCTCTGAATTCTCCAGTGCTGTCTGCACCTGCACTTCGAACGTGCTGTACCATACACCCTGTTCGCCGGAGAAAGTTACATTCCCTTCTCTGCTGTACCATCCGATCTGACGAATGCATACAGACGGGAACCTCGGCACGACAGGCTCAAACGCTCCGCTGACATAAGCTGTAGGATAATCGCGCAGAACGGCTCGGTTCACATAGTCATAAACGTTAATCATATTGCTTGTACTCATGAGCCGAACGCCTCCCGTGCTGTCGAATGGATGTTTTCTATTACTGCCTCATATGCACGTTCCATACCATTTCTTGGTTGAATGGCAGTGTACTTTACTCCGCCGAAGATCCAGTAGCCAAGTTTCACATACTGCTGCGCATGTTCCTTTGACCACGATCCAGGCACTACATCAAACGGCATCATGCTTGCATAGCGGTTTCCACTGTTGGTAGCATCACCGGCTCCGAACTCCAGAAATGCAATCGCATCTCCATCCGCTATAATTGCCATTCCGTTCTCAATCGGTTCAACTGTAACAGAAATTGCACCGCCATATGCACCCTGCGCTGCTTCTTTGCCAATCTCTGCAAGCCGTTCAAGGAACTTCGTCACGTTCTCTTCAAACTTTCTTGATCGTTCTCTGAGAATCCGGTTCGCTCTTATCACGCTGAACGAGTTAAACGGATCAAGGTCAACGTAAGTTGTTGCCATTAGAACCGCCCCTTTGTTCAACACCCTTCTTTAAGATCGCAATCTTCGTTTCGTTCATGCTTTTGAAAATTCCGGTCACGACATAGTTGCTGACAAGATCTGTCAGGTCACTGTTCTCATTCAAACCTTCATAAATCCAAAGCACGGATTCTTCGGTAATCGGGCAGCCATCTCCGTTAATGTAGATGACATGTGTGTATCTGGTATCTTTTCCGAACGGTTCCGTTCTTGCAACGCCATTTGCAGGGGAAATATTAGCCCGATAAAACACCGGAGTGCTGTATTGTTTAACTTTTCCTCCGGTTTTCTTGAATTCCGCATTCAAAGCGTCAGCTTCTCCCTCAAACAAAGCGTAGAAAAAGCCGGTTTTGTTTCGTTCAAGACCTCTCATCCGATCACCTTGCCGAAAGGCGTTACCTCCGAAAGCAGTTGCTCAGAAATCCACGAAGACTCATAAGCACGGTCAATTCCGTTTTCCTTATGAGAGGTTTCGCCTTCCGCGCCCTGCTTGTTATAAAGGTCCAGTGCAATCCGAAACTGAAGATCCTGCCATCTCGGTTCCAGCTCAACATTCCCAAATTCGTCTTCAGGATACTCTTTGAGAGGATAACGGCGGCCAAGAATCGCATACTTTGCCGTTTCTAAGAGATCGCAGAGGATCACATCGCTCGTTTCCCCTGTTCTTAGCCTCAATCTTTCAAGTACGTCCATTTGTCCGCCGCCCCTTTCTCAAAATATTTTTTAAATTCAGGGAGAGGATCTACCCCCCCCCCTTTTACGTTAGGAAGCCTTGTAAATACGAACCGCCTTCGTAGCGTTGTACAGATAGGCAACAAAGTGCTTGCTGGCAGAGAACTTGTTCACGAAGGAATAAATGTCGCGATCAGTCTCGATCAGCGTATCACGCTTCAGGAAGATACGAAGCGCACCAGGTTTCACCAGATAGATGTCACCTGCACCGGCTCCAGTGGTCTTCAGCTTATTGCTGACCATGACCTGGCAGCCCTGGAACTCGCCGACCACGCCGCGAACGGCAATACCGGCAGCAATTTCAGAAGCAGGAACCCAAGCATTTGCACCGGATACTGTGCGCATCTCCTGATACACAGCAGGGCTGACAAGAGCAACGGTCGGGCCTTCCTCGATGTCTTCACCGAACAGGGTAAGACCAGAGATAATGTCAACAGCGGCAGGATATGTCGTATTGTTCGTGGTAGACATTGCCATATCACCAGTGATGCCATGCAGGATGGACAGCATCTCGTTGTCAACTGCGGAAGCAATAGCAAGAGCAAGCTGCTGGGTAGCTTCGCCAATCGGATCGCCATAGCCGCTCAGGACTGCTTCATCCGTCAGCTCAATGCCCTTTGCAACCTTGTGGATAGTTGTGCTGACTTTGCCAGCGGAGAGCAGAGACGGGGTGAGGGACGTGCCTTCAGCAAGAGTTGCGGCATCGCCGACATAGTTCCAAGAAGGAAGCCAGATAACGCTTCCAGGAGTGCCTTCCAGAGTGTTGTCTACAGTTGCGAGAGGAGCGAACTTTATAAGATCGACAAGCTTCTTGTCAATCATGTCCGCCATTACTTCAGGATTTACAATGTTTGCAAGTTTGGTCTGAGCCATGATAATCTCTCCTTATTTAGTAAGTTCTTGATAGAGATCCGGCTGCTCATCATAAATACGTTTCCGTTCCATATAACTCATCTTTTCAAATTGATCTTTTGTAACAGCCGGTTCTGCTGCCCCAGCTCCAGGGCGTGGGGTACTGCGCATATTGTCAGCCAAAAGCTCACGATCATGCGCTGTCATAAAGTCTCTAAATGTACGTTTCATAGCGGAGAAATCGCCGTCAACCGTGAACTCCGCCGCCTTCTTCGCCGATTCGGCATCAAATCCAAGTTCCAAATAACCGCTCACATGTTCAGCAAGTGTTCTTTCACGCTTCATTGCGGTATTCTCAGCTTGGAGCCGTTCAATCAGCTCCTTTGTTTCATTTGCAGCCTTTTCCTGTTCGCTCATGCGTTCCTGAAGCTGCTTCTTGTACTTCGATGCCTCTGCGGAGGCGTTGGACTGCGCTCCCTTAAGTTTGGTATTCTCTGCCTTGAGCTGTTCAAGCATTGCCTTCAGCTCTTCCATGGAATCCTCGCTTGTGGGATTGGGTTCGTTCACATTAGGGTTGGTTCCTTCAGCCATTGTTCATTTCTCCTTTGCAAAATTTTTACCCCGCTTTCTTTAGCGGCATTTCCTGCGCTTTTATACTGCATCTCCGCAGTTTGCGATTTGATAAGCAGTTTCTCTACTGCTGATATTTTAATTGGCAAACCGCCAAATATATCCATAAGCCGTTTTTCTTTTTCCTCTGCAACATTCAGATATTGACCATTGGCTCCAATTCATTTCAACGGCAGCAAATCTTGAATTAGGCCATATGCGAATTACAGTTCCGTCTTTTAAGCATTGCTCGATTTCACAATCTAAAAGCAGCTTTCTTCCGTTTTTTGTAGTTCGAACCTTTCTATTAGTAAAAAATTCTGGATGATTTTTAAAATATGTTTTGACGTTATATGAGCCAGTACACCATTCTAAATTCTCAACTTTATTGTTTTTGGGATTTTCATCTATATGGTTGATTTGTGGAAGACAATCTGGATTTTCAATAAATGCCGAAGCAACTAATCTATGAATCAAAAACTGCCTTGCTTTTCCACTATTCCATAACTCGACCCACAAACGACCAGAATTATTACATTTTGGAATAAGAATTTTT
>Ga0310690_10002464_pt1 | contig 29986 bp, 33 predicted proteins | sample AusTroGonzalo_MG_2_FD_207661 | JGI IMG/M metagenome (GOLD analysis project Ga0310690, IMG submission 207661) | Bovine rumen microbial communities from tropical cattle in Woodstock, Queensland, Australia - Gonzalo_04 (v2) (version 2) | ecosystem: Host-associated > Mammals > Digestive system >...
TTTTCTTTACGTTCTCCTTTTCCGCCAGTTCCTTCAGCTTCGCGTTCCGCGCGCTGATCTCTTTGGAAACGGTGTCCAGCTCCGCCTGGATGGCGTCAATGGTCTTTCGTACCTCGTCCTCTGTCCGGCCGTTCGCCAGGTTCTCCAGCCGGTCACGCTCCCGGTACATGATCCGGGCGTATCCTTCCTCCGCCATGGACTGCATCAGCGCGTTTTCGTATTCGTCGCGCCGCTTCGCCATTTCTTCAATCCGCTTTTCAAGGTTCGCTATGTCGAATTTGTCCTTGGTGCTCAGCACGCCCTTCTTCTCAATCTCGGCCTGCTTGTTCCGCATTTCCCGGATGAAGTGCTTTGTCATTTCCCAGGATTTCTGCGTGCCCTTGTACTGCCGCCACAGCATGCGCTCCTGCTCCGTCCGCAGGCTGCCTTCCGTCAGCCCCTCCATCCACCGGTTGATTTCCATTTCCTCCGCGTCACGGACGCTGAAGCGGATGTCCTGCTTTTCAGCATTAAAACGCTCGCTCGGCGGAATCACGCTTCCGTCATCATCATATACGACCGGTTCGGCGGATTTGATCTGTTCGCTTGTGAACGGAATCCATACAGTATGCCCTGCGCCTCCGCCTTTTCCGCCCCGATCTTTGATTCCGTCATATCCCTGTTTTTTCAGGTATGCCGTCACACCGTCCGGAATCCGCGTCCAGTTGCTTGTCATGTCGTTTTGAACGTCCATACGACCGTATTCTATCCATTTTTCAACCGATATTCCGTTCTTGTCCCATGCGTCCGCGCTGTAATTGTCGTTGATGTACTTCCCCTTGTTTTCCTGTCCGTCCCACCACTTTTGCAGGTCGTCCAGGAATTCATTTGTGTACTTGTCTTCGACTGTAAAAGGGTTCTGAATTTTCAGATATGTGTCATATACTTTTTCATACCGTGCGTTCGGATCGTTGTACTTAACTCCATTTATTCCCGCGAGCTCCAGCACTTTCAGGAAGTCTCCTTCTCTGTCCCACAGAACACCTCCGTCCAGCCAACCGTCAATCAACGCTTCGATGCTGTTGTATTTCCAGCGTTTCCGTGTGTATTCATCAAAGTTGCCAACGCCTCTTTCCGCAGATTCATCATAAATGATCTCGTCCGCTTCATCGTCCAGCGTAATGTGCCGCGCTCTCTCGGTGATTTTTTGTCTTTCCGCAAACGGAATATCATACCAGTATTTACTGATCGGCGCTTCCTTTCCGTTCTTCAGTTTGATTCTGAACTGATTGTGATAATCACCGTATTCGTCGTCATAGGAAATGGATGTGTCCTGTTTGTTCCTGGAATAATTCTCTGCTATTTGCTTGTTGTCCGTGAAAAACGCCATTGGCCCGCTGGTTGCTCTGTCTGCCCGGAATACGGTTCCTACGCGGTCCGCGCGTCCGGTTCCGTGATACGCATGGATCGTATATCCAGCGTTTTCTGCGGCCTGGTCAACGATCTTCTGTGCCGTTTCCATGTCTCCGTTTTCCACGGCCTGCATATACACATCATCCAGCTCACGGGTGGACATTTTTTCGATCTGCGCTTCCGTCAGTTCTTCCTGCCCCTCCGCCTGCTGCGTGCGTTCCATGGCTTCCTGCCGCGCGCCCAGCCATAACCGGCTCAGTTCGTCCATCACTTCCTGTCCGCCCTGGTTCATCATCCGGCTTTCAAAGCTGGTGTCAATGTTCGCTTTTCCGTTCTTCCCGCGCGTTTTCTGCATCACGGTGTTGAAGAAGTCCTTCACAAACTTCTTCACCTGTTTGTACAGGTTCGGCGTTTCTTCCTCGATCTGCCGGATCACTTTTTCGCTGGTCAGCACATTGTCGCAGGCGTCCGCCACGATCTCGGCCATGGCCTCGTCCACGTTCATGTCCCTGTTTGTCACCGCGCGGAAATTGGCAATCTTTTTGCTGATCCGCCCGGCCACGTCCACGCCCTGTTTCCGCAGCGAGCTGAACACAAAGTCCCGCAGCGCCACGTACTGTTCCGGGCTGTTCTGTTCCAGGAAGTGTGTGAGCTCATGCGCGGCCACAGTCAGCACATGCCGGTTCATGCCGGTTCCTTCCTTGGTGCGCACGTTCTCCGCCGCGATGTTCACATGAATCGTTCCGGTTTCGTCTTCCCAGCCGAACGTATCCGGCAGGTCTTCCCGTTCCTCGATCACAAACCGGTTGCCGATCCGCGTTCCCAGCTCGCCCAGCAGTCTGATCTGCTCGGCCTTCATCGGGCCTGCCGCTTCCGCCGCCTTGTCGTATTCCTCCGTCCCGGCCTTCGCGCCTTTGTACGTCACTTCGCCCTTTCCGGGTTCCGCTTTGTACTGCTTTACCTTTGCCAGCCGTTCAGTTGTGTCGTACTTTTTGTTCATCTGCTGAGCGTGCGTTTTCAGCACGTTCAGCGTGCTTTCCGCCAGCGTGCCGGCCTTTACTTCTCCGCCGGTCTTATAGTTCAGGTATGCGTTCACGGCCCGGTTGATGTACTCCCCGACGCCCATGTCCGGGTTGTTCTTCATCTCAAGCGCCATTTCCCGGAAGGTTTCGTCGCTGATCACGCCCCTGTTCCGGTCCGCGTATTCCATCAGGATTCCGAGCTTTTCATCCGCCGCCTTCACGTCGTTCTTGCTTACGGTGCGCTCTTTGTTGTTTTCGTCCAGCACGGTGTACTGGTCGCCGGTCCTGCCGACGATCTGCACGATCTCTCCGTCCACGATGGCGTCCATGCCGCTTTCCGTCCGGTGTCCGCGTCCTTCCTGCTCCGCCTGGGTGATTTCCTCCTGCGTCGCAACCGGCGCGTATTTCAGCAGTCGTTCTTCAACCTGCTTCGTCACCTTCGCGTTTCGCTGATTTTCGCCCATCACGTCACGGATGGCACGCTGCGCTTCCATCGCGCCCTTTCCGCCCGCTTCCTCGATCACTTCCTGTGTCTTCTCGTTCCCGCTGGCCAGGTAGCTTTCCATCAGTTTAACTCCGGCCTCGTCCTGCGCGATAATGCTGATTTCGGCCCGGTTCATCACGCCGCCGGCCGCGATGCCTTCCGCGATCACGGGCGCCGCCTGCTCTATGTAGTTTTCGTCCGCTTCATACTCCCGCAGTTCGCCCTCTATCCGCCGCGTCAGCGCCCCGGTCACGATTTCCTGTACTTCCTCGCTGCTCTCGCGGGCCATCGTTTCCGTGAGCTTGCCGACCTGGTAATTGGATACTTCTTTTCCCTTCTGAATCTGGTCGAACATTCTTTCCGCCATCTTCCGGCTGGCGGTCTTCTCGTTCATTCCCCGCGCCGCTTCAATCAGGCGGTTGGTTCCGTCCGTCCCTTCGGTGTTCACGCCCGTGCGGATCTGGCGTCCCGTGTTCTTTGTGATGTTGTAACTGTTCACCACGCCGTATACGCCGCCCAGCCCGCCGCCGACAAAACCGGCCAGCGTGTTATCAATCACCTGCTGTCCGTATTCCTTCAGCGCCTGCTTCTGCGCGTCCGCCAGCGCCTGCTGCCGGTCTTCCTTTTCCAGCTCCACCCATGCGCCGTTTTCGTCGGTATATCCGCCTTCGTTGAAAATCTGGTCCCGGCGCTTCATCCATTCGTTCCGCCCGCCGTCAATCACCTGCGCTTTGATGGCTTCGCCCACGGTCGCGCCGGTCAGTTCTTCCATGGCTTCGGAAAGACTGTTCGCCAGCCAGTTCACAAAGATATTGCTACCGCCGGAAAGCATGGCTTCATACGGCAGCAGTTCCTCCGCCGTTTCCAGCGCAGCGTCCAGCAGCGCGTATCCAACGGCCTTGTTGTAGTCGTTCGTTTCCTTCAGGTACTTGTATGTGCTGTCCTGGTAAATCTGCGTTGCAAACATGGCAAGGCCCGCCGGTGCCGCTGCCGGGCCGGTCACTCCCAGCAGGCTCACCGCCGCCACGTTCATCAGGTTGCGCAGCGTGTTCATGCCCTGAAGGTAGATTTTCCCGCCTTCACCGCCGATCATGTCCGCGATTGCCTGCTGTGTCTGCTCGCCGTACCGCGTCGTCCGGTACCATTCGCTTTTCGGGTCCTGTACGCTCTCGTCGCCCAGCGCGCCCGCTGCCGTCCGGATCGGCGCCATAATTCCGCTCAGCAGTTCCGCGCCCAGCGCTACCGCGCTGGATGTAACCGGCATCTGCCGCGCCATTTCTTCTGCATAGATATGCTCATAGTCGCTGTACATGTCGTTCAGGTACATGCTCAGCCCTTCCAGGAAAGCCCCGGCCTCGTCGTACCTTTTCTGTTCATACAGCTCGTTGAATTTCCGCTTCATCTCGCTGTTCATCAGCGCGGTCTTTCCGTATGCCTCGCTGATCTTCGCCAGGTCCGCCGTCCCGCCGGCCACAAAGTCCAGGTATGCCTGATATTCTTTTCCCTTGTTGATGAACGAATAAATCCGGTGCACGTCGTTCGTGTACGGGCTGGCATACGGCACGTTCGGATCATAATACTCGTCGTCGTATGTCCACAGCGTCGTCCGTCCCCGGTCAATGTCCGGGTTGTAGTCCGCGCCGCCGATCCCTTCAAACTGTCCCAGGAAGTTGTCGTACTTTTCGTATTTCTTCAGTTGGCTGCTGACGTCGTTGATCTTGTCCTGATAATAGTCTGCCGCGCTCTGGTATTCATTCGCCAGGCTTTCCTTTGCCATCTGCCCGATGGTGCCGTTATCGAAACGGTCCCACAGCTCGTTGATCCGCTCATACGCCAGGTCGGATGATTCCTCGTCGCCGTCCACAAAGTCCCGCTCCCATGCGCCGTCGCCATAGATGAAGTCATACATCCATGCGTCGTATTCGCCTTCGCGTTCTTCATAGTCTTCCGGCTTTTTCCCGCTGCGGATAATGTTCAGGAATTCATCCGCCGGCGCGCTGCCTTCCCACACCTGCGGGATCGGCTGTTCGCCCGCCAGTATCCTGTATTTGCCGTTCAGTTCCCGCTTTTCCTGAGTGTCCCCGGCTTTTTCTTTTTCCAAGTCTCCCAGCGCCCGGTCCCGCGCTTCGGTGTAGTATTTCAGCTTTTCTTCCTGCGCTCCCCGGTCGGTGCCATACTTGTAGTTCTCGCCATAGTCCCATGCGCTGTTCAGTCCGTAAATGCCCATCAGGCGCTTGCTCGGATTGTAGTCTCCCCAGGAGCTCTTCTCTTCCTCGTCCAGCGCCTTGTACTGCTCATACGGGGTTGCCTCCCCGCTCTGCTGCATCATCGCGTTCAGCGCGTTCTCGTCATACAGCCCGATGTTCGCGCCTTCTTCCAGCCATTTGATGTAGTCTTCGCTGTCTGCTGTGGCCGGCGTGTTCCGCATGTGGTTGATGTAGTTTACTTCCGGCTTGTACGCGAAACCGACGGTGCCGCCCTTGCTCTGCCCGCGTTCAATCTTCCGCTGCATCCGGCGGATGTATGCTTCTTCCTCCGGCGTATAGCCGATCCGGGTGAATTCCCCGGTCATCTGCGGCAGGCTTTCCTGTTTCTGTTTCAGTTCTTCCTGCTGCTGTTTCAGCCCGCCCAGCGTTTCCTGCGCGCGGAGAAGGTACGGGTCGTCCTCCGCCCGCCCCTGGTTGTTGATGATGTTTTCCTCGTTCTCGATCTTCAGGCCCAGGTTCTCCGCGATCTGGTCATACGCGCTGCGCTCAAAGTTCACCCGGTTCGGGTTCACCGTCATGCCGCCCCGGTTCACGTCCCGGCCGATGGCCCCCATGTTCAGTTCAAAATTCTTTGCTTCCTGCTTCTTTCGCAGACTATTTTGCACCATTTCCAGCGCTTTTTGCCTGGTTCTATCGATCTTCTGCGGCTCGTCTGTCTTCACCGGCTGCATCCGTTCTTTTGCCTTTTCCAGCACGCTCTGACGCAGCGCAGTATTCGTTGTTGTCTTCTGCGTTTTCCCCGCGAGCCTGTCCTGTGCTTTCTTCATCACTTCGTCACGAATGTTTTTCGCCATTTGTTCATCCTCCGCCCGCATTTGCGGCTTTTATATTTTGATTATGGCCTTTATTATTTGCCCTTATTCTTTTTTGCCTGCTCCAGCAGCTTGGCAACATACGCTTCAACCTTCGGTTCGTTCTGCTCTTTGTTGTATGCTGCCGTCGCGTATTCCTTCTGCATTGCTGCCGCTTCCTTCCGCTCTTCCGGCGTCAGGGTTTCGTCGTTTGCCATTTCGCCCAGCACGCTGGCCATCGGACCGAAAGCTGAAGAATTCTGTACCGCCCCTGTCAGTCCCGCACCGTACAGGTATGCTGTGTCGCGTCCGAGTGTTTCCGCGTAACCTTCCATCGTCGCTGCCGCGTTGTCGACGAGTGCCTGTACCTTGCTCGTTTTTTCTTCTTTCTTTCCGCCCCGGCCGCCAATTTCCGCCACCAGCTTCTGCGCGTCCTCCAGGCTCAGTCCGGCCGCTACCAGCAGTTCATTGCTCGGAATCTGTCCGTTTTCCAGAATGTCCGTCACATACGCGATGGCCACCTTCTGGTTGTACTGCCGCTGGTCTTCGCTCAGGCTGGCGTCATACTCGCGCTTGCTTTCCTCCAGCTTCGCCCAGTCCAGCTCGTTGGTCGCCTCAAAGTTCTGCTGGTCCTGCGCCATCGCGTCACGGCGGTACTGCTCGTCCAGGTCCGTTTTGAGCTGCTGTTCCGTGAAGTCCTGCGCGGTCCAGTAGTCCTTGTTCTCCTGCTGTGCCTGCGTGTTCCAGTAGTTGAGCTGGTCCATGTACCGTCCGTACCCGGTTTCGTCCTCATACCTGGCCGCCTCGGTCGCCCGGTCCAGGTCTGCGTTGTAGTCCGCCCGCTCGTCCCGGTAACGTCCATAATCCGCGTTCTCCGCGTCCTGCAGCGCGCCGTACTGGTTGTACCTGTTTGCCCGGTCCGCTTCAAACCGGTCGTATGCCGCCCGCATGAATTCCGCGCCCTTGTCATACAGCGGAAGCAGGTTCTGCTGGTACGCCTGCGCCGCCGCGCTCTGCGCGTATGAGTTGCCGTATCCGCCGGTCAGCGCGGTGTTCATGCCCATCGTGTCCATCGCGCCCTGCTTCGCGTTCTGCGTGTACATATCGGCGTATGCCTTGAACAATTCGTCCCCGTTGAAGTCATACTTGAAACTTCCGGGGTTCTGTATCTCGCCCAGGATACTGTCCAGCGCCGCGCCGTACTTGCTGGAATATGTCGGTGCCTGCTTCTGCTGCAGCCGTTGCAGGTTCTGCTGCGCGGCCTGCGCCTGATCGGTTGGCTGATAGCCGCCCTGATACTGCGCAAGCTGTCCCCGCGTGTTGTCGCTCACGCCGCGCATCCCCGCGTTCTGCTGGCCGTTCAGGAATGCCTGCTGCTGTTCCCTTTTCTTCTCCAGGTAGTTCATTGCCATTTTCCCGTTCCTCCTTTAACTGTGCGCCGCGATGTAATCTTCAAGCGTCTGTGTGCCTATATAAATCTGTGCCGTTGACGGGAATTGAATTACCGTGTCCTTCCCGTTCTTGCTCAGGCTTGTGTTCACGGCTGTCATAAATCCCAGCCGGTCGCCGTCCCCGTTCACATGGACGATAAAACGCGCTGTCGGCAGCACCACGTCTATGTGTACCGTTTCAAAACTGTCCGTCAGCGTCAGCCGGATTGTGTACTCGCTCGTCTGCGAGAATGTCTGCCGGCTGCTCGGCAGCAGGTCGCCGCTGGCCGCCGGGCTGTTCGCCGTCACGTTCTGGCTTTTGATGCTCCAGCTCAGGCTGTTGCTTCCCACCGCCGTGTACGATTTCGTCAGCTCATAGGTCGCGTATGTTCCCAGCGGATCAACGTTCCGGCTGCTGTCCACGCGCTGCACAATCAGCGTTCCGTTCGGGCTGTTGTATGCGTTTACGGTGATCGTCTTCGTCTTGGTCGCCGTCCGGTTCCGGCTGTCCGTTACCTTCACGGTAATCGTCGCCGTTCCGGATACCGTCAGCAGGCCGCTGGTGAAGTCCACGCTCGCGCTATTCACGGTGTTCTTGTACGCCGCCGCCGTGTATCCGGAGATTGATGTTTCCATCTTTGTGATGGAGCTCCCCAGCGCCCCGCTTCCGGTCGTCTGGATGCGTACCGCGCATTTCCCCTGCACATAAACGCTTCCAACGTTCGCGTATGTCGTCCCGCCCACCGTCCGGACAATACTCGTCGTGATTGTCCCGATGCTCGGCACAGCCGTGCTCCGCACGTTGTAGGTCAGGCTGCTGATCGTATATTCCCCGATCTTCGTGCTTCCGTTGTAGGTTTCCAGCAGCAGCGTTCCTCCGCTCTTGCTCGTCGCGCTCGGTATCTGGTTGCTCCAGTTGTCCGGTACGGAGATTGTCACGCTCGTTGTCCCGGCTGCGACCGTCGTCAGGCTGGTTTCCATGTTCGTTCCGAAACTCAGCTTGTATTTGTGGGAATAGGTCGTCTTATCCGCCACGATGTTCAGCGTTACCGTTCCTCCGCCCGTCATCGTGCTGCTGGAAAGCGTTGCCGTGCTCCGCTTCAGATAGTTCGCCTGGATGGTCACGTTCTGCGCCGGCATGGTGATCTTGCCGCCGCTTACCGTCACGGAGGAAGGCGTGATCGTCCAGCCGTTGAAGTAATACCCGGTGTTCGCCGTCTGTGAAACGGTGATCTGCTGGCCTACGGTCCCGCTGTTCGCCCCGGTCGTGATCGTGCCAGCCCCGGAAGGTGAAACCACCTTCGTGATGGAATAGCTCGTCGCCGTGAATGTGCAACTCACGCTCACGGCCGCCGCCGGCATGGTAAAGCTCCATTTGTTTGTCCCGGCCGCCGAGAATGTGATCCCGCTGGCCGTCGGGGTGTTCGCCGTATATCCGCTGTTCGGCGTACATGTGATCGTTACCGTGTCCCCGATCTGCGCGGTCGCCTTGTTGGTCGTCGCTGTGCCGCCGGTCCCGGCCGTCACCGTCACGTTGTAGTTCACCTTGCTGAACGTGCAGGATACCGTCACGTTGCTGTTTGGCATGGTGAAAGACCATTTGTTTGTTCCCGCGCTGGTGAACGTCACGCCGCTGGCCGTCGGGGTGTTCGCCTTGTACCCGCTGTTCGGCGTACAGGTGATGGTGATCGTTGTTCCCGCCGTCGCCGTTGCCGCGCTGGCCGTCGCGCTTCCGCCTGTCCCCGCGTTCACGGTGATCGTTTTTGACGGGTCTGTGTATTCAAACGTGATTGTGACGGTCGCGGTGATGTACTGGCTGGTGTCGTTCTTCAGGTAAATCCGCGCCTGCGTCCCGCTGTCCAGGATAATTTCGCTCGGATTGTCGTACCAATGGTCAAATACGCGGTTGCTTGATGCCGTTTCCTCGCGCAGCAGCAGTTGGGTGTTCGTACTGTCCACCTTATACCGCGTCGGCGTCGCGCCGGCCGGGAATGTGGGCATGTCAAAGTTGTACTGCAGCCATCCCTGGTTGCGCGCAACTCCGCAGCTCTTGCTGGTGGTTACTGTTGCCATTTCCTCCGCCCCTTATCCCTTCATCAGCGCCATCGCGCCGCCGGTGAGTGTCTTCCAGATAAAGTTGCCCATCCGCAGTTCGTCCGTGATGTTGCCCTTTGCGATGTAAAATACCCGGTTGCTGAAGTATGCCGCCTCCACGCCGTTAAGCCAGAAGCTCAGCCGGTCTGCCGTGAATGTCGCCATCTTGTTTGCGTCGTTCAGCGTTCCGTCCTGGTTCGTCACGTTATACCCGATTGCTATTCCGTATGTCGCCGGGTTTGAGCTCAGCAGGCCGCTGAAGATGTACTGGCTGATCGAGTTGATGAACGAGTCCGTTTCCGTTTCCACGCCCGTGATCCGTTCCTCGATGTTGTATTCCTGCATGATGCCCGCCGCCGTCGCGCTGATCTGCGCGTCCAGCGTCTGCTGGTATGTGCCGAATTCCTCGCTGATGGCTGTGTACTGTGACTGCAGCTCCGTCCGGATTTCCTGCATGGCCACCTGCACAATCTCCGCGTTCTTGATGATCATGCTTTTCAGCGCCGCGTATTCTTCCTTTGTCTTTGTTGGCGCCTCCGCCGCTTTCCGGATCGCGGTCTGTGCTTCCGTCGTCATCTGTTCCAGGCTCACGTCCATCAGCGCCTGGTTCAGTTTATTGCTCAGGTCAAACAGGTGATTGTACAATGTCGTCAGTTTCTGCTCGGTGCTTCCGTGCATGATCGGTGGGTTCTCAAAGAAGGTTTCAGCCATCTCCGCCCACCTCCATGATTCGGCTGATACTGTATATCTTCACATCCCCGGTACCTTCCAGCCGGTAGCGGATATGGTCGCAGCGCTTCGGGATCACGGGAAGCACGAACGTTCCCAGCCCGGTTCCCTGCCGCTGGCCCATGTATTCCCATTCTCCGTTGTTGTACTGGATGTAGAGCTGCATAAACGCGCCCTCAGCCATGTTCATCCGGATTTTGAACATGCTCACGTACTTTTCATTCCGTACCCGGTTCGGGTCGTCGTAATTGCTGCTCCGCACATAGTTCACGCCGTACAGGTCGAACGTCGCTCCCCATGTGATCTCCTGTTCCTGCGTCCCGGTGCTCCCGCGCACGGCCACCAGCGTGTTGTGCGTTTCGTCAATGTAGTACAGCTCGTCCTTTTCCGTCCCGAATCCCAGCGCCTGTACCTCGTCCTCTTTCCACCATGTACCGTGCGCCGTGTCATATACGAACATGCACCAGTTGGCGCTGGCGTCCTTCATGCTGATGTAGTACATCTCATGCAGCACGCCCGCCCTCGCGTCCTCATACAGTTCACCGCCCAGGTTCCCGCTGATGGATTGCGGCATGTTTCCGTCATATACCATCACGCAGTCCCGCGCCTTGTAATATACGTTTTCCTGCACCACGGCCAGGCTGCGGTAACTTCCCCGCTGCACTCCCCGCGCGATTGTCGTCTGAATGGTGAATGAGCTCGGCGTCTGCCCGCTCACCCGGTGGATGGCCTGTTCCTTGAAGAATACCGGGTATCCACGCTGCGTGATTGCGCCGGTGAACGGTCCGTCCGTTCCCACGCTCGCCGCGTAACTGTCCGTTGACAATCCCATGAAGCACCGCCAGTTCCGGAAGTCGCCCAGCTTGCTGGCGTATATCTCGTTTACCACTTCACCGTCAACGAGGCCGTATTTACAGCCCCATAGCCGGTTGTTGCTTTCCACCACAAAGTCCATGTCAGGCACAGTCAGGTCTGCCTTCACCGTATCCGATGTCAGTCCGCCCAGCTCCACCTGCTGGCTGATCAGTCCGGCCACAATGATGTAATCGTCGCCCCTGCCGTACACGATCATGCTGCCGTTCAGCAGGCTGATCTGATATTCCAGCTTCACGTCCGGGTCCGCTCCGGCCAGCGCAAGCCCGCTGATCTCCACGCAGTCGTATTCCTTCAGCCCCGCGCCGATTCCCGTTCCCGTGATCTTCACAAACGTTGTGGCAACTTCAGTCCAGTCGTCCATTGTCACGCTGTACTGCCGCAGTACGTCGTTGTCGCCGCTCTCGTCCAGCCAGTAATCACCGTTCTCCGGGTTCTCCGGCGGTGTCGTCCCGCCCGGAATGTTCGTCGGGTATTCCGTTCCGTCGTTCCGGCACATCTGCAGCGTCAGCGTGTCGCCGGTCGTCGTGAACGTCCGGTCCATGCTCCCGACGTCCGTCAGGTCCGCTGTGTTGAAATACTTCTTGTCCGGCCAGATCAGCACATACGCGCCGTAACTCACGATCTTTTTCGGCACCGTGCCTTCCGTCGTGCTCAGCGTGATTCCTTCCACCGCGCTTCCGTTGTAGTACACGGAATTCCCGCGCACAAAAACGAGCTGGTCCCGGCCGTGAATCCCTGTCAGCGGTACGCTCGGCTGTCCTGAAACGTCCAGGCTGGTGATTCCCCTCGGCCGCCGCAGCGTCAAAAGCGGGTAGTTCTCCCCGCTCATGTTCCGCATGTCCCAGCACTCGCCGTCCGATATGATTTCATTGTGGTTATAGCCCAGGAAAGCGCTTGTCATCAGCGTGCTTTTCGCGCCTTCCCGCAGCTCCGGCATGATCCGCATCTTCCGCCCACTCCTTTATATCCACAGTTGCCTGTTCCGCTGGATCGGCATTTTCGTCCTGTTCCAGTAGTCCGCAAAGTTTCCCCAGGCATTCTCAAACAGGCTCCGGTCGTTGTTGTACTTGTCCATTTCCATGTTCAGGTGGTCGATTTGCGCCATCAGCCAGTAAACATACAGCATATCGTAAGGGGCCGGCGCCAGCATTTCCGCCGGCTCGTCCTCGGTTTCTTCCGTTTCTTCGGTTTCTTCGGTTTCTTCTTCGCTCTCGTTTTCTTCCTCGTCCTCCGCCTCTGCCGGCGGGTCATAATGCGGGCACTCCGCGTCCTCTTCGTGCTCATGCGTCATAATGATTTCGTAAAATACCTTCCCCTCGATCTCGTTCAGGAATTGGTATTTCACGTCCTCGCTCATCATGTTCGGTTTCATTTTGTCCGCGAGCTGGATTGCTTTTTCCGGCGTCATTGTTTTTTCCCTCCTGTATGTCAAAAACAGGGCGGGAATACCCCGTCCTGTTCAGCCGGGTATTCCCGGTTCCTTCCGTTACTGCCCGAATCCGGTTCTGTTCGGGATGTTCGCCGCGTAATCCTCGGCCACGTATTCGGCTTCAATGCTCTGCTGCAGGATTTCCGCAACAGGGCGCGGCATTGTCTGCATCTTGCCGTCCGCCGGAATGTAGAAGCGCCGGTCGTTTACGCATACATAGAAGTATTCGTTCTTCTTCTTGCGGGGTACCATTACCTGTACCATGTCTTCCCATGCGCTTTTCGGCTTTTCAGCTTCCACAGCTTCGGTATCTGCGATTTCCGCGATTGCCTCCGCCTTGATTTCTTCCACGGGCTCGGTGTTTACGGTCTTTTTCGCTGCCATTTTTTCCTCGCTTTCTGCCCGTTGGTGGGCGAATCCGTTTTCCTTCTCAGTTGGACGGGCGGAGCAGGGGCCTCCGCCCGTCGCTGATTGAAGGATGGAATGTATGATGCGGCGCTATGGCCGGATCATCAGATTTTGACCAGCACGCCGGCTTCCACCAGGCCGGGGATAGCCCCGGTGCATGTGCTGATTGCGGTTCCCGCGCAGTCCACGTCGATTATGGCGCCGTTCGCTGCTACCTGCAGCACGGTGTTCTTCGCAAGTTTCAGCTTCGTGTTGTTCACGGTCACTTCCACGGCTTCTGTCACCATGTACTTGTTGTCAGCCTTGCTCTTGAAGTAGACAACCGCGTTGCTCGCGCCCATCTTCAGTTTCTTGGTCGCCGGGTTGTATGTCGCGCCGCCGCTGATGATTTCGCAGTCGGCGTATTCATACCCGCTGGCCATCGTGATGGTGTAGGTCACTTCGTCGTTCTCGGCCAGCGAGCTGGATGAGCTCGCGCTGCAGGTCGAGTATCCGGCGTCCTTGTATGTCGTCAGCGTCAGACTGCCGGCAAACATTTTCAGGTTCAGCTTCATTGCTTTCCCCTCCTTATCAGTTCGCGGTATCGGTGCTGGAGTACGGAGAACCGGACCACACGGCTACCATGCGCTCCTGATACAGAATCTTCGCGGCGGTTTCGGCCTTCGCGCCGATGGTGCTGAACTGGTTCAGTGGTCCGCCTGCCTGGTTCTTGTCCTTGATGATGGTTTCCAGGCCCGCGCCTTCCGGATCGACTACCGCGAAAGCGTCCTTGCCCACGAAAATGGTCTTGTAGGTCGCCTTGTTGTCGCCTTCTTCCTTGATGACCGGGGCCAGGTTGCTTTCGATGAAGCGCACGCCGTGCAGCTCACCGATTTCTCCGTTGAAAATCTGCTCCGGCGCAGCGTACTTGTGGGCTTCCATCCAGTCAGGATGCTTCCGCAGCGCGTATGCCACGTGCGGATGGACCACGGCCACGTACTTCCCGCCCGCGAATGTCGGCGCTCCGCCAACCTTCAGGTTGGTCACGGCCTTGTTGATCATGTCGGGGGTCAGGTCGCAGGAGTAACTGCCGATTGCGGTGATCAGTTCGGCCTTGGTGGTGGGTGTGCTCTGGTAAGTCGTTCCGCTGTAAGCGTCGGCAAAGATGATGTTGCTGCCGGTGCACAGCACGTTCCGGGTCAGCACGTCCAGGGTCTTGCCGCCGGCCGCGCCGATTTCTTCCACGGCGCCCGCGATCACGTCGTCCAGCGCGTGCATTTCCAGCCGGTCGGAAACGGTCACGTACTCGCCGTACTGCGCCAGCGCCACGGTGATTGCCGTGATGCCGAATTCCTTACCGTCCGGGATCACGCCTTCGGTGAGGGCGTCCATCAGGGGCAGGGTGTTGAACTTCCGCCATTCAACGGTCATGCCGTGATTGGCCGGGAGGCTCTGCTGCTTGCCGAGCTGGCTGAAGATGAGCTGGTCACGCACATTGTCCAGCAGTTCGGTATCATAATAGGTCTTCATGGTGGCGCTCATGCCGCCGTTGGTGTAGCTGGAGGTTGAGCCGGTGTATGCGTTCACCATGTTGCCGGTGGCGTTGACGACGGTGCCGCCGCCCGCCACGAACATTTTCAGGTTCAGGATGATGAATTTCATGCTTATTTCTCCTTTCGTTGCTGCGCAGCGAACGGAGATTACGGTTTACAGTTCGATCCGCTCTCCGCGTTGCGCGCGTCTTCGTAATGCTTCGCGTTCTTCCCTGGTCATTTTGCGGGGATCGTACTGGAAGTTGCCCGGCTGTCCGGCGCTCATCGCGCCTTCCGTCGGCCGCGCCCGGTTTGCCTGGATGGTCTGCGCCATCTGCTCTTTTGCCCGCTGGATGCCGTATGCCATTGCCTGCGGTGCAATCTCCCGGTGGTGGATCGCGTAATATGCGTCCTCCACGCTCAGGCCGCCTTCGGGGCTCGTCATTCGCAGGAAAGACGGATTCTGAAGCTCAGCCTCCAGGTTAAAGTCCGGAAATACGCTTTTCATCTGCTCGGCCTGCGCCGTCAGCTTCGCGTAATGGTTCCGGAGGAATGTTTCCTGCTGGCTCCGCTGTTTCTCCGCCTGGTAGCGCTCGTTCTCGGCCTTCAGTTGTTCCATGGTCCGGTAGCTGTCAACGGTCATTCCCGCTTCCGCTGCCGCGTCCTCAAACAGACTGTCGTCCTCCTGTACGCTCTTTACGAACTGCGAATAGTCCCCGTCCTTGATTTCAATTCCCCGCTGCTTCGCCAGCAGGTTGACTGCCGGCACAAGCGTGTCGAGAACGGCCTGCGCGTCGTGCTGGTTCTTCAGGCGCTTCTGGATGGCTTCCTGCACGTCCTTGCCGTACAGGTCCTTCATCTCGCCCTTCTTCAGCTCGTTCCAGCGCTTCGCCCTCTCTGCGGCAGGATCGTCGGTGACTTCGGCCTGCGGTTCGGCTGCCGGTTCTGCCGGTGCCTCCGCCTGCGGGATTTCTGCCTGCTGTCCTTCATTTCCCATCTGGTACAGCGGCGCTTCTCCCCGTGCCTTTCTCCGTGCGTTCTGCCTGTTCATCCGGTCAGCGAGCCGGGCGTCCACCTGCGTACCGTCTGCCAGCACGCCGGGGGCAATTACTGCTGAATTTCCTGCTTCTCCGGCCGGTGCGGGCGCTGCGCCTGCGCCTCCGCCGTCGCCTTCGAACATGTGCAGGTTGAGTTTCACTTTGGTCATTGTGACCGCCTTTCTGCCCGTTGGTGGGCGATTCCTTATCTGTAATGTATCAAACCGGTATGCCGTTTGTTAGTCGCATTTAGGTCGGCCGCGTGCTGTCCGCCACCTGCGCCCGCGCCTTGCGTACATAGGCATTGTCATTGCTCGGCTTTCCCTGGTCCTCCGCCGGCAGCGCCGCCTCCGGGGCCACCTGCTGCATGGTCATTCCTCCGCCCTGGATTCCCGCGTCAATGCTCATGCCGTTCAGCACCGCGCCCAGCTTCTGCGCTGTCTGCGGTTCATACTTCGCCGCCAGCGCCATTGCGATCTGCGCCACCTTCATCAGCTCGTCCTGCAGCGTGCCGTTCGTTTCAATCTTCTGCTGCAGTTCGTCCTTGCCTTTGAATTCCATCATGTCCAGCATCATCAGCGCCTGGTCCGTCATCTGCGGGTTGAATACTCCCATCGTCAGGAACTGGATTGCCAGCTCGTTCTGGCTGATCTGCGTATATGCGTTCTCCCGCTGGCTCCGCACGTCAATGTCAAACACGGGCTTCCGGAATCCGGGCTCCAGCCCGTTCCCGCCCATCGTCTGCTGCTCCTGCAGCTTTTCATTGGTGTACACGATGAACTTTTCCTTGCCGTTCAGTCCCAGGATGCGGAAATACCTCGGCGCCTCATAGAACTGCCGGATGCGCTCGATCACCATGCTGATGATCTTGTTGTACGCCCGGTAGAAACTGCGGTTCGCGTCCTTGCTCGTCTTTCCGCTCTGCTCCTGCAGCGCCGCTATCGCGCTGGCCGCCGTCACGCCGCTGGGTGTGCCGCCGTTGTTCACGTCCGTGTTGCCGGTGATGTACTTCAGCTCGTCAATCTTGCGTTCCAGCATACTCAGCGCGTTGCCCTGGATGCCGCTCGTCTTCACTTCCCGCAGGCTGGTATCTCCCAGCCCGCCGGTTGTATGCACAAACGGCTTGCTCCAGTCCGCGAATTCGTCCTCGTTCACCACGCCGTCCTGCTGGATAAAGTACCTCGGCGTGCTCGTCACCACCGCGTTCTGCACCAGCGCCTGGTTCATAATGTCAATGTCCGTCTGCGGGTCTTTGCCCACGTCATAGTATCCGTATCCTGCCGGACTTCCGGCCACCTTGTACAGCGGATCGAACACAAACGGATAATCCCCGTCGTCGTACAGGCCGTTCGGGTAATTCTCCGGGTCGTTCTCCGTGCTGAACAGGATTTCTTCGCCCACAAACTGCACATAATGCAGGATTTTCCGTTCGCCTTCCCATTTGTGGTAGTACCAGTCCACCAGCACACTTTTGTTGCTCTCGTCCACCTTGTCGTCGACGCGGTATTCCTTCGCCACCAGCACCGCCCGGCCGTGCTTGCCTTTAAGCTGCGGGTACATCTGCTCCAGGCGCTCGTTGTCGACGAGCTTTGTGAAAAACAGGTTCGCGCTGTCCTGAATGTCCTCGATGCCCGGTTCCCAGAACATCTGAAGCATGTTCACCTTCTTGATGCTCACGTCGCCCAGCCCGCCCAGCTTCGCTTTGTCCCAGCCGATGTGATAGCACGCCGTGCCTTCCTGAAGTTTCTGCATCTGTGCTTCATCGTACACGTCGTCAAAATGGTTGATGTTCAGCACAACCGGGATCACGTCGCTCAGTATCTGCGCCTCCGCCTTGTCCTCCACCATGCGCGGAAGGATTACGGGTTCCGGGTAGCTGTCCATCAGGTCCGCATGCTTGCACACAATGTCAAACCACAGCCAGGCCGTGCTGCTCTTGATCCCGGTCGCTCCCTGTGCGCCGCGCTCCGCTTCGATCATGGCCCAGTTCCGCAGTTTCCACCATTCCTGCGCCCGGATGATCCGGTCGTCTACCGTGCGCTTGCCGCTCTTGTATTTCTGCAAAAGCTCGCTCGCCTTCTGTATCTGCTCTTTCCCGATGGGTTTTCCCAGGCTTTCGTCCCGCAGGCCCAGGCCCGCTTTCTGCGCCGTCGCCTGCGCGCCCATTTTCTCGCCCAGCCGGAAAGCGTCCTCCGCCTCCCCTGCGCGTACCGGCATGTTCGGCAGGATGACCGCCTGGCCCATTCCGTTCATGTCCTGCGGAATGTCCCGCAGCCGGCGTTTCCTCGCGTTCAGTTCACTCATTGTTTGCTCCTTCCTCCGGCACTTCAACCGGTACTCCGTCCCATATCATCGTCACGCTTCCCGGCGCGCTCTGCGCCAGCAGTTCAAATCCGTCGCCGTATGCCCGCATCCGTTTGCGTACCGTCGCCTCCGCCCACGGTTCGGGCTGTATCCGCAGCAACATGTCTCCCGGCGTGTCCCGGTAGTCGATCTCCCGGATGCCGTCCTGCTTGCCCTGGAATTTGGTGATGCTCGCCGCCAGCCCCTGGGCAAGCATGCTGCATCCCGCGCATATTTCCCGGTACTCCTGGCTTTCCGCCGGTTCCGCGTGCCCGTCGATCTTCAGCGTGAACTTCTCCACGCTCAGGTTGATTGTGATCATTGCCTCTGCCTCCTTGCCATCTGTTCCAGCGGGTCCCCGGTCCAGTCCACGTCCGCCGCCGTCGTTTCTATCGGCGGTTTGCACGGCCGCCACATGCACATGTAGCGCGTTTCGTCCGCCGCATGGTCTTCGCCCTTTGTGTTCAGGTCTTCCGGCGCGTGCTCGTCGTATTCCAGCGTCGTGATTGTCCGGATAAAGTTTTTGCAGGTGTTGAAAATGTACATCTGCGGGAATCCGTCCTCGTCGAACATCAGCCGGTATTTCACCTGCATCCATCCCGGTATCCGGTGGTTGTCGCCCGGATAGAAGTACACGCCGCACTTGCTCGCCGTTTCCGCCAGGCTGATCCCGCCGTCCTCCTGCCATATTGCCGGGTCCGCGATCCCTGTGATCTTCTTCCCGGCCAGGTAGGGGTGCTCGTTCTCGATCCGCGCGATCTCCCGGTACAGTCTTTCCGCCGGCCACTTCGTGCCCTCGTCCGGGATCGGTTCTCCGCCGCTGTACTGCACCGTGTAGAGCTCAAGGATTCTGTACAGTACGCCGTTCTCGTCGCACGTCCACCATCCCGTTGAGCTGGGCTTGTTTGATCCCCAGTCATGGCTGCGGTAGATCGGCCAGCTTCTCGGCGGTGTGAACGGGTTGATCACGTGCGTCCACCTGCGGGTGTCGTATCCTTCGGTGTTGTTCCTCCAGTCCTCAAAGTACATTCCGCTGAAAATGTCCCAGTCGCCGTACAGCCAGCCCTTTTTCAGTTTCGGCGGCAGCGCTTCCAGGAACTTGATGTAGTCCGGGCTGTACTGCATCAGCGCTTTGTTCTCTGTTACCAGCGACTGAATGAATACATAGTCCTCCGGGTTTTCGTTATCCCGGTACACCTTGTCGATGAACAGGCGCTTGATGTATGCGTGCCCCGGTCCGCCTGGGTTGCATGTAAAGTACACGCGCTTCGGGAACGGGTTTACGCCACGGCAGCAGGTCGCCATGATCTTCAGCCATTCCTCCGGGAACTGCGTTGCCTCGTCGATGAAGATTACGTCGTACTCAACGCCCTGGTACTTGAAAGCGTCTTTCTCGCTGTCAAAGTATTCAAAGCAGATTGTGCTGCCGTTCCCGAATATGAATTTCCGTTCCTGCTGGTTCCATTTGGCCAGTCCTCGCAGCATTTGCTTCAGCCGGTCAATGTGGTTGTTCCGCAGTTCAACCAGCGTCCGGCGGACAATCAGGATTTTGATTCCCGCCCATCGGTTCGCCAGCAGTACGGCCTTCGTGTCGATGGCCCAGCTCTTTCCTCCGCCTCTTGCTCCTCCGAAAGCTACATAGCGCGCTTTTGCCCGGAGAAACAGCCATTGTTTGCGGTTCGGTTCAAACAGGATTTCCCGAACGTTCGGCTTTTCGGCTAATATCTTTTCGGCGGCCAGTATTTCACTCATCCAGCGCACCGCCTTCGCCGCCGTCATACACAATGCGGATCACCGTGTTCGCCGCCTCCGCCGCCAGCCGGGCTTTCTCGGCGCGCTCGTCCTCATACTTCTGCCGGTCAAGCCGCGCTTTTTCCCGCAGGCTTTCGATCTTCGCCCGCTCGCTCTCGTTCGGCAGGTTGTACAGGTCGCGTTTGGTCATCAGCGCCATGTTCACGGCTTTCGCCAGGCTTTCAAGCCCTCTCAGGTCGTCGAATTTCTCCGGTTTGATCGTCCCGATGGCCTTTACCGTCGCGTCCAGCAGGTCGTCCACTTCCTCCTGGATTTCCGCAATCCGTGCCAGCTCCCGCGCGCGCGCGTCACTCACACGCTCGACGGTTTTTTGTTCCACTTTTGCGTCAAGTTTGTGCTTCCGGTCTGTCCAGCGCTCTGATGAAGCGCGTTTCCGGATCACGCTTGCGGATATGGAATATTTTTCGGACAATTTCGCGTATGTCGTTTTGCCCTTCATGTATTCCGTGCGTATCTTCCGCCATTCCGCCGTCGTCAGTTGCCGGCGCTTCTGCGCTTCACGGATGCGCTGTTCCTCCGCCGCCTTCTCCGCTTTCGTCGGACGGCCGCGCTTTTTTCTCGCCGGTTCTGTTACCGGCGGTGCTGTTGCTTTTTGTTTTGTTCTCTTTTCCCTGGCTGTCTGCGTCGCCGGTTTCTCCTTGCGCGCAGTCCCCGGCTCGGCCAGCTTCACGTCCGCCGCTTTGCCCGGTTTTTTTGCCATTCAAAAAACCTCCCGTCTGTTCGATTCTCGCTTGAATCGTAACAACCGGGAGGGGCTTTTGTTAGTCGCAGATATTCCCCGATGTTCGGTTTTTTAATCATCCGGCCATTTCCAATGCCGTATGCTCAGGTAGAGCTCGCAGCGCTTATAGTTGCACTCGCAGTAATTCCGCTGGTGAAAGTCCTTCTTCTCGCCGTTCTCAAATTTCAGACAGCTCCGGCAGCCGTCAATCATGCCTTCACACATGATCTCCCTGCTTCCGTGCGCCACAAAGAACGGACAACGGATATCCCCTGTCCCGGCCGTGCTGCTTACTCTGTACTCAGTCATTCCATCCTCCGCATAACCGCCCTGATGTAAACGCCGTCCGTCACGTCCGAATAATACACAGCATGAGTAACGTACCTGTACCCTGGGTACGTCTTTTCAAGGATTTCCTTCGCCAGCGCCCGGAAGTCCTTTGCGATGTTCTTCACTTTTCTGTTGCTGAATCGGCTCGCGCTCACGCTTACCGTCGGCGGCGTCAGGTTCCTGCTGTTCCGCCAGCTCTTTTTCTTGTTCGCGTGCTGCACCATGTACCGCGCGATGCCGTCTATCTCGTCTTCGTCCGGGTTGTTCCGGTATCCCTTCGCCCACAACTCCTTGGCCATGTAAACCACGGCGCCTTCCAGTCCGATCTCCGTGTCCAGGCGCTCGGCCTTGATGATTCCGCCGCCGCTTACCTTCGCGTCGTTCCAGATTCTCTCCAACTCGTCCCGGTGAATCCCGCCGCTGATCAGCATGTGACAATGAATCCGCTTCTTGCCTTCGCCGTCCTCGATCACGCATATGTACTTCAGCTCCGGCAGCCCGCGCTTCTTCCGCAGGTTCTTCACCCGGTTCAGAAAATTCCGCACGTCCTTTTCAGCGCGCTCATACGTCGGCTCCGTTTTGTACGTCAGGTGCAGGAAATAGTCCGCGCTGGTAAAGTTGGCCTCCGCCAGCATAATCTCCCGCCGGATGCTCCGCGCATGGTTCGCCCGCTCCTGGGCGTCCTTCGTCTGGTTTTTCTTCGCTGCGCGCACCTTTCCCATCTTCGCGCGTCCGTATGCCGGGTACAGTTCCGCCTCCAGCCTTGTTCCGCCCGTCGTCGTCCGCGCCTTGTATCCCATCTGGCCCACACGCAGGTCCAGGTCCTCCGCCAGCATGTCGTCCGCCAGGTTGTCCCGGTGCAGTATCCGGTTGTTGAACAGTCCGTCATACTCCCACGCCATGCTGTCGCCTCCTCCCTGCTTGTCTTCCGGTGGATCGGGGGGCACCGTTCGCTTCGCTCCGGTTCCCCCTCGTCCCCCTCCGTCCTGGAAATCATCAATGGGTTTTTGTTGTCGTCTTCACTTTCGGAATTCGTTCTATTTCCTTGCTTTGGTCCTTCCGTTTATGCGTTCATTTAATACTCATTACGAGGTTCATAATCGGGAGCCCATCCCCGTGTTCGCGGCGCTTCCCGCCGCCGGGCACATGCCAACGATCTTTAACACATCTTCCGCCTGTTTGCCGGCCGCCTGGGTTGAACAGGCCCGTCTGCATACGGTGTGTCCGCTGCCGGCATAAAGTCCGGATGGCCGCTCGCTGTCGGCCTTGATCCGGATAATATATAGGAAGCAATCAGAAAGTGACTCCCCACGCCTCCGCCATTTTCAGCAGGATGCTTTTGATGTTTGCCAGTTCCCTGGCCATGTCGTGTATGTCCTGATCCATGTAAAACACGGGCTTCGGCAGTCCGGGCTCAAATATTTCCTGCGGCATGGGTATCTGCTTCGCCGGTATGTCGTCCTTCGATCTCTTTTTCCGCTTCGCGTCGAATTCTTCATAGTTCCGCGTCGCGTTGATCCGCTCAATGCTCGCGTGACTGATGTTGAATTTCTTTATTATTTCTGCCTGCTTCATACCGCTGGCAAGCGCGCCCTTCACCTGCCAGTACAGGATTTCCGGTATCGGTATCCCTTTTGACATGTTCATCCCATCCTTCCCGCATGGTCGTCACAGTTTCATCATAATTACCACCTGGTCCAGTTCTTCAAACAGCTTGTACCATTCGTCCACGGTCAGCAGCAGTTTTTTTCCCGCTGCCTCCAGGGGCCATCCGTCCGAATGATCTGTATGCGTCATGTAACCCAGCAGCGTTTCCCCGGCCTTGTATGGTCCGACCATTTCCCACGTTCCGTTTGTGCTTTCAATCCGGGTTGCGATCAGCGGGTACTTTCCCTTCCGTTCCTCGTCCGTCATCTGGCCTTCCGGTTCGTCCATTTCCGCCGCTTCTTCAAGTTTATCAATGGCTTTTTCGTATTCGTCTTTCAAGATGAACGGTTTCTGCTGTTTAACGTAAATCGTCTTCCCCAGCATTTCTTCCCGTTCTTTTTCTTCCTTTGCTTCCTTGGCCTTGATCTGGTCGTAAACCATCTTGTCCCATTCCTCTGATTTCTTGCAGTTCTGATAGAATGGGCACGTCTTCATAATCTTGCACTCGTCCGGCCGGCCTTCTCCGCCGTCGCACATTGGCATGCCGACCGTTAGTTTTGTCTTGATCTTATACGTTTCGCAGTCTTCATACGTTTCCGGCTGCTTCCATTCCACAATGTCTTTGTTGATCTGCTCTTTGATCTTCGGTTTCCGCCATGGTTTCGCCGCCGGTGTTCCATCCTTCTTCATTCTCATGTCGTTCTCTCCTTTTTTGGCGGTTTCGGAAGTGGCATCCAATGGGTGATATTCTTGAACACCATCACCGTGTTGAATACACAATCGAACCACACACCATTGTCATAGTTGCAAGCAACGATCCTTGTTTCTTCTCCGTCATCGCAATACACAAGGATGTCACTTCCATCTTCCGGTATGCGTTCGCTCACCGGAATCCATCTTGATTGAAATTCGTTGTACTTCATCTTTGCTATGTCGCTCCTTTGGCGTATTAACAAATCTGTAATTCGTCCTTGTCGATTGCTTCTTTCAATGCCCATCTGAAATACTCGCCGTCCTCTGTCAACCATGCCCAGCCAATAGATGATCCGTGGTCTGTGAATCCGGCTCTGTCCAATTCATACGAAAGGCACAGGAGCAGATCGTTGTCATAAACACTCCCCACTCCGAAATACTCGGTCAGCTTTGCCTTCCGTCCTTCCAGCTCTTGTTCTTTCACGGCATCCAACAGCTTGAAAATCGTTTTTGCGGCATCGTCCGGCGTTCCGCATCCGCACCATCCCAGCTTTTCAAACCAATAAAACTTGATTACCTTGTCCAGATCGGTTTCATAGTTGAGATAATAATGAGGGTCTTTGAAATTCTCATCGAGTTGTGCGATCCGCACCAGCGCATCTTTAAGCATCGTTTTCTCCTTCCTTTGGCTCTCCATCAGCGCAGTACCAATCGTCTGGATTCCAACCGTGACCTTTCCTACAGACAAACTTTCCACCGACCTCATACCTTAAATCGTCTTGATTTTTACAGTCCTTGCATCGAATGATCTCCGGTTGTTTTAATGCTTCGATTGCCATTAAAAATGCTTCTTCGCACTCATTACAATAGAATGGGAAAGTCGCATCACACTCGTTACAAAATGGCATTTTGTCGAGAACTTCTATCGCTTTTTCTCTAGTCATCTTCTTCGACATCCCCTTCTTCTCCGTCAAACCATGTCCAATACTCGCACTCCGAACATTTCACATTCCCGTCAAAGAGATACGGACAATCCTCTGTTTTGCAAGTGCAGTTTCCTTCTCTCATGTTCTCTATCTATGCGCTCCTTTTGCGTATTAACTGTTAATTGCGTTCTGGATTGCCTTGATAAGTTCAAATCCATCCACAACAGATTCGTTTTCCTTTTCTCCGTTCTTATTGAGAATCGAAACGATCACCCTGTTCGGAGCACAATCATTTTCGATCTCCAAAATGTTGCCGTTGCGTGATACATCAGCTTCGGAATCGAAAGTGCATTTCACTGTCATTCCCATCCACCATCCTTCCAATTGTCATATTCTTTGCAGTAATACGGGCAATCTTCTCCGCTGAAGTGCATATCGAACTTGCTTGCGTAAAACTTGCGTATACCACAGTTTGTACAAGGTCTTTCATTTTCTATTTTTGCCTTGTTTGCTCTTCGCCTTTCCGGATGCAACACGTTCGCTATCCTCCTATATGACGTCGTTATTTTTTCCACCCTGCGCGCCTGGCGCATGTGTAGCTGCAGAAGTACTCCATCTTCTTTGTCTTCGTGTTTTCCTTCTTGTACAGCCAGCCGGCGCCCGGATGAATAATGATGCTTTTCCCACACTCGGCACACTTCCTGATGGATTTCAGCGGTTCTTTCATCTCACGGCCTCCTGCTTTACGTCCCGCTTCCGTATTCTTCCCACGCATCGACCAGCTCATCCGTCGTAACGTTCAGCGCCTTGCATAACGGCCGCACCTTGCATATGTTGATTCCGTTCTGTGCTCCGCGTTCCAGTTTCGACAGGTTTGATTTCCCGCAGCCGACGATATTTCCGAGTTCTTCAAGCGTCAGCCCGGCGGCCTGTCTTTTTTCTTTGATCCATTTTCCGAATGTCATATCTTTGCCTCCCGGATTTGCCCGACAACCGGATTGAACAGCCATATATCCCCTCCGGTTGCCCTGGCCACCTGCTCTGCCTTTTCTCGTTGCCGCGTGCTCCATGCGTCGTATGGGCTCCGGCTCCAGCGCAGTTCCACGCTGTACGGAATCCGTCCTACCAGGTATTCAACACCCCTGCGCACAATCAGCACGGTCCTCCGCCTTGTTGCGGTCATATCCGGTTTCATGGCTGTATCTCCCGGATCAGCCATTCAAACAGGAAGCATACGCCCACGATCAGCGCAATCTCCACGATCAGCACCACCCATTGTCTGATCCTGTACCGGCGCATCATCCTGCGTTCCCATTCTTCCCGGCTCACGGCGTCCACTTTCCACATCGGCATTATTCTTCGCCTCCCGGATATGTCACGGGCTCCGGTTTGAATCCATCCGCCCGTTCGTGCCTCCGCCTTCTCAGCACTTCGTCCGGTGTCCGCGTCGGTTCCCACGCCTGTTTTTCCGGGTTCCACGTCATGTTTGCCGGCGCTTCCTGGTCCGCCCATTCCACGCCCGGTTGCTTTCCCCGGATAATGTCTTCCTGCCATTGCGCGATCCGCTGCTGGATTTCCGGGTTCTGCAGCGCCTGATGGTTCATCCGCACGAAACCTTCCAGCGTGCTCATCTGTTCACGCTGCTCCGCTTCACGAATCATTTCCCGCAGCATTTCCCGCTGCTGTTTCAGGTCTTCAAACAGTTGTTCATAGCCTTCCCTGGCTGTCAGCCCGGCACCGTAATTGCTGTACCGGTACATCTGCCTGTCCTTTTCTTCCAGCACTTCCCTGAGTATGCTGCTCCGTGTAATAACACCCATCCTTCCGTCCTCCTTATGCTGTTTCTTCCCGGTCCTCGGCCTTCACCATCAGCGCGTTGATAATCCGGCGGAATTCCTTTTCCCGTACCTCCGCCCGCTCAACGTTCACGATCTCGCCGGTGTCCCGGTCTATCTCTATGGCCGTAATCATGTTCCTGTACCGTCCATCAGTCTGTACTTCCCGAACGAAACCCGCTCGCCTTCGCTGTTCACGATGTACTCCCGCCCGTGCTCGATCCGGATTCCCTTCTGCTCCAGGTCGTAAATCCGGGCGCCCAGCCGCATACAATGGAATTCCCGCAGCGCGTCCATCGGCGTGATCCAGCCGAAACGCTTCATGTAGTTGAATATCTTTTCTTCCTGCGTCGGCTTCGCCGGCTTCCTTTCCCCTGTGAACGGCCGTGCGCTGTTCACTTCCTTCATGGCGTCGTAAATCGTCATCTGCTCCACGGTCATCCCTGTGCGCCTCCTTCCATCATCGCGGCCAGCTCGTTCATCTGGTCGTACCAGTCCTCCAGCACCTGGTTCACTTCCACTTCCCGCAGTCGCTGGTATTCCAGCGTCCCGGTAATATCAAACCGGATGCCCGGCGTTTCAATGTACCCGCCTGAGTTGTCCATCCTTCCGTGCCAGAAGTATTGCTTGATCTCAATCGGATCAGTCGCGTCATACGCGGCCTGTGCCTTCTCTGTCAGTCTGAGCTGCGTTCCTGTGTCGCGTCCGTAAATCTTCATGCTTTAACTCCTGTCTGTGGTTCTTATCCACCGTTTGTCCGTTTCTGACGAGTTAAAACCAAATCGGGCTCTTACTGTTTCTTAAATGAAATTGCACATCCGGAAGAAAACGAACATCCAGAAAGTCGGCACCGCCAGCACGCACAGCCGGTATGCCCGGATGCGCCATGCCTCCGCCTCGCTCACCTGTACGCGTACCTTCCGGCCGGTCGCTGTTCTGAATGTTCGTGTCATGCCCATGCCTCCATATCTGCTGTCTTCAGCCTTGCCAGGATTTCCTTTTGGTTCTGCCAGTCTTCCTGGAGGAAGTCCATCCGCAGCCGGTAGTCCCTGTCCTCTTCCGCGTTGAACGTTCCCTTTTCCAGCAGGTCCATCAGCTTGTCCCGCTTGGCCGCTGTGATCACGCCGTATGCGTATGCGTCCTGAATGTCGGATTCCGTCCGGTACTCGCCCAGCACTTTCTGCGCTTTCAGCCGTTCCCTCTCGGCCCGCCGTTCTTCTTCCGCGATCAGTTTCCCCGTGATCCCCTTCAGTTGTTCCAACCACCATTCCCGCAGCCGGATTTCTTCCTCCCTGGTCATTGTTCCATCCTCCCTTGTTGCTGAATATTATTCAGCGTCCTTCGCAAAAAAAATTACATCGCGGTCCTCCGGAGCAATTTTCAGCAGGTCGCATATCTGCTGAATCTCCCTTGCCGTGAAATCGTACCTGTTTTCCACTTTTCCCCGCAGCGTTGAGTATGCTTTTATTCCGATCTCCTGCATAATAAAGCTCAGCTTTAATCCGGAATCGTCGATCCTTTTCTGGAGTAATGCTGTGTTTGTCATATACCATGCCTCCCTAAATATTCGGTTGCTGAATATAATTCACTACCCGCATTATAAACTGATGTTGAATTAAAGTCAACACTTTTTTGTTGATAAATTTTCACCAAAATGTTATTCTTTTTATGGAGGGATGGATTATGACTATTTATGATAGAATCCGCGAGCTCCGCATATCCCGGAATATGTCTCAGGATGATTTGGCTCGCGCTATGGGGTATAAAGACCGTTCGATGATAACAAAGATTGAATCCGGCAAAGTTGATATATCCCAAAAGAAAATCATAGCCTTTGCTAATGCACTTGATACAACACCTGCGTACCTGATGGGATGGACCGATAACATATATTCTTCTCTGAATCTTCACATGTTCGGTTCCGATCAGCCGCAAACGAAAGAGGCACGGATTATTTCTTTTGCTGTTGACAGCATGCCTCCTGACGACCGGGAAAAAGCGCTGAAAATGTTTTCTGCCGTATATTCTGATTATATAAAGAAATCTGAGGACAAAATAGGATGATGCCAGATTATAACAAAGCAGCAACAAAGGCTGCTGAATGTCTGATCAAATACAACATCCATTCTTTTCCGGTTTCTCCCCTGCCGATCCTGGAACAGATGGATGACGTAATTGTTGTGTCCTTTGCTGAAATGAGCAGCGCGTCCGGGTACCGCAAGCGGGATATTATGCCGCTGTTCGGTAAGAATCGGGATGCTATTACTTCCGTCTGCTCGGATAACGGCCGGCAGTCCTATGTCGTCGCTTATGACAGCATGCTTCCTTTCCCGCTTCGCCAGCGCGCGCTGGCACGGGAATTGGGCCATATTGTCCTCCGCCATACCGGCTGTTCTGAGGAAAACACAGCTGAGGCGCTTTGCTTCGCTGCTCATTTTCTCTGCCCGCGTCCCCTGGTTCATGCAATCCAGGCCACCTGCCTGCGCTTGTCTGTTGATCTGCTGGCAAACCTTACCGGAATATTCGAACAATTCCTTTTTTCCATTCGCCGGCTGCCCGGCACGGTGGTTTCTTCCGGTCTGAATCGCTTTGTGCGGAATCAATGCATGCCTTTTGTGCTTAACATCTTTGAGTATTATCAAACCGCGCTCCCTGCGGATGGTTCCGCTGCTGTTGATTTCGGTTCTTTTATGGACGGATACGAGGAATAAACCATGATTTACGGATACTGCCGTGTGTCGTCCGATGAACAGGCGGCCCACGGCATTTCTATTGATGCGCAGCGGGATATTCTCAACGGATACGCTGCCATGTCACAGTCACAAATAAAAATATTTGAGGATGCCGGCTATTCCGGAAAGAATACGGATCGGCCCGCTTTGCGTCAGCTTTTAACGGCTGTTCGCTCCGGTTCCGCGTCCCAGGTCGTCGTCTGGAAACTGGACCGGCTTTCCCGCTCCCTGCGGGATACGCTCTCCATGATTGAGGATGTATTCGCCCCGGCCGGCGTCACGCTGGTGTCCGTCACGGAATCCATCGACACGTCCACGCCTTCCGGCCGTATGATGCTTAATCTGCTGGCGTCCTTCGCCCAGTTGGAACGTGAACAGGATTCGGATCGTGTTGTCATGGCGCATAAACACCTTGCACATGATTGTAAATATCTCGGCGGTCATATTCCCCTCGGATACGTCGTCGACGCGGAGAAACACTATCAGCTTCATCCTGTGCTTCATCATGTCGTCCGGCGCGTATTTGATATGTATATGGCCCGTTCCGGTTATTCTTCCATCCTGTCGTATCTCAATTCATCAGAAGTATTCCCGCTGACAGGAAAGAAGAAACCCTACACAAAACAGGATTTATACTTCATGCTTCAAAATGAAATATACGCCGGTGTGTACGTCCGCCGGATCGGCGCTGATCCGCGCCATAAAGTCACATCCCCGGAAACCATCCGTATACCCGGCGGCGTGCCGGCCATCCTGTCCCCGGATGAATGGCAGCGTGTATGCTCCATCCGCGAGCAAAACGCCACCTTCTCCGCGTCCTATCGCGCTGTCAACGTATATCCGCTCTCCGGGCTTGTACGTTGTACAATCTGCGGTCGTACTATGTCTATACGCCACGGCGGGAAAACGCGCTCCGGAGAAGTCGAACGATACTATAAATGTCCTGCCGGCTGCGTCCGTCCCGCCCGCCTGGAATCCGTCCAGTCCGCCGCGTTCACGGCCATTGAATACCTCGCTGCGGATGATGAAACCATTTCCCGCGCCTGCGCCGTCGCTAACACCTTCGGTGACGATACGGCCTCGGAGAATCGCGCGGCCATAGCTCCGCTGGAGGATCAGCTCCAGCAAATCTACAAACAAAACGCCCGGCTGGTCCGGTACATCAAAGATCATTCCTCCGCCCCGGCCGCCATCATGGATGAGCTGGTCGCCCTGGAGAATGAGCAAAAGTCCATCCAGCAGCGGATTGAAACTCTCCGCCGTCCACGCGGCCGGTACGATGCTGAAAAAATGAAACATCTTCTCCGTTCCGCTTCTGGCATAAAAAATATGCCGCCTGCCGAGCAGAAGGCCCGGTGCCAGGCGGCAATTCATGGGGTGTTGGTTTCGGACAGCACGTACAGGATTCTGTTCGTGTGTCCTACGTCTGGTGGAGATGAACCGCTGCGTTATGTAGAACACATAATACAGCGTCAGC
>Ga0310690_10002465_pt1 | contig 29984 bp, 19 predicted proteins | sample AusTroGonzalo_MG_2_FD_207661 | JGI IMG/M metagenome (GOLD analysis project Ga0310690, IMG submission 207661) | Bovine rumen microbial communities from tropical cattle in Woodstock, Queensland, Australia - Gonzalo_04 (v2) (version 2) | ecosystem: Host-associated > Mammals > Digestive system >...
TGGAGGTCGCGCCGCAGAAGAGCACCATCAGCGCCGCGGCTGCAATCATGAGAATCTCAATGACGAGGTTCATCTTGATATCTTCCTGTACCAGTTCGGTAATGGACTCCACCAGAATACCTTCTTCAGCGAGGTGCTTGGCGGAGATAGAGATACCTTCCATCACTTCGATGTCCGCTGCTCCGGGGATGGCCTGGATGATGTCGTAGGACGGTAAGAGCTGCGGGAAGATGGCGAAGGTCACAACGAGCAGCAGCGCGCCAAGGAAGATGAAGACGGACGCTTTGGCTTTGGGCGAGATCTCTTTGTCCAACGAACTGCTGCTTTCTCCATAAATATACGCGCGTTGCACGGGGTCGGCTATCTTCGCTTGGAACTCCGGGTCTTTGTCGAGGTCCGCTCCGCGTTTGTAGGAGCAAGCCGCGGCTGCCGTGAGTCCGCACAGACATGCGGGGATATTGACCAGCAGCACTTGGGGAATGGCCACGTCAAAGCCGTTGGCGTTGGAGATGGCAACGAAAGCCACAACTGCCGCTGCGATCGGCGAACAGGTGATACCCACTTGTGCCGCCACCGACGCTACGGCACACGGACGCTCCGGACGGATACCTTTCTTGAGGGCGATGTCGCAGATAATAGGCATCATCATATAGACCACATGTCCCGTTCCGCATAGTACGGTCAGCAGGAAGGTGGCGAACGGCGCAAGGAAGGTGATGCGGTCGGGATGCTTGCGCAGCACTTTCTCCGCCAACTGTATAAGCCAGTCCATACCGCCGGAGGCCTGCATGATACCCGCACAGGTGATTGCCGCGACGATGATGAGCATCACGTCAATAGGCGGTGTGCCGGGTTTGAGACCGAAGCAGAACACCATCACTGCCAGTGCCAGTCCACAGATGGCACCGAGTGCCAAGCCGCCGTGCCGTGAGCCCAGCCACAGCGCGAACAGCATCAGCACGAAAAGGATAATCATTAGTACCATAGAGGATTAATAGAGCAGTTTGAGGTTTCCTTTTGTTTGTTTTTAGTAGCTCGGCGGAAAACCAATCCCGCCGGGCTGAAAGGATTATTCATACACCGCTTTGATAACGATGGTCTTTTCTGCTGTGATGTTTTTCTCCTCGGTCTGCCAGTGGTCGAATGTTTTGTCCTGTACCTCCGGTGCTGCGGGGTAATCAAACTTTATATCCTGACTTTCGCCAATCTGCTCTGCCTGCTTATCTAAAAATACAAACGAATTTTTGGGTTTGGCGTTTTCTTTCGCCGTGGCATAGGCGGCTTCCGCATCGGTGAGCGTGGCGTAGTTGGTCACCTGCGCTTTCTCTGCGGCCGACAATCTGTCGTAAGCCGTACGGGCAGCCTCAATAGCCGCTTCGCTCTCAGGATAGGTGACCTCACCGATAGCTTCAATCTTGGCGTAGGCATCTAGCACAGCATAAGCACTTACTGCTGTTTGCAGTGTCTCGAGCTGTACTGCCGTTACCTGGGCTTTCATCGCGTTGGTCAATACGCCGTAGGCTTCTTGGGCTTGATCGATTTTCGCTTTGCATGCCTCGGTGTATTCCACCTCACCGATAGCGTCAATCATGGCTATTGCTTCGATGGCGGCAGAACTCATCCAGTGGGCATGGTATGTTCTGTTGCCGATGGAACCTTTGGCTATCGTCAATTCTGTCTGCGGTTCGATGCCGTTCGTGCCAGTCCACCCCATGAAGGTATCTCCCTGCTTGGTCGGATTGGTGAGCGTGAAGGTCTCCGTCTCCACCGAGTATGTTTCGGGGTTAGGCGTCTCAACGTCGCCTCCGTCAAGGTCGTACGAAATGGTGTAGGTATTCAGCGACCACACGGCATAGAGGTTCAAGCGGCCTTTGTTGCTGTTGTTAACTGAAATAGCCTGCTTGTCGGAATATTCCACCTCTCCGTCCGGAGCAGTAGTCCATCCCATGAAGGTGTAGCCGGTGCGGGTGAAAGTGTTTGCTTTGAGACTACCGCTCGTTTCAATCGTTTGCGGGCTCATCGTGCCGGTACCGCCATTGCCATTGTAGGTGACTTGCTTGTAGTACAAGGTCTGCCATGAAGAGCCAAAATCTTTGAAACCACCCCACTGGTCTATGTCGTTGGTGCCGGTGACAGTGTTATGTGCCACATAGGTCAGCATAATCGCCCATGTGATTATCCGCGCGGTATCCACATTGCTATTGTCAAAATCAAAGGTCTTGGTCAATTCCGCCGTCGATTCTGTTCTCGGATTTCGATTATACGGGTCATTCTTTTGTACCAGATACCCAATGCAATAGGATTTTCCGGACTTGTTGGAGTAGTCGCCGCTGTAGTCCACATTTGTATTCTTCAGCGCATTCAAATCATTGTGCGCATACAAAGCCGTAGTCTGGGTGACATAGTCTGTACCTCCCGACACCTTGTAGTTCCATGTCAAGCGTTTCACCGTAAAGGGCTCTACTGGCTCGCTATGCGTATAGGTGGAATACACACCGCAGTAGTCACCATTCATGAAATTACCGGAACGGCAGTGTATCGTAAAACCGGTGCCATTTTTGTTCTGCCATTGATAGACTCGTTTCGAATCCGAACCACCATCCCATTGTGCAGCCCATGCATTACCATTTAATCCGTTGAAAGATACACCCCCCTTATTGTAACTTGTTCCGCATCTCACCGCGTCGTAGGTCCAAGGTCCCTCAGTAGGAGGATTTTTCATCGGGGTAGGGTCGTATGCCCATGCGCTCTGTGCCACTATCGTCAGCAACAGGGCTGTGTATAATAAAATTCTTTTCATAAATTCAAAATTTTAAGTTTATTGCTGCGCGGTTTATAAACTACAGTTTTGCTGCAATACACCTCTAACCGCGCGGAACGCAATACATGATTATTTTATTACTTTCTTTCCGTCAATCGTATAGATAAATTCGTCCGTCAGGATATATACATTGCCCTTTTTGATGAATTTATGATTGGACGATTTACGATTTACGATTGTCTCGTCGATGTCGGTGGGTACACTCGGCTCGTCACCGCCCGAAGGAACATCCTCAAGTTCACCATACCATGTGCCCTCGTACTCTCCCTGTTCATTCTTCTTGCCCGGTGCAAAGTACAATGTGTCAGCCGCCCATGTCAGGTTGGCGGTATATTCTGTACCGTTATTGAAGATGATGTGTTCATACGTTTCATCAAACGTATACGAATACACATCTTTCTCTGCCGTCGGTTCATCGGCGCTACCGTGAGTCCTATTTATCACATTGGCACTTCCGATCTTTGTCATTTCCTCGCCCGGCCAAGCAACAGGAGCATCGTCCTCTTCCGACCAGACATACGCATTGACAGTCTCCCAATCAAGCGTGTTCACCAGATAAACAGTCACCGTCTCTACCGGGGCCTTTTCATACACCGCTTGGATGCGGATAGTTCCGTCGGAGATATTTTCCGCTACCACTTGCCAGTACAGGAACGTATAGTTGGTAAACGTCGGAGGTTCGGGATAATTGATATTTATCTTCCGTTCGCCCACAGGATTGCCGTTATTATCCACAAATACAACCAAACTGTTAGTTTCCGTTTCTTCTTCTTTTCCCGATGCATAAGCGGCTTCGGCTGCAATCAGCGTGCCGTAGTTGGTAACGAGGTCTTTCTGCTCTGCGGTCAGCGCGTCGTAGGCGGCACGTGCTTCGTCAATAGCCGCTTTGCTATCCGGATAAATCACCGAACCGATAGCGGCAATCTTCGTCTCTACCTCCAAAGCGGCATAGGTGTTTTCGGCGTTTTGCAAGGTCTCGAGTTCCGCAGCCGTCAGCTGTGCTTTCTCTGATGAGGTCAGCGTTTCGTATGCGGCGCGGATGGAATCAATCTTCGCCTTGCATGCTTCGGTGTATTCCACCTCACCGATGGTAGCCATCTTGGCCTTTGTATCCAATACAAAATAGGCTCTTTCTGCAGTCGTCAGCGTGCTATAGTTATTCACTTGTGCTTTTTCTGATGTGCTCAGCGCGTCGTATGCGGCGCGGGCGGTTTCAATCTTCGTCTTGCATGCCTCGGTGTATTCCACTTCACCGATGGCGTTAATCATGCCCTTTACATCCAATACGGCATAGGCTCTTTCAGCGGCAGTCAGCGTGCTATAGTTGCCCACCACGGCTTTCGCTGTTTCGGGCAGGGCGTCGTATGCGGCACGTGCGGCATCAATCTTCCCTTTGCTCGCCTCGGTGTACTGAACCGTACCGATTGCAGCAATCTTTGTTACAACACTGTATGCTGACTCTGCATCGGTGAGCGTGCTGTAGTTGGTTACCTGTGTTTTTTCTGCATCCGTCAGAAAACCGTACATCGCACGTGCTTCGTCAATCTTCGCTTTGCTCGCCGAAGTGTTCTGCACCGTACCAATCGACTCTATTTGCGTCATCACCGATGCCGGTGTTGATTTCCATTTGGCGTAGAGTGTCAACGCACCCTTGTCGTTTTCGGAAGCTGTAACCGTTCCTCCATCGGCATAGACCACCGGACCGTCCGGAGATGTTGCCCATCCGATGAAACTACAGCCGTTGCGGGTAAAGGTGTTGGCATTCAGGTTTCCGCTGTTCTCAATCTCCTGTTTGCTCATCAAGCCGGTACCGCCATTGGCATTGAAAGTGACTTGTTTGTAGTAATAGTATGTCCATGTAGTGGCGATACTCTGGAATGTGCACCAATGAAAGCAACCTGTCGTCTTATCGGTATTGTTATCCACCACCTGGGTCATCATAAGACACCACGATTTGGTTTGTTCGGTGCTACCGGTACGGTTATCGAAATCAAATTCATGGTTTAAATCCAAGTAAGTTGTAAGTTCTTCATTATCTGTATTCGATAATCCTTTATGCCCGATATAGTATGGACTGTCCTGCTTACCGTTATAATAGGCAGTTTGGTCCACAACTGCAGCCTTCAGCTGATTCAGATTGTTATGGGCATACATTGCAGCACCGGTAGTGTATCTGCTTGATCCTACACATAGTCTATAATCCCAACTCAATTTCATACGCGTATAGGCAGGCACGGTCTCGTCACGATAATAGGTGGAGAACAGCACTGCAATAGAACGTTCATCAGTCTCGGTGGCCTCCATCATAAAACCGAGACCATACTTATCATTATGGAATTGGTAGGCTCTTTCCGTGTAGCCCGCTTTCCCCCATATATAACCGTTCAGGTTGTTGAAACTGTTTGCAGTAACTACAGGTACATTATTCTCAATATTGTACTTTCCGCACTTAGCCGCATCGTAAATCCATCCTCCCTCGGACTGCGTCGGGCTCATCGCTTGTGGGGTGCATTGGTACGCCGCCCAGATAGTTGCTGCGCATAGCAGCGCAGCGGTAAATAAAAATAGTTTTTTCATAAGCATATTGTTTGTTGTTATCATACTGTTCAAAACTCGTGCAAAGTTACAAAAAAAAATGCAAATATGCAATACGCGCGCGCATTTTTTACGTTTTTGTAGTTATTTTTGCGAAATTTTTACGTATTCTATAGTTTTTAGCCGAAAATTTTACGTATTCTATAGGTTTTTAGGCGGAACTTTTACGTGTCCTATAGTTTTCGGGTGCATTTTTTTCAATCAGTTTCCTTCACCTGGGAAACTTTAGTTAATCCTCGAGCATGGTTATTCGGCCTTGGGGGTTGCGGTAGTCGTCAGGTATAAGGCCGTGCAAGGTCTGCTCAAGATAGTCCGCGAATACATCGCGGCATCGCTGCTCGGTCTTGCTGAGCGTGGGGCAAGGATGCAAGGTCTCATAGAAGCCTCCCTGCTTGTAGAAGTCGGACACACCGATGGTGTAGGTGCGCGTCTCATCCAGTGGTTCATAGGTCTCGGTAGCGGAGTCAAGCACCTGCACATCGGTCACTGTATGGCTGGCGGTGTGGATCGTATATTTCAGCCCTGCTACATGCGGGAATTGTCCTTCTTCAGCCGGACATTTGGCGCAACACTTGTTGAGCATCGTCTGGATCTGCGCCCCTGTAGCGCTGATCAGACAGAGGTAGTTGTCGTATGGCAGGACTGCATAGACATGACCGTAGCTGATGTCGCCGGCCTTGAAGTTGCCGCGCATTGCACCGCCGTTGACCAAGCCTATATCTGCCTTCATCGCCGCGCGGAAAGCATCAGCTACCAGATCACCCATCGTACACTCGCGATGGCGGGTGATCCACTCGCCGTCTGCATCTTTCACCGTCATGTCAAAGTCCACGTGCGCCACCTTGCGGCTGGTTGCCTGATTGAGCAGGGTGTAGATGGAGTCAGCCGCTGCCTTGACTTGGTCGTTGATATATGGGTTGTCGGTATCGGCTATAAGGCGGAAAGCCATCTTACCCTCTTTGCTGATCCACAGATGACCTATATTTACGAACTCTGCGCCTGCTTGCGAAACGGGTACACTGTCGCCATCGATGTTCGCCTCCATCCGGCAGCGGATCACAGAGTGCGTGTGCGCGTCAAGCACGGCATCTATATCGCGCGTAGCCGCAATCAGCGTGTGGGTGTCAACACCGGTTTCCGACTTCTCCTCCCCCAGATGGGCAAGCAGGATCACATAGTCGGCACCATCCTTTCGCGCTTGATCCACTGCTGCCTGCACCAGACCAGACACATCCTTGGTGCGCATGTCATAGAGCTGATGGCCATCCTCATCGAAGAACGTGTACGGCACGGACTCCATCGATTCCGGCGTGGTGACACCAACGAAGGCGACCCGCTTGTTGCCGTACTGCTTGATTGTGTACGGGGGGAACTCGGGTGCGGATGCGCCGTATGCGTATAGGTTCGCCGATACGACGGATGTATGCAGCTGATCCAGTAACTTGTGCATAGTCGGCACGCCGAAGTCGAACTCATGGTTGCCGAGTGTGACAGCATCGTAGCCCGCTAATTTCATCACATCCACGACATACTGCCCATGCGAGTACGAACCGAGCAGCTGACCGTTGATAAAATCGCCCGAACTGACTACCGCCACATAACTCGTGTCGGCGGACAGAATGGCGTCCCTCAGTCCACGCATCTTGGCGTAGCCCTCGATGACGCAATGCGCATCGTCTTCGTATAGGATGACTATGCTCTTCGCCTCCGCCGGCTTCGATTCTTCCTTCGGCTTGCAGCCTACTACTGAAAGTAGCAGAACACAATATACGATGTTCAAAAATGGATGTTTCATATTAGTCAATTATTTAACTTTCTCGGTTGGTGATTTTCATTGCTATCTACTGCACGACATACCCGCATATTTCCTGCATGTTTCCCCAGGGCTTCAATATATGCTCAATATATGCTCAATATATGCTTCTGCTTGCGTCAGGCTACTCTCCTGCCGATAATTATACGTTTTTTTCAAATATCCCCAGCAAGCGGGAAACTTGGTTAATATGCACGTATAGCCTCGTTAAAACGCTGCTCAATATCCTGCAGGCGGTAGAGGCGGTCGGCGTTCTCGGTCAGCCCGTCCAGCTGCAAACGAACGGCTGCCGGCGGCCGCTGGTACGACAGGCTGCTCTCGCTCCTGAGTTGGTCAGCGGAGGCATAGATGAGCCACAGGTCAGCGTACTGCGTACCATCCTTGGCGACGAACTTCTCTATCGCTAATTTGCACCCGATAGGCGTCGTGCGCTCGATACTCTCGGGCAGGTCGTAGGGCTCGGTATTGAGTGCGGCGAGCACGCTGCCTATATTCGAGTCATGTCCGCAGAGGAACGTGAAGACGCGCCTCGGCTGTTGCAGTTCCTCGAGCATCGTCTGCAATAGCGGATGTGCTACGTTCACCGCCACCGATGGCGCGGTGAACAGCGCATCGCCGTACCACTCTTTGACGTGGGCGATCTGCGTCCACTGTTCGAACGTAATCTCATGCCCGAAAGCCGCCTTCCTGAGGTCCGGCTCCTCGTAGTACTGCAGCGACAGCGCATCCGACACCGTGCATGCCATCTTCAGCCCGCCGCTCATGTACGGCTCGGCATTCAGCTTGAACCCCACCGATGAGGGGAACTGGGAAAAAGACGAGGTATCCGGATAAGCGCGCGAATGGCTGATGTTGATCACACGCTCGATGAGGGCGTACTGCGCGGCAACGCCTGCATCCAGATCGCCCATCTTAGCGGCTATCTCCTGCTGCGCTTGCTCGGCAAAGCCTGCGGGCAGTTTGGTGATCTGCGGATTGAACACAGGATCCATCTTATCGAACGCCACATGCATCTCTACCGTTGGGTTTTTGCCCGGGAACACCGCATCGGCGAACGTCCTGGCGGTGAGCTGGCAACGCTGCTTGGCATTGGCATAGAAGCGGAACGAGGTCGTGTCGGACGCATAGCGAGCGGTGAACTCTTTCCTGCTCAGCCATTCGCGGAAGAAGATACCCATCTTATTCTCCAGTCGTTGCCCCTTGGCGGTTAGGTAACTGGCAGGATCCTCCCAGTTGAACCATACGTAACTCGAATCCGTCAGCCGCTCCAGCACCGAGCCTTTGCCCACCAACGGCGTGCGGATGTTATGACGGCTCAATACCACCAGCTGTTGCAGCTCGTACTTATCCTCAAAACCTTCCGTGCGCTCCAGCCACTCGGTCTGTCCCGCCCCCTCGGGCTGCTTAGGCGTGCAACCAATAGCCAACACCGCCAGGGCAATGAATATGTACAGGTGCTTGAATCTCATATCAACGCATTCTGTTAAATCCGGTTAATCTGTGAACATATATATATATCCAAACGCGCCTACAAAGATACAAAAAAATATGCACATACGCAACACGCGCGCGCATTTTTTTACGCAGGATGACACTTTTTGTGCATTTTTTTACGCAGAATGACACTTTTCTCCCCCTCGCAGGTAGTTAAGTCCTGTTTTTTGCCCAAAGAGGCTGCACCCGAATTCGGACGCACCGCCATCTGCCCAAGAAAAGATGAAAAAGAAATAGTTATTGTCGTTTGTTTTTCATTTGTTTTCCGGCTGCAAAGGTACAAAAAAATCAGATATATGCAAATAATTTTGTCTAAAACATGGATTTAACCTATATAAACCCCGAAATGCCATGTATTAGTACATCAACCCGAATGCCCACAATGGGATTATTTGTTGTGCTGCATATTCTATTTCGTCACGCACTACGTAACCATTCTGCACCTCCGAGATTTGTTTCTTCCCTTTCTTTTTGCCTCCCACCTCAAAGGTATATTCGCCGACACTGAAATCACTCACACGTGATGCCATCACATCTTGTGTCACTTTCAACTGGTTATAGAAGAAAGTCTCTCTCACATTGCCAATCTCTGCTTTTTCTCCAACCAACGTATATTGTATGTTCGTGTTATCAAGATAGACTTTCTCCACCTTTCCTAACCCACGCATACCACCGGTGTCATCTCTAAGTTGCCCAACCATTTGTGCTTTTTCCATATACAGCAAGTAGTCCGGCACATTATTGCGACTTATGTGCAATTCATTGGCTAATGCTTGCGCTTCAGGTTTGTAGGGAGCATTCTGAGCGACAATAGATAACATCTGACGCAACTTTCTGCCGGTAGCCGGACTCATCTTGGCGTAGTGAGGAATATCCGATTCCATCGTTTGCCGGATAACATTCTGCATTCGCTCATAGAAATCGCCTTCTATCGCAAAGGGATAATACCCTGTTCGCAGATATTCGCGGAAAAGGGGCATCGGATGCGGCAATTCGTTGGGCTGCGCTTTACCGGCCAACACTTCTTCCAACGTATATACCGGAACTTGGATATGATGAACCAACTCCAAGTATTCGCGGAAGGATAAGCCATACAAATGCTGCATTACCACACGTCTGCTCAAATCCGCCTCTCCATCCAGCAAGTCCAAGATTGATGAACCGGTAATAAACACTCTCAATGCCGGATGGGTGTCATAGATCTGCTTTATCTCGCGACTCCAGCCCTCATATTTATGAATCTCATCAATATAGAGGTGTTCGCCGCCTTCTTTCACAAACTCGTCCGCTAACTCAATCAGCGAGTGGGTTGTGAAATAACTATGGTCGGCAGAAACATACAAACTATGTTCATCCGGTGTCTCGATGATATGCTGTTTTACCATCGTGCTTTTGCCAACTCCCCGTCCTCCGGTCAGGCACTGTAAGCGTTTATCCCATTCTATCCGGTGGTATAAATAACGCTTGAAATCCATAGAGGTAAGCCTCAATTGCTCCTGCATGTACTGCAATAATGATGCATCTATCATAGTAATATAATCATTGTATTTGCACTATACAAAGTGCGCGTTTTTGATATTTGTGCACTTTTGACGGTGCAAAGATACAACTTTTTTCTGATATATGCAAACAATTTTGCACTTTTCTGTGATATTTCTGCTATTTCTGTTGGTTCTGCTATTTCTGCTTGGCTACCTTTCGATGCTCGCGATACCATACAGCTCACTCATGCATCAGCACGGAGCAGATGAAGTTCCCGAGTACAGCGATGCGCTTGCCAACAATCGGATCCACTTTGCCAAACAGCTGCGCTGCATGACGTGCAACCATCTCGTCATGGCGTGGGTGATCCGCATCTTTCTTGATCCGCCCGGCCTCACGACAAGCTTCCGTCCATTTGTTATGCTGCGCCGCCTCAGCGCCCACACGCGGATGACGCTTGAAATCCCGTTTCTCCTGGCTATACACCTCCTTCGGACCGTATTTGACTATCCGTCCATCCGGTGCTTTCCATCTCTTCTGTCGCATCGTCAGTCTTTCACTTTTGTCTAACTTGCCGGTCAGATCTTCAATCCCGGCACTGGTCGTAAATTGAGCCATATTTTATGTGTTAAATTGTTAAACTGTTAAATTGTTAAGTTGTTAGAATCCTATTCCTATCTGTTGCCTATAGAGAAAGTGGGGTAACCGCTAAGGAACAACCAGGGTATCTCTAAGGAATCACTAAGGGTAGTATGCTATATATTGCGTTACGGTCAGCGACCGAGACGAGCCATACCGCAAAAGTGGATAGGAAGATTTTTATGTGGCACAGTTGGCACAGTTGGCACACTCTCAGATATTGTAAGGGCTGGAAGTGTGCCAAGTGTGTCAAGTGTGTCATGCAGTTTTTTTATAAATTCCATATTTGATTTGTTGGACAAATCCTTGTTCCTGCCATGCGTCATTCCATCGGAGAGCTGTTCTTCTTGAGACGCCTTGCGATTTAGCCTCTTCTACAAGCACTTTGGATGCAAACTCGTTGGGAAGTTGGTCGAAGAGAAGTTTACGTTGGTCGAGAGGTTTGATTTCCGGGACGAGATCTATGGCGTCGCCATTGATCATGCGGAAAGCGGATGCCATGTGGAGTAGGAGTTTGTTTCCGATGAGTTCAGCGGTGGTGTAGTCGGCATCGGAGCAAATGAGCGGATTAGTGGATGAGTGGGATAGTGGATTAGTGGATGTTACTCTCATCACACTCAGCACCATCGCTATCCTCTCAATCTGCACCGCCATACGAACAACGGCGGAGTGGAAGTTATCGCCGAGGAGATTGATGAGCGTGGTGTACTCCGTCTCGAGATGTTCGCCGAGTCGCTCTTTCTGGGTGTCGGTAAGAGTCCATTCCACTTCGCCGCCCTGCATCAACTGCTCATATATTTTCAGTAGCTGCCGTCCAACCATCTGCGGCACAGCACTTTGCGTAGGTTTGGCAGAGACATAGCGCTTGTTGAACGGATGTGTCTCGCGGATACAGAGGGTGAGTAAGCGTGAGAAGTAGCCATTCTCGACAGACGGTACGAGTGTGCGGTACTGGTTGAAGGTACCGGTAAGGAGCATAGAGAGTCGCGGATTCTGTATTTCCGAGGAACCGGTACAGCGATTCCGGCTGATGGGTTCGTGTTCGGCGGCCTTACGGAGAGCTGTGTTGTAATTAGCAGCGGCTGTGCGCCAGATATCTGTGATGACCGATCCTTCCGACTCGTGCATATATCCGCATCCGTTGCGCTCTGCCAACGCCTTGAACCATGCGGGCAAGGTGCTGTCACCTGCTATCAAGATCGGGTACTGCTCATCAATCACGCGCACCATTTCAAGTGCTTGGTTAGCAATACCTTTTCCGCTCGCACTTGCTGCTAATACAAAGCATTGCAGGTTGCTGAAATACTTCTTGCCTGTCGGGCCGTACCGAAAATAGATAGTAGGCACACACGCGCTCGCTGCCGCGAGTGTAGCCATGAGCAGGATGTCTTGCTCGGCAGGCGTAGAGGCTTGCGAGAGCATCAGCCGCAGCAGTTCGGGCAGGTTGTCTTGGTTCAGGTACTCGACGATGTGCAGATCGTCCTGGTCTTGGCTGTCCTGTACTGACACAGGAGCAGCAGGTAAAGTTAATCGTTTACTCATAAATGGATCATTAGAATTTAGTTAATAAAACAGGTTTTAGGTTTCCGGATGCAAAGGTACAACAAATTTTTAATATTTGCAAGGTTTTGTCCCCCAAGTTGTGCCATTTGTCCCCCAACTTATGCATCCGTGGGAAAAAATCGCTGCAAAGATACTATGAACATTTAGTGCTTTCCAAATTTTTGAAGGGATTTTTGTCCTTTTTTGGCATTTTGCTGCATTGAGATTACAGCGCCCTCACGAAATCGAATACAAATATGCCCACATTTTTGGCCGTTTTGCAAATTTTTTACCAATTTTTGTTTAGATAAACGGAACAAATCTTGTTTTTGCTATTAGGACTTGGCATTCGGATGTAGAAAGTTAAGTTACAAACACCATATTTTTACACCCGCCATACGCAAAACGAGCACCTTTCGATGCCCGCTTTGCATAACAGCCATATTGGATTACAAAATTTTCAATTTTTAGTGTTTGCAGATACTATAATGTGTTTTTCTGTTTGCTCCACTCGGTGGGTGAGATACCAACCTCGCGGGTGAAGGTGTTGGTGAAGGCTGTGCGGGACGAGAATCCGCACCGGGTGGCTATGTCAGCCATCTTCATCCCGGGTTGCTCCTGCATCAGGTGCTTGGCTTCGTCGATGCGGTAGCGGTTGACGAACTGATAGAACGAGCAACCGTACTCGGTGTTGATAAATTGGCTCAGATAGGTGCGGTTCATAGGTAGCACCTTGCGTAAGTCGGTCAACTGGAAATCGGGATTGCAGTAAGGCTTCTCCTGTTCGAGCCAGGCTTCCAACTTGGCACGGTAGGCATTGGCAGGTTTCGGCTCTTCCTCCTCTTCCTCTACCGTATTGCGCAGTCGCTTCCACGGGTCGGGACGATACAACACACGCTCGGTGGTGTAGATGAACATAAGCAGAAACAACCATTGCTGTGTGAACATCCGGTTCGGCACGTACCAGAAAACGATAAAATAAAACGCCAGTCCCGCCAGAGCCAGCATCGTCAGATAGCGCACTATCCATTGCACATCAATATCCTCCAGCGTGGAGAAGTTGTCCTCGCACCACTGACGGTACTTGCGAATATGCAGGCAGAGCGTGATGAAGATAACCACCGGATAAACCATGATCAGGGGCAACAAATTTGCCGGCAAGAAGTAATCCGCCACGCCAAGCAACAGCATCGGCAGCAGCAACAACACAGCCCGCCGCCAATTGAGCCAACCCGGACGTAACACCTGCGTGGGGTAAATAAACAGCAAAAATGCCAGTGTATTGCCCAATGTAACCGAGACATTGAACAGCGGGTCAGAAGGCGTGCCGCCTATCATCTTGATATGCAGTATATACCGCATCGCCCACATCACCACATCTACACATCCCCAAACCAGCAGCACTGACGCCCACGACATGCGCAAGCGGTTTTGCTCGCTATGCGTGAGCAACAGAAGCGCCCCGAAGAAGCAGACGGCTGACGTACCGATATACTCTATCGGATTGATGTAATCCTCAAACACCTGTTCGGGAATATACGCTGCCAACCAATAACTGAGCACCGTCAGCAGTATAAGTACCGAGCCGAAAATAACTTCTGACTTGAAGTCAAACCATATATTGCGTATAGTATTGTTCTGCATAGTTGTCCGTTGTTATGCTTGCACAAAAGAAGGCAGGTTATAAATCGCCACAAAGATACGAAAAAAATATCAAATATGCAAGAGGGGTGTGCAGATTTTTGCAAATATAGCAAGAGAAAATGAAAAATTTAACAGAAAGGGCGATTAGTGGTCACAAAAATGTGATCGAGATGCAAAGTATAACTCGGTGGAAAGGACACCCCACTGCACGTTAATTGTGAGGACCCCGTAAAGGAGTCGGTATGTGGGCGAATGAGGACGTTGCCCACGGGTGAGCGAGTAAGCGGAGGCGAGGTTACAGTGCGGCGATGCGGAGGGCGGCGTTGATGCCGTCGAGGGCGGAGGAGGTGATGCCACCGGCGTAGCCGGCTCCTTCGCCGCAAGGATAGAGGTTAGGGTGAGAGAGGGATTGCAGGGTGTCGGGGTCGCGGGGGATACGCACGGCGCTGCTCGAACGGCTCTCGGTAGCGAGGATAAGCGCGTCGTTGGTGAGGAAGCCCGGGTACTTACGATCGAAGTCGCGGAAGCCCTGACGCAGACGCTCGGCGATGAACGGCGGCATCCACTCATGCAGGGCGCTGCTGCGTGTGCCGGGGAGATAACTGCACGCCGGCAGGTCGGCGGAGCGTTTGCCACGAACGAAGTCCGCAAGGCGTTGTCCCGGGGCTATAGCCGGTGCGCCGCCATGGATGAAGGCGAGGTGCTCGACGTTCTCTTGGGCGCGTAAGCCCGCCAAGGGATCGGCTGCGCCGGTTAGGCCGCGCTGCTGAAAGACCGCTTCGCTCAAAGACAAAAGACCGCTTCGCTCAAAGATAAGAGGGATGTCTTCGGGGTTGATCTGGACTACGATGCCGGAGTTGGCGTAGGGGGAGTTGCGGTGGGAAGCAGACATGCCGTTGACCACACAAGCATCAGTGCTGCTGGTAGCGGGCACCATGTGACCGCCCGGGCACATGCAGAACGAATAGACACCGCGACCTTGCACCTGCGTGACGAGGCTGTAGGAGGCGTTGCCGATGTAATTAATTAGATCGGCTTCGCCTGAAAGACCGCTTCGCTCAAAGACAAAAGACCGCTTCGCTGAAAGATGATACATGAGTTGATTGATGAGCGACTGCGGATGTTCGACGCGCACGCCCATAGCGAAGCCTTTGGTTTGCAGGGCGACGCCTTCTTGCGCCAACATGCGATAGGTGTCGTGGGCGGAGTGACCGGGCGCCAAGATCACTGGCGCAGTTGATAGTTGATAGTTGACAGTTGACAGTTGAGAAAGGCTCTCAATCTTGGTGTTGAAATGGATCTCGCCGCCGTGGGCGAGGATGCACTCGCGCATGGCGCGGATGATCGAGGGGAGTTTGTCGGAGCCTATATGCGCGTGGGTCTCGTAGAGGACGGTATCCGGTGCGCCGAAGTAATGGAAGAGTTCCATCACGCGCTGCATGTTCCCGCGTTTCTTCGAGCGGGAGAAGAGTTTGCCATCGGAGAACGTACCTGCACCGCCTTCGCCGAAGCAGTAGTTCGATTCGGCGTTGAGGCTGACGTTGCGGTTGAGTTGGGCGATGTCGCGTTTCCGCTCGCTGACCTCCTTTCCGCGCTCGTAGATGATCGGTTTGATGCCATGCTCGATGAGCGTGAGGGCAGCAAACAGACCGGCAGGACCTGCACCTATTATATGTACGTGCCTGGGCGCGTTATGTACGTCCTGAAAGACGGGCGGAGTGTATAATGGAATTGGGGCATCCTTTGGAAGAGGATGCCCGTTCTGGTCGAGCAGGAGTGTGAGGTTGACCTTCAGTTGCCGCTGGCGTGCGTCGATGGAACGCTTGACGACGCGGTACTGCTCAGCCGCTTTGTACGCCTGTTCGGGTGATAGCACTAATGTCTGCTGCGATAGCTCGCCCATGTGAACTCAATATATCGCGCTCATAAAATCGCGCGCACAGAACACAAACGGAGAATTACTTAGCCATGATTTGTGCCTCGAGCTCGTCGGCGAGGTCGGGGTTCTCGCGAAGAAGTTTCTTCACGGCGTCACGACCTTGTGCGAGTTTCTGTCCGTTGTAGCTGAACCACGAGCCGGACTTGGTGAGGATACCTTTGGCTACGCCCAGATCCACGATCTCGCCGCTGCGGGAGATACCTTCGTCGAACATGAGGTCGAACTCGGCTTTCTTGAACGGAGGAGCGACTTTGTTCTTAACGACCTTGACGCGCACCTGGTTGCCGATCACCTCGTCGCCGTCCTTGATCTGGCTGACGCGACGTATGTCGAGGCGCACCGAAGCGTAGAACTTCAGGGCATTACCGCCGGTGGTTGTCTCGGGGTTACCGAACATCACGCCGATCTTCTCGCGCAGCTGGTTGATGAAGATGCAGGTGGTCTGGGTCTTGTTGATCGTGGCGGTGAGTTTGCGGAGTGCCTGACTCATCAGTCGGGCTTGCAAGCCTACTTTGTTGTCACCCATCTCGCCGTCAATCTCGGCTTTCGGGGTGAGGGCAGCCACAGAGTCAATAACCACCAGATCCACGGCAGCCGAACGGATGAGCTCGTCGGCAATAGCGAGAGCCTGTTCGCCGCTGTCGGGCTGAGCAATCAGCAGACTGTCGGTATCCACACCGAGTTTCTCGGCATAGAACCGGTCAAAAGCGTGCTCGGCATCGATGATAGCAGCTATGCCGCCTTGACGTTGAACCTCGGCCATGGCGTGGATAGCCAGCGTGGTCTTACCGGAGGACTCGGGACCGAAGATCTCGATCACGCGTCCGCGCGGGTAACCGCCTACACCCAGTGCGAGGTTAAGCGTCACACTGCCGGTAGGGATGACGGCTACGTCCTCGACGCGGTCGTCACCCAGCTTCATGATAGCGCCTTTGCCGAAGTTCTTGTCAATCTTTTCCATCGCCAGTTGCAGCGCTTTGAGCTTGTCGGCAGATGGAGTTTTCTTTTCGTCCATTGATAATTAATGTCGTTTTTTAAAGTTTGTAACGTACTGCGAAACCTATTTTCCAGTCGAAGAAACTCAGGTGAGCATTATCTGCATCCTTGAAACCAAGACCATAACCGGGACGGAAATCAAGAGCCAGCACTAACGGTGTATTAGCCAGATCATAAGACGCACCAACAACACCATTCAGACCAAATTTACCCTGAATTCCAGCAGTACTGGTATTGTCAATATTACTCAACAAACCTAAGTTCAAGCCACCACCGAGATAGAACTTAAAGTTAGCCGGCAATTCAAAATGGTAGAGTACGTTGGGATTGATCGTGAAATCATAATAGCTTGCTGTTCCTTCACCACCCTTATTGCCCTTATAATAGGAACCTCCATACGTACGGAACAAGCCTACTCCGAGGTCTGCCTGAAGGGCGAGTTTGTCGTTAAGCCAATACTTGTAGCTGGCACCGTTCAAGCCACCGACGATACCACCGATTTCGTGTTGAGCCTTCACTGTTGTTGCTGCCATCAATACAGCAATGCATAATGTCAAAATCTTTTTCATGTTGTAAAAATTTTTGTTATTTAAAATAGCCTAGGGCCCTAGGCAACCTAGGACCCTAGGAACCTAGTTATTTATTCAACGCCAGTGCAACGTTAACGTTAGCAACGTGTCCCCGTAGGCGGGTTGACCCTCCTACAGGAGGCTCGACCCTCACTTGCTAAGTGCAAGTGCTACGTTGACCGCGCAAGCAACGGTGCAACCTACCATCGGGTTGTTGCCGATGCCGAGGAAGCCCATCATCTCAACGTGTGCGGGAACGGAGCTGGAGCCTGCGAACTGAGCGTCGCTGTGCATGCGTCCGAGCGTATCCGTCATACCGTAGGAAGCAGGACCAGCAGCCATGTTATCCGGGTGCAGCGTACGGCCTGTACCACCACCGGAAGCAACCGAGAAGTACGGTTTGCCGGCGAGTACGCGCTCTTTCTTGTACGTACCTGCTACAGGGTGCTGGAAGCGGGTCGGGTTGGTCGAGTTACCGGTGATCGATACATCGACATTCTCGTGCCAGAGGATAGCTACGCCCTCACGTACGTCGTCAGCGCCGTAGCAGTTAACCTTTGCACGCGGACCGTCGCTGTATGCTTTCTTACGAACGATCTTCAGCTCGCCGGTGAAATAATCGAACTCAGTCTGTACGTAGGTGAATCCGTTGATACGGCTGATGATCATAGCAGCGTCTTTGCCCAGACCGTTGAGGATGCAGCGCAGCGGGTTCTTACGAACCTTGTTAGCCATCTCAGCGATCTTGATAGCGCCCTCGGCAGCAGCGAAGGACTCGTGACCTGCCAGGAATGCAAAGCACTGTGTCTCCTCGCGGAGCAGACGTGCAGCCAGGTTACCGTGACCTATACCTACCTTACGGTCGTCAGCTACAGAACCCGGGATGCAGAATGCCTGTAGACCGATACCGATAGCCTCGGCAGCGTCAGCAGCGTTCTTGCAGCCTTTCTTCAGAGCGATAGCCGTACCTACAACGTAAGCCCACTTAGCGTTCTCAAAGCAGATACGCTGGGTCTCTTCGCAGGTCATATAAGGATCGAGGCCATATTGCTCGCAAATCTGGTTAGCCTCCTCGATGGATGCTATACCGTTAGCGTTCAGAGCGGCGAGAATCTGTTTCTCGCGGCGGTCTTGCGACTCAAATTTTACTTCACGAATCATAGTCTCTCCTCCTTAGTTTTTACGTGGGTCAATTGATTTAACAGCGCCTTGCTCTTTGGTTGTGCGGCCGTAGGTTCCGGTCACGCTCTTAAGAGCCTCATTGGCATCCATACCTTTCTTGACAGCGTCCATGAACTTGCCCATGTGTACGTACTCGTAGCCGCAAACCTCGTTATCCTCGTCGAGGAACTCCTTGGTGATGTAGCCTTCGGTGAGTTGCAGATAACGAACGCCTTTGGCTTTCGTCGAGTAGAGCGTACCGCACTGCGATACAAGGCCCTTACCGAGGTCTTCCAGACCTGCTCCGATAGTCAGGCCGCCCTCAGAGAAAGCAGACTGCGTACGGCCATAAACGATCTGCAGGAACAGCTCGCGCATAGCGGTGTTGATAGCGTCGCAAACGAGGTCGGTGTTCAGCGCCTCAAGGATAGTTTTGCCCGGCAGGATCTCAGCAGCCATAGCAGCCGAGTGGGTCATACCCGAGCAACCGATAGTCTCAACCAGCGCCTCTTCGATAACGCCGTCTTTAACGTTCAAGCTGAGTTTGCATGTGCCCTGTTGGGGTGCGCACCAGCCGATACCGTGCGTCATACCCGAGATGTCCTTGATCTCGGTAGCCTTCACCCACTTACCCTCTTCGGGGATAGGAGCGGGACCGTGCTTCGGACCTTTGGCTACTACGCACATTTCTTGTACTTCTTTCGAGTAAATCATGTGTTTTTGGTTTGTATTGTTGTTAATTAAGTTAGTTGAATCTTTTCAATTTGCCGAACGCGACTGCAAAGTTACAAAAAAGTTTTGACATTTGCAAATTTTGGCGCAACATTTTATTATTTTTTGAAAAATTTACCACCCTATCAGATCGACAGACATGGCATTGAGCAAAAAGTACATACCGGATGACATGTGCGTTCCTGTAAGCGAGGTGGTATCCAGCACGGCGCTCTGCACGCCTTGGTTCTTGAGCCACTGATAGATCATCAGCGAGTTCTCCGGCGCTACTATATCATCTTTCATCGAGTGATAGAGTTTGACATCGGTATCGGCATCGGGTGTCCAGTCGTCGGTGAAGCGCATGCGGTCGACATAGCTGAGCATATATTTCATCTCCGCGGTTGTGGAATCGCAGTACTGCGGCTTCACGAACTTGGCTATGCTGTCTGTTCCTACCAGATCCGTGAACTCGCTGGAACTGAACTTCTTGGAAACGATCCAGCTCTTCACGTTCGATGCGAGCGGTTCGTAGAACACGTCTTTGTCGTTCACTCCGAGGTTGAACAGTTCGTTGAACGTCACCATCGTCAGTGGGAGCACGGCAGGCTGTCCTATCTTTTTCCACTCGAGGAACTTGCGGTATGTAAGCCTGAGGTCATACGGTCCGGCACCGGCAATGGTTTTTAGGAAACGCACGCGTCCTCGGTACTGTGTTTGTGAGAGTTTGAGTGCCGCCATGGCTGTTTGTGCTCCTTGCGAATAGCCGTAGTTCAGTATCGAGTCGGTGAGCGTATATCCCCGGGCGTTGAGCCACTCACGTGCTGCCAGCAGCGCATCGATGGAGGCGCGTGCATTGGCTTCAGCGAAGCAGTACGCCTGCATACGGTCACCCGTCGCGCCAAAGCCCTCGTAGTCGGCAGCGACCACAGCCAGACCTTTACCGAGACCTATACCCTGCAGGTCAAACTTCCCTTCAGTAGGCGCCTCGCCGGAACTCATGATGGTATAACGGCTGTACATAGCCATCTTGCCGATATGCTTGCTCGCCTTCTGCGCGGCTTTAAGATACAACACCGCCGACATCACACAGGGTTTGCCTGCATGATCGGTGGTGAGATACGTGAAGAGATAGTCGATATGCTCCCCGTTATCCACGCTGTCATAGACCTGTGCCCCCATCTGAGGTTTGACGAAGGTGATGCTGTCGGGGTTCTCAACTAATGCGTGACCGTCCTTCCAGACATAGGTCTGCGCATTGACAGTTGAAAGTTGACAGTTGAAAGTTGAAAGAAGTAAGAAAGTGAAAAGTGAAAGGATTATTCGTTTCATACTCATTTGATTTTATTTCCTGATATGTTATACAATTTGTCGCCGAACAGGATATACACCTGCCCGTTCTGCATCAGTTTGCGGGCTTTTAGCTGTTGTGTCTCGGCACTCGTCTGTTCCACGGCTGAAGCCCCGGTATCGGCTATGGTCAGTTGCACATAGTCGTACTTATATACCTCGGCGACCAACGTGCCGTCGGTTCCGATAAACCGGATGGAATCGCCTGCCAGCTCCACACGCAGCAGTTCAGCCACGCTGTACTCGCTCGCCGCCCCTTCCGCCGGCGTTAGCCGCACTACTTCATCTGCTCTGACTGCTGAATTCTGAATACTGAATACTAACAGCAGCAAGACTGCAAAAATCTTCTTTGTCATAGTATCGTTTTTAGCCGTTTATTCCCGCAATCAATTTCCCGTGCGGATATACTGCAACGCACGGTCGAGCTGGTTATCCGTGCCGACTTTATTAAATGTTTCTGCATCCAGGGCAACCTCGATATCCGGCTCTATGCCGTAGCCTTCCACCACCTTCTCGCCCTTGGAGTTCTTTTCCAAGATATACGCCACCTCTTGCGGTATATAGCAGAACACCGGCGTGACATTCATTACACCCACATAACCGGCATAGTTGTTCGAATAGGTTGATTCATCTGACAACGCGCTAAATCCGCCAAACGTACGTGTGCCGACCAGTTTGCCGTTATCAAACAGTTTGACGCCGTAGGATGTGTGCTCCGCCATACTTACCGATACGCAGTTACACAGCACCACAACCGGTGCAGTCACCGTCACGTGCTCCGCATCCAGAACCGGCATGATCTGCGGCATAACCGGTGAGTAGTCAAACCGTCCCGAGCCACGCTTGAATCGGGCGTCACAATCATGGAATCCTCCCGATTCATCCGCCTGTCTGAGCGCACCGAGTACAAACTTCGAGTCGTTGAGGAATCCGCCACCGTTGCTGCGCACATCAATGATCACACCCTTTAGGTCTCCGGCTTTGTGATGCTCCTGAATGGCATTGAACCATGCTCGCCATACGTCGCCGACCTCTTTGACCAGCGCCTTGGTCGCATCGCTGCTACCGCCGAAAAGGAGATCTATGAACTCCTGCTCCAGATATGCGCTGAGCTTGAAGCCGTCGAATCTGAGATAGGCTATATTGTCCTTAAACAGGGCATAGGTGATATCCAGGCCGTATTCGTTGATAAGAGGATCAACCGGCTCCAGATACGGGATGTGCAGATATTGGTATTTGTAGGCTATTATATTGTACTTCTCTATAGCCTTCTGGTTTTCACCCGCTAGGGTAAGGGAAAGGGCTGAAGACAGCTCCATACCTATCGGAGTGTAGAGCGCTAAGGTGTCGTTTTGCTCCGGTGTACGCTCCGACTCGGGAATAGCTTCAAGGCGAGTGACGACCTCCTCAATGTATTTGAGCGATGCCAGCGCTACCGTCTGAATGGTATAGGAACTTTTTGCGATGTATTCCTTCAGCAATCCGTTCTTCACATAATAGTTCATATTCAGTTCCGTATTCGCTATAGCCAGATATTCGTCCACGCGTTCGCGTCCAAGGCGCAACGCACCCGGACTCGAACCTACGTATTTGCCCGTAGCGTGGTTTTTCAGTTGGACCGACAAGTGTCCGTCATGTAGCGGTGCTATCACCGAGTCCAGCAACGCATTCAGCTGCTTGTCGGTTACGGCTGTCTTCGACGAATCCAAGGCTACAAACCGAGGGCGGAACTCCTCATACACCTTGTCCCAATTCAGACCATGTTCCGCCTCATAGTCCCACAACGCATAGTTCGCGTTCAGACCGTTCCACATCACATCGAACTTGGCGGCGTAACTGCTCTCCGCCTTGCTGAACGCCAACTCGTCCTGATGCGCGTAATTCAGCACGTCATCGCTCTCCATCCGGCAACCCGCCATCATCACAACTGCTGCCGCTAACAAAAATATCTTCGTTTTCATAAATCGTCAATCTTTAAAAATTGTCAATCAATCGTCAATTGTCAATCTGTCAATCGTCAATCAAAATACATACGCCACTCCCGCCTGCAATCCGAAGGTCGTGTTATAGCGGTAGTCTTTCTGGTAGTCCATATACTGCTTGGTCGAGCTGATCACGCTGTAGTAGCATGTAGCCTCGATCTGCGCCATCCAGTGCTCGTGGAAGCGGTACTCAACGCCTACTCCACCCGTGTAACCGAAGTCACCGCGCTGGTCTTTCTGGCTGTTGAACGCATACGACTCCGAGAATTGGATAGCACCTCCGCCCATCGAGTTCTTCTCCGTACCGCCAAGCTTACCGTTCAGCCACACGCCGCCGTACACACCGGCATTGACAAATCCCCGCACCTTCTGCCCGCCGAAACTAAAATTCACCGTCACCGGCAGCAGCAGGTAGTTGTTCTCGTAGCGGACACAGAGTCTGTCGGCGTACTCGTAGCGCGTATGGCGGTAGTTACGCTGCACGAAGTTCAGTTCGGCACGCAGACCTAACCAGTCGAAGAAGTTGTACTGCGTCATTACACCCGCCATACCGCCCCATTCATCCACATAGCGGTAATCGGTCATGTACTGTTTGTTGATCGAATAGTGGTTCAGCGTCCCGCCGCCGTTCACACCCAGACGCCATTGCGCCTGTGCATAACCGGGCAGCAGCATGCCCAGTACCACCATCACCCGCAGCGTCCGGCGCACACGGCTGAAAGAATTTACGTTGCTCATCATATTTAGGGTTTATTTGTTATTTTCCACGTGCAAAGATACAAAAAATTTTTGATATTTGCAAGTATTTGTACAAAAAAAAGTGCCCCGAGGAGCACTTTTTTCTGAATTTAACGAACCTGCGCGCCGGTAGCGTTAAAGATTTTACCATTGCGCTCGATGAGGAGTTGACCGTTCTCTATACGCTTCGTAGCCTTGCCGGAGAGCAGTACATCCTCTACTCCTGTCTCAGGTGCAGGAACGATCAGGGTTACCTTGTACAGGGTGTTGTTGTAGCAGAGCACATCACCGGTGAGTTTGTAACCACCCTCGAACTCCTCAACCTTCAGCGTAGCGGAATAGATCGTCTGCTTAGCGCCACCGGCGTAAACAGTCGAGTAGTTGGGATCGAGGTCTGCTTCGGTGTACTCGCCAACGACAGTACTGCTATAGAAAACGAAGCTTGCCATCGTCATGTTCTCCATATCCACACCTGCAATCTGGAACTGCCCTATCTGTGCTATATAATCCGTCAACGTAGCGTCAGGATAGTTCAGTTCAACAGTTGCTTTGGCTTCCGGCTGTACGTAATTCAGTGCAATGGCATAGGTGTTACCATCGCTGCAAGCGATCTCGCCTGTCACTGTTACGGAATGCGCCTCGTCATCCACCACCACGGTGAACGAACCGGAGACAAAGGTGATATTAACAGGGTTCTGCTGATCGGCAGTATAATCGTAGATACCGTTATACTTCGGATCAAGATCCTTAACGTCGTATGTGCCTGCCAGAGCATTTGCATCCGGGCAGATAGAGATAACGTACATTCCTGCCTGAGCCATCATCTGCCACCAACCGTCTTCTTTCGTATAATCACGCAGGGTCACGCCCTCGTTTGCTACGAGAGGTATAGCCGCCTTTTTTATCGTTACGTGGAAAGCAACGGAGTCGTATGTAAAGTTAGCGTCTGCGTCGTGAACGGCATATACGTCGCACTCACCGGCAGCGATGACTTGGAAATCATTGAAGCCGTTCACCTTCAGCACGCTCTCGTCGGTCGAGCCCAGACGAACGGTTGCCGAACCGCCCATAAGCGCATTGATGAAGTCCGGGTTCGTTGCATACAATTGCGGCAACACAACCTCGTCCTCGTGACCGATCGTACCTACTACACCGCCTTCCGGCACATTTAACCATTCAAGACCGCACGCAGCCGGAATCTTAGCAATCGTAGCTTCGATGATTACATCGTGCGCAGGCATTGTGAAGCTGTATGCACCGGTCTCAGGATTGAGCGTGGCTGTAATCGTTTTTGTTGAGGCATTGGATTGGCATGTGATACTCTCATTAATACCTGCATCCATACTAGTCGTACTAAGGTTCATACTGACATATTTCCATCCGGAAAATGCACTCTTTACTTTTATCTCACATACCGTGTTGGATTTTTTAGTTGCTTCTATAGCATCTGCGTCGGCACTCTCTACTGTTATGGATTTGATGGTAGCTCCATCGGCAGATACATCAAATGTTTCGGTGTGAGGAAGAGTAGTACTATTTATCGTTTTTTTCAGCGATCCGAACATCGGATTACTAAATGTTATTTTGTATGTTCCTTCGCCTGTGGTATATTTAGCCATGAACGCCTTGATCTCGTAGCCCTCAACCGGAGTCACGGTAACGGTCTCATTCTCCTCTGCGCTCGCAGGCTCGATCGTCACCTTGTCGGCATTAGCTGTGCCTTCTTTCAGAGCAACGGAATAAACCGGAGCCGCGGGCACATCGAATGCAAGGCAGGCACGAACACACCTGTTTCCATCCGGATATCCGTCCATCCATTTGCCGTAGTTGAAGTAGTACATCCATGCATTAGCGTTCTCGGGCGTAGATGACCAGTATGCGTTCTCCTGCATATTCGTACCGCCAACGCTACTGAAGCCGTCGCGCAGGGCGGTGTAGCTGCCTGCCGCGGTTATCATATTGTCCCACTCATCCTTGGTGGCCAGTTTCCATGTGCCGCCGCTGACGGCTGGCGTGTGGGCGGCTGCAGTTGTTTTTGCCGTTTCCCAGTCCTTCTCACCACTCTCATCTGCCAGCGCGAGTGCCAGACCTTTGTTGTTCTCGGTGTCGATGTAAGCAATCATGGCAGCAGCCGTTTTGCTTGCGGCGGTTGCATCGCTTACTGTGGCATAGATACTACCGTCGGTGCAGAGCACCTTGCCAAGATCTTCTGCAGTGCAGGGGATAACATCTGCCCAACTCATCCCTACGCCCAATGCGAGGGCGAGGAAAAATGTAAATATTTTTTTCATGATTTTAATTGTTTTGTGAACCTTGCGGCTCGGTTAATAAATATAGGGTTAATTTGTTATGTTGCTTGTTTTGTTTCGTTTTATTACATGTCCGTCAGCAGAAATGTCATATAGAACGGTATCGTCAGTAACGCGCCGTCGCGACCGACATTGTAGTCGCCTATCTTAATGGCATGATTGACGTGGTATTTCTCCGGGTGTGTCAACACCGTTCGCATGGACTTGGCATTACCGGTACGGGCTTTGCACTCGACAGGCATACACTCGCCTTTGTATCGCATCAAAAAATCCAGTTCTACACCTCCGTCCTTATGATAGTAGTACAACTTGCGCCCCATCTTACCTAAGATGTCGGCAATCAGACTCTCATAAATCGCACCTTTATACGCGCCCAAATCACCTTGCATAATACTCCATGCTGTACCATCATCTAACATACTGATAAGTAGACCTGTATCTGCCATATAGACCTTGAACTGATCGTTGATAGCAACGCCTTCGAGTGGTAGTTCTGTAATCTCAGTATTGTAGCAACGACGAATGATGCCTGCGTCCTCTATCCATTGCAAACTGCCGTAATAATCCCGGCTTTTGGCTCCGGGACGAACAACCGAATATGTAAACTTCTTATTCTCACGTGCCAATTGCTTTGGAATGGACTCAAAACACTCACGGATACGCGGTTTGTCTGCCGGCAATGCGTACTTAACCATATCGGCCTTATAGGTATCAACAATCTCGCGTTGTACGGCTAGAAGCGGACTTATTTGCTGTGTAGTAAGGAATGTACTAACTGCTTCCGGCAAGCCTCCTACAAAAACATATTGCAGCAGCAACGAACGAAAACGTGTATGGATAGCCGGCTCAACAGGCGTCTCTTCTCGTAGATGCTGACGCAAAATGTCAATATGTTCCGGCTTAATGCCATTTGCCCACAACCATTCCTCAAAATCCATGGGATACATATTGACGATACGTTCAAAACCGACAGGAATGGAAGCATTCCGCTCTTCCTCTTGTTCCTCTTTGGTCTTATAACCGTTCACACCCAATAACGAACCCGTACAAAGCACATCATACCTACCGTCCAAACTGAAATATTTCAACGATGAACGAGCTATCGGACAATCTTGTATCTCATCGAACACAAAACAAGTCTTAAGCGGCTCAATCACCGTATTGGGCAATGCTGCATTGATACGCATTACGATAGCATTGATATCCAAGTTCGGATAAAAGAACTGCTTGTATTCCGGGAAAGCACGGAAGTCCAGATAAACAACATGCTCATAGTTAGCCTTGGCAAACGCCAACACAGAACTGGTCTTTCCGCATTGCCGAACACCCTTGATAATTAGCGGTTTGCGCTTGGGTTGGTCCTTCCAGTCCTGAAGGAGCGACTCAATCTTTCTCTTATACATAGAAACACCTTTTCATACCGACTTTTTCCCAAAATCATCACCTTTTCATACCGACTTTTTCTCAAACCCCACACCTTTTCATACCGACTTTCCGCTGCAAAGGTACGAAAAAATTCTGATATATGCAAATATTTTTGTCTAAAACTTCATTATTTTTGCGATTTTAGACAAAACAGCCTTTAATATCAAAGTTCGTTTGCGGATATCTCCGCTTAGTAACCCGGCGGGAAATCAATCCCGCCGAGCCTATCGCGTTCAGCAAGGTTTAACGCACCGTAGCGCCTACGACGTTATAGGTCTTGCCGTCACGGATGATGAGCAGTATGCCGTTCTCGATGCGCTTGATAGCCTTCGGAGCCACAGTGGTGTTGTCGACAGCTGAGTGCTCCGGATCGACATTGTAGTCATCATAATCCGGCATAATCGGCTTGATGTAACTCAACGTAGCAAGAGCTGCTATTGCTTCATCAATGCTAACCTTTGTACCCTCAGCGTCAATCTGAATCTTCGCCTGGGCGTTGAACGTCACATCGCCCTTGATGGCAGGATAACTGCTTGCGGTGTTCTCCTTGATCAGACCACCCGTCATCCAGAAGCCTGCAGCTGCGGTGTTAGCAATGCTGTTGTATACACCACCGCCTTGTACGGCCTTGTTGCCGGTGATCACACCGCCATACAGCGTGAACGCGCCGTTGTTAACGATACCGCCACCGTTGCCGAGGTTGTTACCGCCTGTTATCACACCTTCGCCAGTGATGGCCAATGTACCGTTGTTGATGATAACACTACCGTTCTCTGCAGCTGCGGTCAGGTTACGGTTGATACTGTAGCCGTTGAGCTCGAGTACGACCGTCTTGCCTTCAGGTACGGTCAGCGCTGCGTCAGTGCTCTCCGCAATGACATCATCTGCCAGCTTGATCACACCGCCGTTGTTCATCGCGGACTGCAAAGCTGCCCAGCCCGTTACAGGACCTTCCTCTTTCTGCATCTCGATGCCGGCGTTCTCGCTATCCATACCCGTGATCTCACCGTTGGCGTTCATCGTCACATGCAAGGTCTCAGAGCCCATACCTGTCTGTGCAGGCAAGTTCACTACTAAAGTATAGGTGAACGTACCGTCACCGTTGTCTGCCTTGCTTACCGATGTAAACGCCTCAAACGGCAGATCGAACGAGTACGTACCGCCCATAAACGATGCATTGAAGGAGTTCGGTTCGGTGCCCTGCTTATAGCTGATAACACCCGTATTCACACCGTAACCTGTCCATACATCGTCACCGAGGGCATCGTACAACTCTTGCAAGAGCGTATAATCCGTCTGCAGGTCTTCGTAGTTCGGCATAACAGGCTTGATATAGCTATAAGTAGCCATATTTGCCAAAGCTTGTGCGATGGTTACCTGTGTGCCTTGTGCATCGATCTGTACGGCTGCATTCTCATTAAAGATTACATCACCGCCGATAGCAGGATAACTGCTTGCCGTGTTCTCCTTGATCAGACCACCCGTCATCCAGAAGCCTTGTGCACCACCGTTGTTGTATACACCACCACCGATAGCGGCTGCGTTGCCGGTGATCTCACCGCCGTAGAGAGTCAGCGTACCGTTGTTGAGGATACCACCACCGTTGCCGGTTGTGTTACCGCCCGTGATCACACCTTCGCCAGTGATGGCTAGCGTACCGTTGTTGATAATCACACTACCGTTCTCTGCAGCTGCGGTCAGGTTACGGTTGATACTGTAGCCGTTGAGCTCGAGTACTACCGTCTTGCCGGCAGGAATGATAAGAGCGGCGTCAGTGCTTTCTGCAATGACATTCTCACCGAGCTTGATAACTCCGCCTGCGTTCATCGCGTTCTGCAATGCCGCCCAGCCTGTTACAGGGCCTTCCTCTTTCTGCATCTCGATGCCGGCGTTCTCGCTATCCATCTCCGTGATCTCGCCGTTGGCGTTCATCGTCACATGCAAGGTCTCAGAGCCCATACCTGTCTGGGCAGGCAAGTTCACTACTAAAGTATAGGTGAACGTACCGTCACCGTTGTCTGCCTTGCTTACCGATGTAAACGCCTCAAACGGCAGATCGAACGAGTACGTACCGCCCATAAACGATGCATTGAAGGAGTTCGGTTCGGTGCCCTGCTTATAGCTGATAACACCCGTATTCACACCGTAACCTGTCCATACATCGTCACCGAGGGCATCGTACAACTCTTGCAAGAGCGTATAATCCGTCTGCAGGTCTTCGTAGTTCGGCATAACAGGCTTGATATAGCTATAAGTAGCCATATTTGCCAAAGCTTGTGCGATGGTTACCTGTGTGCCTTGTGCATCGATCTGTACGGCTGCATTCTCATTAAAGATTACATCACCGCCGATAGCAGGATAACTGCTTGCCGTGTTCTCCTTGATCAGACCACCCGTCATCCAGAAGCCTTGTGCACCACCGTTGTTGTATACACCACCACCGATAGCGGCTGCGTTGCCGGTGATCTCACCGCCGTAGAGAGTCAGCGTACCGTTGTTGAGGATACCACCACCGTTGCCGGTTGTGTTACCGCCCGTGATCACACCTTCGCCAGTGATGGCTAGCGTACCGTTGTTGATAATCACACTACCGTTCTCTGCAGCTGCGGTCAGGTTACGGTTGATACTGTAGCCGTTGAGCTCGAGTACTACCGTCTTGCCTTCAGGTACGGTCAGCGCTGCGTCGGTGCTCTCCGCAATGACATTGTCCGCCAACTTGATCACACCGCCGTTGGTCATCGCTGCCTGCAAAGCGGCCCAGCCCGTTACAGGAC
>Ga0310690_10002466_pt1 | contig 29979 bp, 23 predicted proteins | sample AusTroGonzalo_MG_2_FD_207661 | JGI IMG/M metagenome (GOLD analysis project Ga0310690, IMG submission 207661) | Bovine rumen microbial communities from tropical cattle in Woodstock, Queensland, Australia - Gonzalo_04 (v2) (version 2) | ecosystem: Host-associated > Mammals > Digestive system >...
TCTATCGCATCGAGACCTCCGCCAACAAGATGTCGCGGCACCTCAGCGAGCTGCTCCACTTCAGCGAGGAGGAGGAGATGATCCTGCGCAGCGCCATCGACGCCATCGAGCCCGACACCAAGTCGAAGGAGCTGCTGAAGAAGAAGCTGTACGCCGTCTATGACTACAAGGTCATCGCCGACCTCGGGGTGGGCCCGCTCATGCGGCAGAACCTTCGCGACCTGACGGCGGCCATCGAGGGGCGCAGGCAGGCGGTGCTGGTGGGCTACCGGTCGGCGCACAGCAACAACATCTCCGACCGGCGGGTGGAACCCTACGCCTTCACCCCAGACCACGACCAGGTGTGGTGTTTCGAGCTGGGGACGCGGATGGTGAAGACCTTCAAGGTTTCGCGGATCCGGAAGGTGAGCGTGTTGGAGGCGGGCTGGCAGAACGAGGCCTTGCACGAGACCGGCTACGTCGACATCTTCCGGATGCACGGCACGCAGAGGTTCCCCGTGCGCCTGCGCCTCACGGTGCGCGCCGCCAGCCTGCTGATGGAGGAGTACCCGCTCTCGAAGCCGTTCCTGAAGGAACTGGACGGCGGCGGCTACCTCTTGGAGACGGAGGTCTGTCGTTTGGAGGGTGCCGCCCGCTTCATCCTCGGCCTCTACGATGACATCGAGCTCCTCGGCGGGGAGGAGTTGCGGGGGTACGTGGGGTATAGGGTGAGGATGATGAGGGGGTGAGGGGAGTTAGAAGTTAGAAGTTAGAAGTTAGAAGTTAGAAGTTAGAGGTTAGAAGTTAGAAGTTAATAGTTGATAGTTAATAGCTAATAGTTAGCAGTTAGTAGTTAGTAGTTAGTAGTTGAGGGGAGGGGAGGGACGCACGGCCGTTTCGGGGCCTCTCGTGCCAGCGGCACGAAATCCCAATAACCCCATACAAGCGACGAAGGAGCGCAGTGTGGGGTTGGGGGGTGCGGGTGGTGTGCAGCGTGCGGGACGCACGCAACAATTCACCCGGAGAGAAAAATGCAGAAAACATATTGGGAAATGTCGAAAATCAGCCGAAAAATGCTATTTTTGCGGGTTGATTTGAGAAGGAACAAAAACATGTTGATTTAATAGCTTGAGCAATGGCAGGTTTTAATGAAGATACCAGAGTGAAAGTCCCGGCGTTGATGCATTTGACGAGGATAGGGTACTCCTACCGCTCGCTGCATAGTTTGCATCTCGACCCTACCACTAATATTGACGTGGACACTTTTACCAAGAAACTCAGGGATTTCAACAAGGACATAACCGATACCCAAATAAAACTTTTCATCGGGCAGATTCAGAACATGCTGAACAATGAGGATTTGGGCCGTGAGTTTTACGAGAAAGTCCTCCAAAATAAGATTTACAAGGTTATCAATTTTGATGAGACAAAAGATACGAAAGAGTCAGAGAGAAATGTCTGGGAGTGCGTGACGGAGATGCCATGCGAGAATGGAAATGAGAGCTTTCGTCCTGATATCACCTTGCTCATCAACGGTCTGCCATTGGTCTTCATTGAGGTAAAGAAACCCAACAACAAGGGTGGAATGCAGGTCGAGTATCATCGAATGAACGACACACGATTGCCAAACTCGAAATTCCGCCGCTTTTTGAATCTCACCCAGTTGATGATTTTCAGCGACAATAAACCATACGACTTTACCACACCAGTTCCATTGCAAGGCGCTTTTTACGGCTGCCGCGCAGAGAAAAAGATGGCGTTTAACGTGTTTCGTGAGGAAAATGATTGGTTTATCCGCGATTATCCTTATAAACCTCTCTTGGAGACAACAGAGAATTTCATTCTGAAGGACACCAACTATACGACCATTAAGGCGTCGCCTGAATACGAAACCAACAAACTGATAACGACGCCCACGAACAGCATACTCACCTCCCTATGCTCGCGTGAGCGACTTCTCTATTTGCTGCATTTTGGCTTTGTTTATCTTGATTATATCGACGAGGACACGCAGAAAGCAGTGCTGGAGAAGCACGTGATGCGCTATCCGCAGCTGTTCGGTACGCAGGCCATTCGCCAAAAGCTCAGCGAGGGCGTGCGTAGCGGAATTATCTGGCACACGCAGGGCTCGGGCAAAACAGCATTGTCCTATTTTGCCACCCGTGTGCTCACCAACTACTACAAGGACAGGAATATCGTGCCGAAGTTCTACTTCTTTGTGGACCGACTCGATTTGATGGAACAGGCCACTACGGAGTTCGATAACCGCGGGCTGAAAGTTGTCAATGTGGAGACACGCGACGAACTGATGAAGACCTTTAGGACCACCACCGCTCAAGAAGGCGATACTGGCAAGGATGAAATCATTGTGGTGAATATCCAAAAACTGAAGGACAACGACGGTAAGGTGCATTTGCCAGACTATGCGGTGAACATCCAGCGTATCTATTTCCTCGACGAAGCCCATCGTGATTACCGTCCGTCGGGTTCTTTCCTGGCCCGCCTGTTTGAGAGCGATCCCAATGCTATCCGTATCGCACTTACCGGAACTCCGCTGATTGGCGAGGAGGTGAAGAGTCGCGATGTGTTTGGCGACTACATTAGCACTTACTACTACAATCGCAGTATTGAAGACGGCTTTACCAAAAAGATTCTTCGCGAAGATATTGAAACCTCGTACCGACTGAGACTGCAGGAGGTGTGGGAGCAACTCCGGGAAACTATCCAAGTGAGGAGAGAAGAAGTGAAGCGTGTGAGGATTTTGGAGAATCCGCGCTATGTGGGCGCACTGCTCGATTATATTGTTGCGGATTTCAAGCGTTGGCGCATCCAGCAGGCAGATCCTACTTTGGGCGGCCTTATTGTTTGCGAAACCAATCCGCAGGCCCGCATGATGTTCCGTCTGTTGAAGATGGGACCCGGTGCCGATGGCAGCTATATACCAGATCCCGATGCCCGTATTCCTGAAGATAACCTTGAAGAGACTCCGTGGCAACATCACGACATCAGCGCAGAACTTATTCTGCACGACTTTTACGACAAAGCACAACGGAAGACCATTTGTAGGCATTTCCGCAAAGATGACCATCCCGATTTGCTGATTGTCAACAATATGTTGCTGACAGGTTTTGACGCGCACCGTTTGAAACGCCTCTATTTGGGACGCAAGTTGAAAGATCACAACTTGTTGCAAGCGCTCACCCGAGTCAATCGGCCTTACAAGGAGATGCGGTTTGGCTATGTGGTGGATTTTGCCGAGATACAAAGCAATTTCAATGAGATTAACGATGCTTACGCCCGGGAACTGAACCAATTCAGCACGGGTGATGGGGAATCCACCATGACCGAAACGGTGCTTGTGAGCGAACAGGAAGTCCGTCAGATTATGCAGGATGTGCAGGAGGTGCTGTTCGATTATACCACCACCAATGCTGAAATTTTCACTCAGGAGTTGGAAGAGGTGGAAGACCGCGACCAACTGATTCAGATACGGCACAGGCTGGAAGAAGCTAAAGCGGTGTGGAACGAAGTGCGCACGTTCGGAAGCGAGGAACTGAAGAGTTGGGTGCAGCAGATGAAGCCCGGCGATTTGCAGAATCTGCTACGGGTGGTGAATGCCCGCATCGACAATGTGAATCTGAGGAACGTCTTTAGTCATGAGGCGGAAATCAGTGCCATGATTAACGAGGCGTTGGCCACCATTGATTTCCGGTTCCGAAAGCGTGGCGAAAATGAGTTGGAAATCGGCACCGATGTCAAGAACGAAATGCGTCAGAAATGGCAGACATTGTGTAGCGAACTGCAAGGCTGTATTGACCAAGATGATGAGGAGTATGTTTCGTTGATGAAGTGGATAAAGGAGCACTTTGCCAAACGCAAGTTTGAGGTGAGCAGTATGGCGGAGGCCAAAGAGGATATCGGCTACATGGATGAGGCGATGAAGCGCATCCGCGAGATCAACCGGCGCAATGCCAATCTGCAGCAGAAATACCGTGCTGATGTGAAGTTCGTCATTGTACATAAACGCATTCGCAGCCACGAAAAGGAGAACGGCCATGTGGTGCTTTCGGACAAAGAGGTGCAGCAATGCCAAGCGTTGAACCACATCAAAGACGCCATCGACCTTCTGATTATGAACCGCGAGCAACTCATCAACAACGAGGCGGATTTCAACCAGAGGGTAATTGGTGCCGTTGCAATTGCTTTGAGGGAGATGAAGATAGATGCTCAGCATGATGACCGTCTTTTCATCTCAGACCTCATTGCCGGAGAGTATTTAAGGGAATATAATGTTTTGAGATAAAAAGATGAGTACTTTAATAGACGCAGTTGATAGATTTATATCAGGAGATTGGGGCGATGAAAATTGTTCACCTGATTCTTCTAATGAGGTTGTATGCATAAGAGGAGCGGATATTGAAGATGTGCAAGGAGGCATTTATTCCTCAATTCCTGTTCGATATATAAGTTCATCCTCTTTAACAAAAAAGAGATTGAAAGCTGGTGATATTGTTATTGAGAAATCAGGAGGAAGTCCAACTCAATCTACTGGAAGAACATGTTGCATCTCTGAGAATTTAATAAAAGAAAAAAAAGATGTAGTTTGTTCCAACTTCTGTGCTGCTTTTAGAATCAAGGAAGCATGGGATTATAAGTACATCTATTACTATGTTCAGAACATATACAATCAAGGATATTTCTTTAATTTTGAAGGTAAAACATCTGGGATTAGGAATTTGTTGTTGGACACAGCTTTTAAATCTATTCCTTTACCATCTGTCGATAAAAAAGACCAAACCATATTATCAAGAACACTTGAATGTTTAGACCAAAAGATCGCCCTCAACACCCGCATAAACGCCGAATTGGAAGCCATGGTCAAGCAGCTTTACGACTATTGGTTTGTGCAGTTCGACTTTCCAAACGAAGAAGGCAAACCCTATAAATCCTCCGGCGGAAAGATGGTGTGGAACGAGAAGCTGAAGAGGGAGATCCCGGAGGGGTGGGAAGTGAAAAAAATGGGTGAAATTACTGAAATTGTTAATGGAGCCACTCCCTTGACAAGTGATGATTCTAATTATGGTGATGATATTGTTTGGGTAACTCCTTATGATTTATCTAATCAAAAAAATAAATTCATTGTAAAAGGACAAAGAAGCATATCCCAAAAGGGATACGATTCGTGTAGTACAACATTATTACCTAAAGGATCAGTGTTGATGTCAAGTAGAGCTCCTATTGGTCTGTTAGCAATAGCTGATACAGATCTTTGTACTAATCAAGGTTTTAAAAGCTTCGTGCCTAATGACATGGAAGATAGTTCCTATCTATACTATTATTTGCAGACTAATATGCCTCAAATAGAACAACTTGGTGCCGGTACAACATTTAGAGAAGTATCAAGAGATACTATGGCTCATTACTCTATATTGTACGTTAACGATAGATGCTTGTATAAAAAATGGGCAGATAGAATAAAACCCATATTTAAAAAGCAAGCTTCATTAGAAAAAGGAATAGTGAGTCTTACTCATCTCCGCGACTCCCTTCTTCCGATGCTGATGAACGGACAAGTAACCATAGAATAAATGTCTTGTATTCTTTATAAATATTTGGATATTACTGGAGCAAAGTGGATGCTTGGAATGAAGGAAGAGAGGAAGTTCCCAAATCTCCAATTAACCAACGCATCGCAATTGAACGACCCGTTTGATTGTCATCCTAAATTGATTGACTACTCGAATGTGCCAGCTTCTAAGTTGCAAGGATGGATACCAGAGGAATGGTGGAAGGAGAAAGAGGAAATTGATGCTCTCAATCGGCGTAACAATACATGGCTATGCAGCTTGTCGAAAATCAATGATTCAATACTTCAATACTTATGTGGAGTCACTATTGCTATAATCACAAAGGTGTTTGTATCGGACTTGACATGGACAAAGTGGTGAAATCGGCTCCACAGATGTTCGGCACTATTTTTCTTGAGCCTCTTGTCCTTGATGTCCAATACCAGGATATTATAGAACGTCCCAACGCATATCATACTGCAAAAGATTTATTCAGTTATCAATGGACATCAAAAGCAAAGGAATGGGAATATGAGCAGGAGGTCAGATTGGTCGTGCCAAGACCATCATCCATGTATGCAGCTTTTACAGAGGAACAATTCAAAAATCCGAAGGAAGAATGGGATTGGCGTGAAATACATCATTACATGCCATTGAAAGGTGATTGTTTTGAGTCCATCTATTTTGGTGTCAACACAGAACAAACCGAGAAGGAAAGGATAATCAAGTATGCCCGCGAGAAGTTAAATCCTCAAATCAAGCTTTACCAGATGCGGGTGGATGACGAGGCGTTTCGGCTGAAAGCGGAGAGGATATAAACAGAGCGGTGTAGAGAAAAAAAACAAAAAGTTACCGCAATGTGGTAATTTTTTTGTATTTTTGCACCCTCAAAAAATATCACATTATGATCGTTGATTTTGCGGATAACGACTTGAAAGAACTGATAAAGTATGGCAAAAATAATAAATACAAAAAACTGTCTAAAGATAAAGTCTTCTGCTCAGCATTAGTGTCGGTTTACAATCGCTTGGTGTCGGTGGAGAATACAAATGAATTAAAGCAATTTAGTTCTTTGCACTACGAAAAACTCAAATTCGACCGATCAGGACAAAGCTCGGTGAGAATTCAAAACGGACGTGTAGAGCGATTGATATTCGAAGAATTTGACGAAGGCGTTAGAATATTGTTGTTAGAGATAAACGAATCCCATTATGGAAGAAAAAAATAAAATCGTCCCCTTTATCGCAGTTGCTCCTGGAGCGACCATCAAAGCAGAACTTGAGGCACGCAATATCAAACAAAAGGATTTTGCGAAAGCTATCGGTATGCAGGCTACCCATTTGAGCGAGCTCATAAAGGGGAAGCGTGCCATTTCCCCGAAAGTGGCCAGTGACTTGGAACGAGAACTCGGCATCAATGCGAAATTTTGGATGAAATTGCAAGCAGAATACGAGTATGACTGTGAGATTATAAAACAGCGGGGCATTGAAGAACAAAAGGCACAACTCTTACTCAATGAGTATAACGAAATGCTTGACATTAATTTGATATTCAAACGAATTGGTGTTGTGTTTTCTTCATTCTCCGAAAAACTAAGTTTCATTGTCCATCAGTTGCACCTGCCAAAACCTGCCGAACTTAAATATAATTTGGGAAAATTCCGCAGATCCGAAAAATCAGGCACTGACCATCGGGCTATATTCACTTGGGAGGTTCTCGCCCAGTATGCCGCGCGCCAACAGCAAATCACTCAGGCGTACAACTCTGAAAATGATGATTATATACAACAATTGGCCACGGTTTTTAATGAAAATAAGGATGTCATAGAAAGTACCCGGAAAATATTGTCAGACAATGGGATCCGGTTTTGCGTAGTGGAAAAAGTCGATAAAGCAAGCATTGATGGCTATTCTTTTTTAGACACAGATGGAACGCCTTCCATTGTGGTAACCAAGCGATATGATAGGATAGACAATTTTGCTTTCGCCGTGATGCATGAAATCGGTCATCTGAAGCTTCATGTGTCGGAAACTGAAAGGAGATTCATCAATCTAATGGAGGACACCAAAGAAGAACAAGAAGCCAATACATTTGCTTGTAATCAACTTATTCCTAAAATGTTGTGGAAATCCACAACTATTCCTCAGGTACAACTCAATAGACCATGGCTGATAGAAACAAAATATAGCCAGTGGGCGGAAGAGAACCATTTAAACAAGTGGATAGTCTTGGGTCGCATTTCGCACGAAACAGGAATGTATAAATTCAAAAACGACGAATCTCGGAAAATACATTAAACGTCCACCAATATCCTAACCAACGAGCTTTTGTCGATGGTGATGAAGGGATATGAAAGTGAGAGAATAATAAATTTCAATAAAATAATGCAGTTATGAATGGTCAAAAAGAAAAAGACGTACAAGGTGACATTAGAATAGATCCTACTACTCGGGAAAAAATTCGAGAACAACAACAGAACAAACCTCCTAAAACAAAAAATAAATGAAACGGCAGCGGATTGTTAATTTGATATTGAGTATCGGCATAGTAGTTGCTATCGGTTTTTCTCTGATTTTTGTGAATAAACCTGTTGAAATTGATGCAATTACATATATCGGTGTAATAGCCTCTTTTATTGGATGTGCGGTAACTATTCTTGTAGGTTATCAAATTTTAAATACGATAGAAATCAAAAGAAAAATATCCGACCTTGAAAAGAAAAGTCGCGAGTTGGAAATTGCTATTTTTGAAACTCATGAATCAAAAGAGGCCATGTCATCCACGTTGCTGCAGCTTAATCCTACATTTGGAAATATATCAAATTATATTATCTTTGTTTTTGACTTAAAAACACTTCGGTGGCAGCTCAAATACAAAAACCATTTTGACATTATACCAAGCGAGATCAAATTCTTTAGAAAAGACGCATTCAAGGATTATTACATTGAGGATGTTGACGATTCTATCCGCATATTAGTTCGGAATAGCAAATCCGTTTCAGAAGATGAAGCCGTTCAAAAATATGTTGATGTTGTCAAATTTGTTGACAATAGTATTCGTAAAGACGAGAATTATTGTAAAATACAAGCACCTTACGAACGAATGATGAATTCGTTTTATGCCAAAATGAAAGAGTTGTATAGCGTTGAATAAACTACCGATATTAGTCGACAAAATGTTCCATGAATTGAAAGTTGTAATATTAGAATATGAATACCAAACAACATATAGAAAAAACTGAAGCGTTAATTGATGCGCTTCGTGCTACTTGCGCCGCCTACGGTTTGTCGGGGCACAGCAGTGAATATGAAATCATCGTACAGGTGTTCCTGTATAAGTATCTGAATGACAAATTCGGCTATGAAATCAAGCGTGCCGATACAGATTATCGAGACAAGTTGCGCAAAGCAGAGCATTGGGAGGATGTTTACACGAAGATGTCGAATGATGAGCGAGAGGACTTGCAAGATTTTGTGCCCGATGCGCCCCGAATGAAACCTGAGTTTTTGATTGCGACACTCTATAACAGGATGAATGACGAGGACTTCGCTAAAACCTTTGACGATACAATGGTGTCGTTGGGACAAGCTAATGCCGATAGATTCAGCATTAAGACATCCGGCAAGAGCAATGTTGCTTTGTTTGAGGCAATCACTAAATTTGTAAAAGACATTGACAAACAAAATGACTTCGCTAAAGCGTTAGTCAACAAGCTCGTCACCTTCAATTTTGAGGAGGTGTTCGACCAGAAATACGATTTCTTCGCCACGGTATTTGAGTATTTGATTGCCGATTACAACAAGAACGGAGGCGGTAAATATGCGGAGTATTTCACGCCTCACGCTGTGGCCACCGTGATGGCCCGTCTGTTGGTAGATGAAGGGAAAGACCTCAAAAGCATTACCTGTTGCGACCCTTCGGCAGGTACCGGCACCTTGTTGATGGCATTGGCCCACCAGATTGGCGAAGACCGTTGCACCATCTATAGCCAAGATCAAAGCCAGAAGAGCACCACCATGCTGCGATTGAATCTGATTCTGAACAACTTAGTTCACTCACTGCCCAATGTTGTGCAAGGAGATTCACTCATCAGTTGGGGGCACAGTGGCAAGGATGGCGAAATGAGGGGTCAATTCGATTACGTGGTCAGCAATCCTCCCTTCAACGTCGATTTCAGCGAAAGTGTGACAAATAATGCTTTCAAGAACGAGGAACGGTTCTTCGCTGGAGTGCCTAATGTGCCCAACAAGAAAAAGGATAGTATGGCCATCTACCAATGCTTCCTTCAGCACATCCTCTACATTTTGAAACCGACAGGCAAGGCGGCCGTAGTGGTTCCTACAGGTTTCCTTACTGCCAGCAGCGGAATACCCTTGAAAATCAAGCAACGCATCATTGACGAAGGTTGGCTTCGCGGTGTGGTTTCCATGCCCTCGAACATTTTCGCCAATACAGGCACCAATGTTAGTGTAGTGTTCATAGACAAAGCTAACAAAGATGGTCAGGTGGTTCTGGTTGACGCTTCTAAGTTAGGCGAGAAAATCAAAATCGACAACAACCAGAAGACCGTGCTGCGCGATTTCGAGATAGAGCAAATCGTTAGTACCTTCAAACAGAAAACCGAATTGGACGACTTTTCGAAAGTGGTCACCTTCGATGACATCAAGCAAAAGAAATACTCGCTCTCCGCTGGTCAGTATTTCGACATCAAAATTGAATATGTTGACATCACCGCCGAAGAGTTCAATGCCCGAATGTCAGAGCACAAACGGAAACTGTCGGAAATGTTCTCAGAAAGCCATGAGTTAGAGAAGGAGATAATGGAACAGTTGGGGAAGTTAAAGTTTGAGAAATAATTGATATGAACAGAATCATACTTGTTGGTAACGGTTTCGATTTGGCGCATGGCTTGAAAACAAGCTATAAGGATTTCATTGAGTGGTATTTGGATGAATGGGGGAAACTCTTGCGTGATAGCAAAAAACAATTAGAAGAAGATCGTTTCTATTCTTTCAAATTACGAGGCAGTTTACGTGCTGCTTCATGGAGTTATGCTTGTTCGTACTGTGTTGATGGAAATCCTGAACGACCTTGGAGTAACAAAGAAATACTATCAATAGCAAAACAACAAGAAGATCTATGCACTTTTAATAGCAAAAGCGATTTTTTTGAAAAAATCTGCGATCATTTACAAACAAAGAACTGGGTTGATATTGAAGACATATTCTATGTTTTCTTGAAAAAAAGTCTTGTGCCAAAAAACATAAATGGTGATTTGGAATTCATTAAAGGGAAACTTATCGAGTATCTGAATACCATAAAGACACCATCCGTTAATTCCATTATCCGAAAACAGATATTGTCACCGATTTCTAAAGAAGAAATAGCCATAGAATCAAAAACTCAATGGGAAGAGATGATAAAAGAGCGGTTGAATTATGATAATATTGAATGGAATAATCTATTTGATGGATATTATTCAGATTATGGATCCAAACGGGCAGCAGAAAGTTCGATAGAGCACTTCAAAAGCGAATTTGAAACAGAAATACGTTCTGGTATATTCGATACTGTCATGGAGAGTATATGCCCGGCATTTCGACTTCCCAACAACATTATGCTTCTCGACTTCGATTATACCAATACAACAGATTTGTACTTACCAAGGGCTGACAAGTTTACGGTTAACCATATTCATGGTAGGTTGTCGAATCCCGAAGGTGTGATTTTTGGGTATGGAGATGAACTTGATAACAGTTTTAAAGAGTTGTTAGATAAAAATAACAATGAATATCTGCGTAACATAAAATCCATCAAGTATTTGGAAGTGCCCAATTACCGTAATATGCTACGGTTTATTGAGTCATCGCCATATCAGATTTATATTATGGGGCATTCTTGTGGCAATTCAGACAGAACTATGCTTAACACTTTGTTTGAGCATAGAAATTGTGTTTCCATCAAACCATTCTATCACAAATGGGATGATGGCACCGACAATTATATGGAGATTGTTCAAAACATAGCTCGAAACTTCACCGATATGAAGCTAATGCGAGATAGGGTTGTCAACAAGACTTTTTGTGAGACAATTTGAAGAGCAAACAGTAGTTCTTTTCTTTCATTAATAGTAGTAAACTACTTCAAATTCAACTTGCTACTGAGCTTTGTGAACAAATCCATCATCTCTTGTGACTTATCAACAAAAAACTCGAAGATGTTTTGCTTGTCATCAGGATTAAGGTAGCTGTAGGGCATGTCAAGGCGCACGCGGCAGGTTACTTTGTCGTCCATGCGCTGCCATTCAAGTCCGTTTATTTGAGCGTCGATGCTCGATTTATGCGCTGCGAGTTTGTCGAAAATTTCTTTGTTCCGTGCCTGCTCACCTGAGTTGATGTAGAGCTCGACGCGACAGTTGTCTTTGTTGATAATCACATTGATGCTCGCTCCGGACATGGTGCGCACCGATTTGCCCATCCAATTGTCCGTGACAGCCGTCGATGTTGCATATAACCCATTGATCGTTTTGCTGTATTCAATAAATTCGCTCCAAAACTTGTGTCGATTGTGATAACGTATTTGTTTGGATTCAGATTCCACCGATTCTTCTTGTTCTTTGTTGGCGATTTTAATCTGATATTCTTCCGTGTCCTCAATTGGAATGATTTGGTCGAACTCAACCATAACTTGGTCGCCATATTTGTACGGTGTCACCTTAAAACATTTGATGCGTAGGTTGAAATTCTGTAACCACAGCACCGAAGAGGTCACTTCTTTGTGGAAATTGGCGGCCACAAGGATAATACGCTGACTGTTGCCTTTGTTGATTTCAATCTCTTCGATATCTCTGTTGTCAAAAAACTCGGAAAGCGTATCAACAGCGGATCCGGTAGAACCCAAATACTTTTGGTAAATATTAATCACATCTTGTTTGCTCAAACTCGAACAATAGGATGCGTATTTGATGGCCTGCCAAGTGACATCTTTCCCCGAATCGTCGAGCTTGTTCTCAATGACGACAAGGTTGCCTTTTTTGTCAATCGCAAGCAAATCCAGACGCTCACGAGTGTCTGCAAATCCGTCAAATTCTTTCTGAATGATGAGTAAATCCTCCCCAAGATCGCTATCCATTCTTGCAGATCTTGACGCTCTTTCAAGTTGAGCGATTTGAATGTGCATTTCTCAGCTTTGATTAGCTTTTTGCTTTTTTGATCGAGGATATACATGGACTCGGTATTATCTTGATAATCTTATTTTTTGGGAATGCAAAAATACAAAATTGTTGCATTCCCCCGCACCCCTCCCGCGTGCGATTAACGACGCTGGAAGCGTCTTCTCCTAAAGAGCCTTCCTCCACGTTGGCTCGCGGTCGGGTCGGTTTCCCGCAATCGTTCCCGCCCCGCGCATCGTCATTCCGTTTGGCCTTGCACGCGGGTGCCGGAACCGCGAGGGTGGGAGGCATCGGAATCGCAGAGGGTGTCCCGCCAGGGCGGGCCTGCCAAACGGAACCTCCTACCCGCAAGGGCACCGCGCCCTCGGGAAGGAGGGCTTTCGTCGCCGTCTGCCGTGGCGATATCTTTGTTTTCCGTATCCCCTTGCACTGGCGGGGAGGAGGTTCCGTTTTGCGTGTCTTCGCTTGCGGGGAAACGCTTGACGTTAACGTTTTATTTTGTTGCACTTGCGGGTCCTTGTTACTTTTTCCCGGCAAAACGGAATGGTGGTGGCGGTTTCGTTGGCTCCTCATTGTAGGGCTGCCGCAATGCGTCCGTTGTAGGGCTGCCGCAATGCGACAGCCCTACAAACCCTGCCATTTTGTCAGAAACCTCCGCGAAACCACGCGTCTTTCGCCTTGTGCCTGAAATTCCAAAACTGGCACGGAATTTGCAATATTAACGGCCGTTGATATTTTCGACAGAATTCTAACTTAAAATTATAAACAGTATGAAAAACATCAAACCTTTAGCAGACAGAGTTCTTGTGAAACCTGCAGAAGCTGAACAGAAAACCGCCGGCGGCATCATCATCCCCGACACCGCCAAGGAAAAACCGCAACAGGGCACCGTCGTCGCCGTCGGACCCGGCAAAAAGGACGAACCCATGACCGTCAAGGTGAAGGACACCGTGCTCTACGGCAAATACTCCGGCACCGAAATCCAACTCGACGGCGAAACCTACCTCATCATGAAGGAAAGCGACATCTACGCAATTTGTAAATAGTAGCTTATAAGCTACAGGCTTACAAGCTTAGTAGCTTACAGGCTTAAGCTCCTAAGCTCCTAAGCTCCTAAGCTTTTTTAACCCTTAAACATTAACCCTTAAACTTAAAAAAAATGGCAAAAGACATTAAATATAACTGGGAAGCCCGCGAGGGTCTGAAAAAAGGTGTTGACGCATTGGCCAACGCCGTGAAAGTGACACTGGGACCGAAAGGCCGCAACGTCATCATCGACAAGAAGTTCGGTGCACCGCAAATCACCAAGGACGGTGTGACGGTCGCTAAAGAAATCGAACTGCAGGAGCCCATCGAGAACATGGGTGCGCAGATGGTGAAGGAGGTTGCCTCCAAGACCAACGACCAGGCTGGTGACGGTACTACCACCGCTACTGTGCTCGCACAAGCCATCTTCAACACCGGCCTCAAGAACGTGACCGCCGGCGCCAACCCGATGGACCTCAAACGCGGTATCGACAAGGCCGTCGCTAAGGTCGTCGAGAACCTCAAGGCCCAGTCCGTGGAAATCAACGACAGCCACGAGAAAATCGAGCAGGTCGCTACCATCTCCGCCAACAACGATAACGCTGTGGGCAAGGTGATTGCCGAGGCCATGCAGAAAGTGAAGAAAGAGGGTGTGATCACCATCGAAGAGGCCAAGGGCACCGACACTTACGTGAAGGTCGTCGAGGGTATGCAGTTCGATCGCGGTTACATTTCTCCCTATTTCGTGACCGACACCGAGAAGATGGAAGCTGTCTATGACACGCCTTACATCCTCATCTATGACAAGAAAATCAGCAACATGAAGGAATTCCTCCCGATTCTGGAGAAGGTTGTCCAAACCGGCCGTCCGATGCTGATTATCTCCGAAGACGTTGACAGCGAGGCTCTTGCAACGCTCGTCGTGAACCGTCTGCGCGCTGGCCTGAAGATCGTGGCCGTGAAGGCTCCCGGCTTCGGCGACAGAAGAAAAGAGATGTTGGAAGACATCGCCATCCTGACCGGCGGTACCGTGATTTCCGAGGAGAAGGGCTACAAACTGGAAGACGCCACCCTCGAAATGCTCGGCACGGCTGAGAAAATCACTGTTGACAAGGAGAACACCACCATCGTCAGCGGCAAGGGCGACAAGAAAGCTATCGACGCTCGTATCGCCATGATTAAATCGCAGATCGAGAAGACCACTTCCGACTACGACCGCGAGAAACTGCAGGAGCGTCTTGCCAAAATGGCAGGCGGTGTGGCAGTCATCTACGTGGGTGCCGCTTCCGAAGTGGAGATGAAGGAGAAGAAAGACCGTTTCGACGATGCATTGCACGCAACCCGCGCTGCTATCGAAGAGGGTATCATCCCTGGCGGCGGTGTGGCTTACATCCGCAGCATCGCTGGCATGAAGGGCCTCAAGGGCGAGAACGAGGATCAGCAGATCGGTATCGACATCGTGCGCCGCGCGCTGGAAGAGCCGCTCCGTCAGATCGCTGCTAACGCTGGTAAGGAGGGTTCCGTGATCGTGAACGCCGTGGCCAAGGGCAAAGCCGACTACGGTTACAACGCTCGCACGGATGAGTACCAACACATGATCGAGGCTGGTGTCATTGACCCGACCAAGGTTTCCCGTGTGGCTCTCGAAAACGCCGCTTCCATCGCCGGTATGCTGCTGACCACCGAGTGCGTGCTCGCCGAAATCAAGGAGGAGACTCCCGCAATGCCTGCTGGCGGCATGAACCCCGGAATGGGCGGCATGTACTAAAATTCAGAACTCAGAATTTACCATTCATAATGCATAAGTTAGGGGACTCGAAAGGGTCCCCTAATTTTTTTGCTATGTGTGAAGCTTGTTTTACTTTGCGCGGTTGTGCTGTGCACGGCGTTGCAGGCGGGCGAGTCGGCGTTCCTCCATGCGTTGCATGCGTTCGCGCTGGCGGTCGATACGGTCTGCGCGGCGCACCATGGCATTGCTCTCCGCCTCCGACAAAATCCCACCGAGAATCAGCACCTGGAACTTACTACGGCGGCTCTCGTCCTGCATCAGCTGGTTGAACTTGAACTGCCCGTCGCGCATGCCCTCGTCAAGGCAGGCCGCCTTGAAGCGGGAGTAGGCATTGTCGATGAGACGGTGTACCACGGGTTCGTGCAGACGGAAACTGGCCCGCTTGGAGGCGTACTCGATGTTGATTTGGCAAAGCAGCTCGTCAACCACCTTGCCGAAATCCTCGGCGGCCGCCTGCGTCGTTTCCGGGTCCTCGAATTCGAAATAGAAGTGATAGACGGACTGTTCCACGTCGGCAAAGCCCACGAAGAACTTCGTCTTCTGGCCGGTTTTCTCTTCGGCCTGCCGCACCGCGTCGATGAATTGCGGTTCGTAGAGCTTCTCGCCGGTGAGCGACACGATGCCGTTCACCTTGCTCACCATGTGGATGGTCGGTGTTTTCTCGAATTTCCCGCCCACCTCAATCAGGTCGTTCATGTTGTAGCGGAAAAGTCCCGCGTAGGTGGTCACGTATGCGCAGTAGCGCTTGCCCATCTCCAGCTGGTCGATCTGCAGGAAGTGCTTGTGCGGGGAGTCGAGCTCCTCTTCGGCCACGAATTCGTAATAGTGCAGGTGGGGGAACATCACAGATTCGATCGTGTCATCCAGGGAGAATCCGAAACGGCACTCGGTGGCGATGTATCCAAGTTCTTGATAGAAAGTCTGTTCGAAGTTGAAATGGTCGAGATATTTTTCCATATAGACTTTGGTGTTGCCGCATTTCCACGTGCTGAGGATTTGGAGGTAGGGCCAATAGTCTTTCGGGAGGATGCGCCCGTTGTGCTCGTCTCGGAGCTGCCGTAGTTCGGCGGCGCGACTCGGGTTGGGACGCATGTAACTGCGCAGTTCCTCGCGGATTTCCGGCGCGATGTTGAACTTGTCGCTCAACGTCCCTTTCTCGATGTCGTCAATCATCAAGTCAAGATGTTCATCCACAGAGCGTTGCAGCTCAAGGATGGTGGAAGGGTTGGCGGTGGCCCAGAGGGTGACATCCCAGTACTGGATAGCCAGTCGCATGAGGGTGTAGTTTCGGGCGGTATAGTCGTCAATGGACATCACGGAGGCGGGGGCGGTGTAGTGCCGTTTGATGATGCGGGGGATGTCGCGCACCAGCACGCCGCTAACCGAGCCGTATAGGGTGCCGTCGGGCGCATAGCCCTCACACTCCTTGCCCACGATGGGGAAGATGTGTCCGGCGAGTGCATACTTTCTGTGCTTGATGAAGTTCCACATCCAAACGTGCGACATCTTGCCGTAAACGTCTTTCAGGTATTTGTTGGTCATGGGCACCCATTTGGGTTTTGCGGTGGTGCCGGAGGTGGTGGCGTACATCATCGGACGGCCGGGAAACAGCACGTTGCGTTCGCCGTTTTTGTGCCGTTCCACATACGGGCGCAGCGCCTCGAAATCGTTGTCGGGAACCAGATGCTGGAACAGGGAGAAGAATTCGTCGCTGTTGGGGGCGGCCAGTATCTGACGGAAGTGGTGCTCCCTGCCGTAGTCGGAATTCTTGCTGATGTTCAGGATTTTGCGCAGGGTGTTCTCCGACGCCAACCTCGGACGGCGTGACGCCAATCGAAGCCGAACAGTCTGTATGCCACCTGCAATAAGTAGCAACAGATTGATTATCAGAGGATAGTGTAGTCGTTTCGCCATAGGCTTTTTGTCGTGAACAAGCCAAATTTATTTCGAACGGCAAAAATACATTTTTTTGTCAAAGAGAAGCTTATTTAAATGAACATCGGCGTTGAATTTTTTTTCGGAGAAGGCAGGATTTGTACCTGCTTTTTTTGTATTTTCGCGGCCGTTTTTAGAGTAGTAATTTTTATCCAAAACTGTTTGAAAATGACCAACAACAATGTGAAGTATGTCTACACTTTCGGCGGAAAAAAAGCTGAAGGCAAGGCTGACATGAAGAATCTTTTGGGTGGCAAAGGTGCCAACCTCGCAGAAATGTGCTTGCTGGGTCTCCCTGTCCCGGCAGGTCTGACCATCACCACGGAATGCTGCACGGCGTATTACGCCAACAACTGCCAGCTTCCTGCTGGACTGATGGACGAGGTTTGGGCTGGCATGAAGAACGTTGAGGACCTGATGGGTATGAAATACGGCGATCCTGAGAACCCGTTGCTCGTGTCCTGTCGTTCCGGCGCCCGCACCTCCATGCCCGGCATGATGGACACCGTCCTCAACATCGGACTTAGTTCCAAGACTATCCCCGGATTGATCAAGAAAACCGGCAACGAGCGCTTCGTTTACGACTCCTACCGTCGTCTCATCATGATGTATGCCGACGTGGTAATGGAGAAAGCCGAAGGCATTGAGCCGAAAAACGATGGCATCCGCAAGATGTTGGATGACAGACTTGACCAGTTCAAAGCTGAAAAAGGTTACAAGAGCGATACCGAAATCACCGCTGACGAACTGAAACAACTGGCTGAAGAGTTCAAGACCATCGTGAAGGCTGAACTCGGCACCGAATTCCCGGATGACGCGAAGGCTCAACTCGAAGGCGGCATCAAGGCCGTGTTCAAGAGCTGGGACGGCAAGAAGGCTGTTTCCTACCGCCGCATCGAAGGCATTCCGGATGACTGGGGTACCGCCGTCAACGTGCAGGCCATGGTGTTCGGTAACATGGGTGACAATTCCGCCACGGGCGTCGCTTTCACCCGCGACCCCGCGACCGGCGACAACAAGTTCTATGGCGAATGGTTGATCAACGCCCAGGGCGAGGACGTGGTGGCCGGTATCCGTACCCCCAACCCCCTGAACAACGACACCAAGAACGATCAGAACAAGCACCTCCATTCCATGGAAGAGCTGATGCCGGATACGTACAAGGAACTCTTCGAGATCCGCAATATTCTGGAGAACCACTATAAAGACATGCTCGACATCGAGTTCACCATCCAAGACGGTAAACTGTACATGTTGCAGTGCCGCGTGGGTAAGCGTACCGGCCGTGCCGCTGTCAAGATGGCCCTCGACATGCTGCACGATGGTTGGATTGACGAGAAGACGGCTGTCATGCGCGTTCCCGCCGACAAGGTGATCGAACTGATTCTCCCCATCCTGGATCCCACGGTGGAGAAATTGCACAAAGCCATCGCCAAAGGTCTGCCCGCAGGTCCTGGCGGTTCCGTCGGCAAAATCGCCCTCACCAGCGAGAAGGCTATGGAATACAAGGCCAAGAAGATTGCCAACATCCTCGTCCGCGAGGAGACCAACCCCGAAGATGTGGAGGGTATGCGCGCTGCCAACGGTATCCTGACCGCTCGCGGTGGTATGACCTCTCACGCCGCTCTCGTGGCTCGTGGTTGGGGTAAGTCCTGTATCGTGGGCTGCTCTGCAGTGGAAATCAATTTCGACAAGAAAGAGGTGACCATCGGCGGACACACCTTCCACGAAGGCGACACCATTTCCCTGAACGGCACGCTCGGCGCTGTCCATTCCGTGGAGATGCCCCTGATTATCCCCGAAATTGAGAAAGACCCGCTCTTCCAAGAGTTCATGGGTATTGTCGATAAATATCGCAGAATGGGTGTGCGCACCAACGCCGACACCCCGAAGGATGCCGCCAACGCTGTCCGTTTCGGCGCCGAGGGTATCGGTCTTTTCCGTATCGAGCACATGTTCTATGGCGAAGACGGCAAGGAGCCGCTCGTGAAGCTGCGCAACATGATTTTGGCCAACACCACCGAGGAGCGCAAGGCTGCTCTGAACGAGCTGGAACCCTACATTCGCGAGGCTGCGAAGGGCACCCTCAAGGTGATGGACGGCAAACCGCTCACCTTCCGCTTGATGGATCCCCCGTTGCATGAGTTCGTTCCCTCCGAGGAAGACAAGCAGATCGAGCTTGCCAAGGAGCGTGGCATGGAGCTTTCCGAGCTCAAGACCCGCATTGAGGCGTTGCACGAAATCAACCCGATGATGGGCTTGCGCGGCGTGCGTCTCGGCATCGTCTATCCTGAAATCACTGAGACTCAGTTCCGTGCTCTGTTCCAGGCCACCGCTGAGTTGATGAAGGAAGGCAACGACCCGCATCTCGAGATCATGGTCCCGCTGACCATCAACGTCAAGGAGCTGCAACACCAGAAGGCCATCGCCGACCGCGTCAAGAAAGAGGTGGAGGATGAATTCGGTGTGGAGATCAACTACCTCTATGGTACGATGATCGAGATCCCGAGAGCCACCCTCGTGGCCGACAAGATCGCCGGCGTGGCACAGTTCTTCTCCTTCGGTACCAACGACCTCACCCAGATGACCTTCGGTTTCTCCCGCGACGATGTGAACAAGATCGTCAAGACCTACACCGAAGAGGGCATCATCCCCGCCGACCCGTTCAACACGCTCGACCAAGAGGGTGTCGGTCAACTGGTGGAGAAGGGTGTGAAACTCGGTCGTTCCGCTCGCGAGAACCTGAAATGCGGTGTCTGCGGTGAGCACGGCGGCGACCCGGCTTCTGTGGAGTTCTTCTACAAGACGGGCCTGAATTACGTTTCTTGCTCCCCGTTCCGCGTGCCCGTGGCCCGCGTGGCAGCTGCCCAGGCCGCAATCAAGGCTGGAAAATAATCTTCGGATTATATACCTAGTAATATTGATGAAGAGACGCACGACTGTGTGTCTCTTCATTGTTTTAAACGGTTGTGACCGTTGTATATTACGTCCGTTATTGAGATACACGGCTGTGCGTCTCTACATTTGTTTTAAACAGAGTGACGGTCGTCCGTAGAGACATTGCGCGCAACGTCTCTACTTCAGGGGTAAATAGATCGTGAATGTGCTGCCTTTGCCCTCCGCGCTTTGCACCTCGATGCGGCCGCGGTGGAGCTGCACAATCTTCTTCACGTAGCCCAGACCAAGGCCGTAGCCCTTGACATTGTGGATGTTGCCGTGTGGAACGCGGTAGAAGTTGTCGAAAATCTTCCCCAACGCTGTCTGCGGGATGCCGATGCCTTTGTCCGATACGGAGACGATGAAGTGTTTCTCGTCGGAGAGCGTGTTTACAAGGATTTCAGGGCTGTCGGTGGAGTATTTGATACCGTTTTCGATAAGGTTGGTGAGCGTGTTGGTAAGATGCGTGCGGTCGCCGAAGATTTGATGGTGGTCGGCATTCAGCGCGACGCTCAGTATGCCGTTCGAGGAGTTGACCAGCAGCGCGAAACTGTCCGTTACCTTCTGTATAAGTTCGTGCATGTCAAGGAGTTCCACGTTCATCTTGATTTGTCCCTTACGAAGTTGTGCTGTCTCCAGCACGGTCGTGACCATGTCCTTGAGCCGGTTGTTCTCGTCGTTGATGATTTCCACGTAGGAAGCCCGTATGTCCTTGTCTTCCAGCATGGTAGGGTCGGCAAGTACCTCGCAGGCCAGCGAGATGGTGGCGATGGGGGTCTTGAACTCGTGCGTGACGTTGTTGATGAAGTCGTTGGTCACGTCCTGCGTCTTCTTCTGCCGGTAGAGCGAGTAGAGCGCGACGAATGCGACGGTGAACGTGATGACGAAGAAGATAAGAATCATGGCGACGACATTGCTCATACGCTTGAAGACGATGCCGCGCACGGTGGGGAAGTAGATGATAAGGTAGTGCGGCGAGCTGACTTTCTCGTTGTATTTCAGCAAGAAGACGAACTCGCTGTTGAGTACCTCCTCCGGGGTGGCGTTTTGGGGCTCCACCACGAATTGCGCCGTGAAGGCATTGTAGAGCGCGAAGTCGAACCGATCCTCGATATTTTCATTTTTTAACTCTTCTTTGATGATGTTGTACAACTTCTCCTCCGTGAGCAGCTGGAGTGTCGCACTGTCTATCTGGATAAGGCTTATATCCTTGATGTTGAATACGTTAGTAATGTCGTTCTGCACGTTTTTCGGGTCGCTCGGGTCGTTGTATTGCGGAAAGAGTCGCCGGTAGGCCGCGGTGAAGTATTCGGTGTCGTAGGCGATGACCCGCGAGTTGTTCTCTTGGAAGTAGATGGTGGATTTGATAACGCCGATAGGTTGGTTGTGGACCGAGTCAATCAGGAACATGCGCGTTTGCTGCACCGAGACCACCTCATCCATGTCAATATCCTGTTTCGCGATTTCGTCCGAATCCGCTTCAAGCAGGGCGTTTGTGTCGTTTTTGATAACGGCATCGATGCGGTCTATCGCCTCATTGCCCGCCGTTAGCACTTCGTTCACGAAGATGCTGCGTTGCACCTTCTCGGCCTCAGTGTAGAGGTATAAGATGCCGATAATCAGCGGGATGGCCGACAATCCGACCAGGATGAACAGGGGGATGAGAATGCGTTTCTTCATAGTTTAAAGTTCAAGGTTCAAGGTTCAAGGTTCAAAGTTCAAGGTTCAAAGTTCAAGGTTTCGTTTACTTGGAACTTGGAACTTGGAACTTGGAACTATCTGGCTCTAAGTCAGCCGTCTTCCATAAAAATTGCAGGGTGTCGATGCCGTCGGGGTAATCGGTGAGGGTGGGGGACTGGGCGTGGCCGAAGGGTTCTGCGCGGGTGACGCGCGGGTCGCGGCTGGCGATGTATTGCAGCCGGTTCGTGTCTTCGGTCAGACGTTGACTTACGAGGTTGATGTCCTCGTAATATTCGTAGTAAACCATCCCGATGGGTGAAGCATACTCCTGACTTTCAACAAGAAGGAACGTTCCGGCATCCATGTAGGGAATCTGGTTCATCAGATGGATGGCCTTTTGGTAATCGAGGTTGTTGTTGAACTGGTGATGCTGGGCGATGGACTGGCTTTCCTGTGTTAAAATATGTAAAAACGGCACGAAATCGTAACCTTTGGGTACGAACAGTTTCGACACAGAGCGGCAACCGAGACCGAAGTAGAGGTAGATGTCGGAGGCAAGGGCTCGGAGTTCCTCTTCGGTTTCGTCGCCGGTGAGCACAGCCACACTACTACGGTTCTTGCGCAGGATGTTCGGATACTTCTTAAAGTAATACTCGAAGTAACGTGCGGAATTATCGCTGCCTGTGGCGATTACTGCATCGAAGTTTGATATCCTTTTCACGAAAGAAATGCGATTCGCAAAGGCTGGTTCGATGCGGATGAGTTCGTCGGCCAGCACGGGCAGCATCCGGCGGTCGTGCTCGGAGAGTTTGCCTTGGTAGTCGTTGCCGCTGGTGAGCACGCAGAAGAAGTCGTGGAACGCCGCGACGGGGATGTTGCCGGCGGAAATCACGGCCACTGTCCGGCGCGGGTCCTCCGAGGGCGAGATGTCCCGGTAGCGCGCCTCGTAGGTGTCGAGCGCGTCTGGTGCGAGCATCTGACCGATGGACAAGAGCGCGTGCCGACAGAACTCCGGCGTGAACCAGCTGTTCTCGCGGTACTGCCGCTCAATGGCCTCGCTGAACGTCTCCTCCACCCATTGCGGGTCAGCGAGAAGTCGGCCTAATTGCTTGAAGGCTTCTATGTTGTTGCTGAACATGTCTTGTCTTTTTACTTTTTCGTCCCCACACTGGTCGTCGCTTCCTGCTTTGCTTCCATCCCCACATTGCGGCTTCGCCTTATGTGGGGTTAATTGCACTTCGTGCGTTTTGTCCCTTCGGGACTGCTTAGGGAAGAGGTCTTCCTGATGTCCCCCACATTGCGGCTTCGCCTTATGTGGGGTTAATTGCACTTCGTGCGTTTTGTCCCTTCGGGACTGCTTAGGGAAAAAGTTTCTTTATATGGGGGTGCTTCGTTTTTAACTGCTAACTGCTAACTACTAACTACTAACTATTAATCGTTCTCACCACCGCATCCAAAATCCTCTTGATTTCCGCTTCGGGGAACAGCTCGATAACGCCTTGTCCGACAAGCAGATCCATCACGCGGTGCGTCTCGTCGATGTCGTGCTTGGCCTGTCTGTAGATTTCTTCGCGGGTGAGCGGGGTGCGGGCGAGGCCGGCCTTGACGGCACATTCGCCCACGGCGGCGGCCACTTCGGGGAAGAGGGCGCTGTCCATCATCGTGGGCATGATGCGGTCGGCACTAATGCCTTGACGCTCAGCGAAGTCGGCGATGGCATGCGCGGCGCAGACGGCCATCTCGTCGGTGATTTTGCGGGCCGAGACGAGCAGCGTGCCTTTCAGGATGGAGGGGAAGCAGACGGAGTTGTTGACTTGGTTCGGGAAGTCGCCGCGGCCGGTGGCCACAATGTAGGCGCCGGCGGCCTTGGCGGCGTGCGGGTAAATCTCTGGCACGGGGTTCGCGCAGGCGAACACGATGGCCTTCTCCGCCATAAGCGAAATCCACTCCGGCTTGATGGTGTCGGGACCGGGGTGGGAGAGGGCTACCAATACATCCGCACCCTTGAACGCCTCTTCAGTAGAGGTGATGCACCGCGGGTTGGTGATTTGGCAGAGTCGCCACTGCGGATAAAATCTTGTATCTTTCTCGTAATCAATGCGGTTGCGATGCAATGTGCCGTCTTTGTCGAACATGATGATGTTCTCAGGTTTTGCCCCGTCCTGAATCATCAGACGGGCAATGCTGCTGTTTGCCGCCCCTGCGCCGTAAAGCACAATCTTCACGTTGTCAAGGCGTTTTCCCACGATTTTGAGGGCGTTCAGCACGCCGGCAAGGGTCACGCAGGCCGTACCTTGTGCGTCGTCGTGCCAGACGGGGATGTCGCAGGCTTCGCGCAGCTCATCAAGCACTCGGTAACAGTTGGGCTGCGAGATGTCCTCCAAGTTCACCGCACCAAAGCTGGGCTGCACCATCTTCACGAAATCGATGATTTTGTCGGCCTGATGCATGCCGTTCTCGTCCCGACTGTCGATGCAGAGCGCAGTGGCATCCACACCACCCAAGTACTTCATTAACAAGGCTTTGCCTTCCATAACGCCGAGACCGCCCGGAGGGGTGCAGTCACCGTCGCCAAGCACGCGCGTGCTGTCACTGACCACCGCCACAAGGTTGGAACGGTTGCTGAGTTGGAAGGAACGGTCGTTGTTGTCGCGGATAGTGGTGGAAACTGCCGACACGCCAGGGGTGTACCATGCGTTGAACCAGTTCAGGCTTTCGATGGGGACCTTGGGCAGGGTGACCATCTTGCCTCTGTAATATTCATGCGCAAACAGCGACAATTGTTTGTAAAACAGTGTTTTGGCTTTGGCTTTCTGTTCCTCGCTGAAAGATTCCGGGAAAAGTTCGTCCAGATGTTCGATACTATTCTTCATTAGGTATATGATTTGAGCGGCAAAGATAGTATTTTTTAGGCATTTTTTGTATTTTTGCACGTTCAAAAAAATCTACGGAATATGGTTGCAAAGGTCCCTGTATATTGCAAAAATATAGACAAGAAGTTGGATGTCATTTGCGGCATCACGATGCAAGAGTTCGTGAAAATTTACCGTGTGCCGCAGGACAAGGATGCGCCCTTCCTCGGCGCGCTGGTCAACAACAAGGTGCGTGACATGTCGTACCGTTTCACCAAACCTGCGCAGGTGGAGTTCTTCAACTATTACAGCCCTTATGGACGCAACGGCTATATGCGGTCGCTGTTCTTCCTGCTGTTCCATGCCGTCGATCGGCTGTTGCCTAAGAATGTGAAGCTGCATATCAAGCACTCCATCTCTGGCGGCCGCTACTGCTACTTGGAGAACCTCGACGGTCCTATCACCGATGCTTTGGTGACGAAACTCTACATGTTTATGAAAGATACGGTTCGGCGAGATATTCCGTTTATCCGTGAGGAGATGCTTACCCCCGATGCCATCGCCGCCTTCCAGGCCCATGGATTGGAGGACAAATACGAGTTTTTCAAGAATCGCGACCGCATCTATACCTCGGTCTATCATCTCGACGATAGTATCAACTATTACTACGGTTTCCTGGTGCCCTCAACGGGTTATCTGACCACCTTTGGGTTGGAGAAATACGAGGAGGGACTGCTGCTGAAGCTGCCTGCCAAGATGAACATCAAGGCGATGGCCAAGACGCGTTTCTTCCCGAAACTCTTCTCGGTGTATAAAATGGATAAGGAGTGGGTGGCCTCGGTGGGTGTCCCGTATGTCTATGACCTCAATAAATACACGGACAGCCGGATAATCCAGTCTGGAGTCTTGGTGGCGGAGGCTTACCAAGAGAAGCAATTGGCGCGGGTGGCCGATATGATCAAGCAGAACCCCAATGTGAAGATGGTGCTCATCAGTGGCCCGTCGAGTTCTGGAAAGACGACAAGCTGCCGCCGTCTTTCGGTGCAGCTCGCCGTCTTAGGCTACCATCCTGTGCAGATTTCCGTCGACGACTTCTTTGTGGAACGCGAGGAAACCCCGCGCGACGAGAAGGGCGAGTACGATTTCGAAGCTTTGCATGCTATAGATCTGCCGCTTTTCAACAGCACGTTGAACCGGCTGTTGTCGGGCGAAGAGGTGGAAATCCCGACTTTCGACTTCACCCAGGGCAAGAAAGTGTGGAATGGAAATACTCTCAAGCTGCGGCAGAACTCCATCCTCGTTATTGAGGGCATCCACTGTCTGAACCCCGAGCTCACGGCGCAGGTGGCGGACGAGTTGAAATTCAAGGTCTTCGTATCCGCGCTCACCTCCCTGTCGCTCGACCGCCAGAACCCGATTCCGACTTCCGACAACCGACTGATACGCAGAATTGTACGTGATTACAACTATCGTGGCTATTCGGCGGTCGACACCATACGGCGTTGGCCGAGCGTGCGGCGCGGTGAGGAGAAGAACATCTTTCCTTATCAGGAGAATGCTGACGTGATGATTAACACCTCGCTGGTCTTCGAGCTGTCGGTGCTGAAAGCCGCCGCGCTGCCGATTCTGCACGGCGTGCCCGAGGTTGTGCCCGAATATGCTGAGGCACAGCGTCTGATCAAGTTACTCATGTTCTTCAAGACTATTCCTGTGGATTCCCTGCCCGGCACCTCGATTTTGCGTGAGTTCCTTGGCGGTAGTAAATTCGTATACTGATGGTTACACTCATCGGTGCGGGCAATGTGGCCACCTGGATGGCGCAGCGGTTGCAACATTCGGAACGGTTCCCCGTCACGCAGGTCTATAGCCGCAACATTGAAAACGCACGGCGGCTCGCGGAGCTTTCCGGTGCGCAAGCCATTGACGATATTCGTTCGCTAAACCCTGAAAATCAGGTCTTTGTTTTCGCGTTGGCGGACAGCGCATACGAAACGCTGTTGCCGCAACTTCCCTTTCGTCTTCCCCTGGCGTTCTTGACTTCCGGCACGGTCTCCTGCCAGTGTCTGAAACCCTACGCCGACGCTTACGGGGTGATCTATCCTTTGCAGACGTTCACTAAGTCGCAGGATATGAGCGGTTTGGAGGTCCCGTTGTGTCTGGAATCCGACTTCGTAGGTGAGGACAAGGTGTTGATGTGGGACTTGGCACGGGAACTTTCGCCGAATTGCTACGAGGTGTCGGAGGCGCAACGTGCGCGGATGCACGTCGCGGCGGTCTTCGCCTGCAATTTCAGCAACGCGATGTATCAGATAGCGTATAAATTGCTGGAAGAGAATAACCTGCCGTTTGATATTCTGTTGCCGGTGCTTCGCCAGACGGTGGAGAAAGTGTCGCAGATGACCCCTGCGGAAGCGCAGACGGGCCCCGCCGTGCGTAGAGACACGAACGTGATGCGGGCGCAACTGGCCGAATTGGACGATGCTCGGCTGCGGGAATTGTACAGGATGATGTCGGAAATGATTTGCGGGGAAGATTTAATATGACCTTGTAGGGCTGTCGCATTGCGGTTGTCGTAGGGCTGTCGCATTGCGGTTGTCGTAGGGCTGTCGCATTGCGGTTGTCGTAGGGCTGTCGCATTGCGGTTGTTGTAGGGCTGTCGCATTGCGGTTGTCGTAGGGCTGTCGCATTGCGGTTGTCGTAGGGCTGTCGCATTGCGGTTGTCGTAGGGCTGTCGCATTGCGGCAGCCCTACATATAAATGTGTACGCAATCATATTTTTTTGTATTTTTGCCATTCAAAATAATACAGATACAATAGGATACAATCGATTGATATGAAAAAGATAACAACCTTTCTTCTCGCCTTGATTTTGGGCGTTTTTATGTTTACGGCGTGTGATAAGGTGGACGATCCATTTTACGAAGTGATAACCCAGGAGGACGTCACGGTCGTTTTCCCCGACATAGATCCGGCCTCTGTTTACCGCAAAGTGCTGGTGGAGGAATTCACGGGGCATCGCTGCACCAACTGTCCTCAGGGCCACCAGATTCTGGAGAACCTTCACGAACAGTACGGCGACACGCTCGTGACCGTTGGCATCCACTTCGGGTCACTGGCCAAACCCTCTGGCAGCCTTTTCAGCTACGACTTCCGTACGGAGGCTGGCAACCAGATCGGCGAAGCTTTCACCATCGACGCAATCCCGGCGGCCATCATGAACCGCAACGACAAGGTCGGTGGCTGGATGCGTGATCAGTGGGCCAATGTGGTTCGTGACATCGATCGTTCGCAGGTGCCTGCCGCTGTGCAGCTCATCAACCAGTACGACGACGCCACTAAGACCCTCAAGGCCAACGTGAAGGTGACCCTGCTGCGCGACTATGACAATCCGCTCCGCCTCGTGGTGTTCGTCATCGAGGACGGCATCGTGAAACCGCAAAAGGACGGTAGTCAGGATATTGAGGATTACGTCCACAACCACGTGCTGCGTACCGCCCTTACCGATCCCTTCGGCTTCCCGCTCCGCAACAATGAAACCTGGTCCGCTGGTGACAGCGAGACGTACGCCGTGTCGGTTGACATGGCCAACACCGACTGGGAAGTCGGGAATTGTTCCGTGGTGGCGTTTCTGCTCGATCCCGTCAACAATGACGTGCTTCAAGTGGAACAGGTTGCGGTGAAGTAGGGAAAAGGCAACAGGCAAAAGGCAACAGGCAATAGGCAACAGGCAATAGGGGGCGAATTTCGAACATCTTTCTTGAGCGGCTTTGTTAGGACAAGAGATTTAGCCAGGGTTAATGTAGTAAACCCCAGAAAATAATGAGATAATATGAAAATAGTAACCGTAGAACCCATAGGCATTTCCGCTGAGCGTGCGGAGGCCATCAAACAGGATTTGGCTGTAAAAGGCCACGAATTTGTCTGGTATCCGGATAGGAAAGAGGACTCTGCCACGTTAGTGGAGCGTATGAAAGACGCCGAGGTGGTCATCATCTCCAACATCCCGCTGTCGGCGGAGGTGCTCTCGCAGTGTCCCAAGTTGTGCTTCTTAGACGTGGCGTTCACCGGCCTTGACCACATTGATTTGGCCTATTGTCAGGCCCACGGCATCAAGGTTAAGAATGCCTCCGGTTACGCCACCCAGGCTGTTGCGGAACTTGCTATCGGACTGGCTATTGACGTTTTCCGGAAGATTACCGCTCTCGACGGTAGCATCCGTCAGGGCGGGGTGCGTGGCGCGTTCCTCGGACGAGAACTGCACAGCAAGACCGTCGGTATTGTGGGTACCGGCGCTATCGGCATCCGTACGGCGCAGCTTTTCCAGGCCTTCGGCTGCCGCGTTATTGCATGGAGCCGGACGCAGAAGCCGGAAGTGGCGGCGATGGGTGTCACTTACGTGACGTTGGAGGAGCTGATGCGCACCAGCGACATTGTTTCGCTGCATGTGCCTCTGACGGCCGAAACCAAGCATTTGATTAGCAAGGAGATGCTTGCTTTATGCAAGCCCACGGCCGTTCTCATTAACACGGCGCGGGGCAATGTGGTCGATATGGACGCGTTGGCGCTCTGCTTGCGCGAAGGCCGTCTTGCCGGTGCGGGCATCGATGTATATGAAAAAGAGCCCCCGTTGCCGGAGACTCATCCGTTATTGTCTGCGCCCAATTGCGTGCTCGTTCCCCACGTGGGTTACGCCACCCGTGAGGCCTTCGACATCCGCATTGACATTATTCTAGGGAATCTGGAATAGAAGATGATTCCCGATTGTAGAGACGCACGGCCGTGCGTCTCTATCAGGACAGGCCGTGCGTCTCTACGCATCAGATAATCAGTTCCTGCCACCGCACCTTCGGTACGAAATGCGTGCCGTTTTCATCACGATAGTAGTTGTGGCTCTCGTTGGCGGAGATTTCCGTCATTTCGATTTTCTCCGCGCCCTTGCCGACGGCGAGGACAAGTACGGGCGGGTAGGGTAGTGCGAACGCCTCCGTGAGCTTCGTGGCGTTGAATGCCGCGATAATCAGCCCGTTGTAGCCCATTTCCACC
>Ga0310690_10002468_pt1 | contig 29958 bp, 11 predicted proteins | sample AusTroGonzalo_MG_2_FD_207661 | JGI IMG/M metagenome (GOLD analysis project Ga0310690, IMG submission 207661) | Bovine rumen microbial communities from tropical cattle in Woodstock, Queensland, Australia - Gonzalo_04 (v2) (version 2) | ecosystem: Host-associated > Mammals > Digestive system >...
GTTCCGGGATATCGACCTGCAGGACTACGAGGAAGAAGGAACGCTGAGTGGTGAGGTGCATTTCATCTTGTACAAGGGTAACCACTACCATCTGACCATTCGTACGGATGAGGGAAATGACCTATATGTGAACACGAACGATGTATGGGATGACGGTGACCGCGTGGGAATCGTTATTCCAAAGCACAAAATAAAGATTAGCGAGTTGGCGAAATGAGTAAACTCATACAAATATTCTCTTCGCGACGGACATGGGCATGGCCGTATGTGCTGTTCATGGCGCTGTTCGTGATACTGCCGCTGATCTTAGTAGGCGTGTACGCCTTCACGGATATCAACGGCCAGTTCACCGTACGTAATTTCGCGAAGTTTTTCACACATAGCGAAGCTATCCAGACCTTCCTGTACTCGCTGATGATCGCGGTGTTCAATACCGCCATCTGTCTGTTGATAGGTTATCCGGCAGCCTATATCATGGCGCAGGAAGATTTCAAGACACCGAAAGTGATGGCAATGCTGTTCATTCTGCCGATGTGGATTAACTTCCTGCTGCGTACCGTAGCCACAGTGGAGTTGTTTAACATGTGCGGGCTGCCCTTAGGCGAAGGCGCATTGCTTTTCGGTCTGTGTTACGACTATTTGCCGTTCATGATCTACCCGATCTATAATACGCTGCAGAAGATGGATAACTCGCTGGTAGAAGCCGCGCAAGATTTAGGAGCGAACCGCTGGCAGAGTTTCTGGAAGATCATCGTTCCGCTCAGCATGCCGGGTGTGTACAGTGGTATTGTGATGGTATTCATGCCGACGGTAAGTACGTTCGCTATTGCAGAGTTGTTGACGCATAACAACATCAAGTTGTTCGGTAGTCTCATTCAGGATTATATCACCACGACTGACCTGCTTAATTACGGAGCAGTGCTGAGTCTGGTATTACTTATCATCATCGGTCTGACGTCGTTCTTCGGCGACCATGACAGTGCAGCAGGCGAAGAGAAAGGAGGGGGACTCGTATGAGACGATTAATGGTGATTGGTTATTGGTTATTGGTGATCGCTCTTTCCTCTTTTGCGCAGTCGAACCTGACGTATGAATTGAAGGTGGGTATGACAGGAGAAGTGAAGGTACTGCAGGATTTCCCGGAGACGTATGCCGGGGAGAAGATCAATATAAAGGTGAGAGGTGAGCGGGTAGAGGTTAAAGGGTTAGAGACTTTGGATTTCGCGTTCTCCTATGAAAGCACTGAGGCGTTGCAAAATTGGGGTGACAGTATCTACAGTTTTACCGATGAAACCGGCACTTTTTGGACTGTTTGGCAGAATAAGAAAGAGATTAAGAATCGTGCGCAGCGCGTCAAAGTGAACAACGCGTACAAGACCTTTACCGATTATATCGTATCACATACAGCCGTAGAAAAACGCAGTCGTGGTTGGATTTGGTGGGTGTTCGCGGGTTTGTTGTTCGCTGGAACCGCCCTATATGGCGGATACATTCTATATAGCCGTCGCAAGGAGCAGAGCCTCAGCTCCGTTGAGCAAGAGACGCTCCGCCGCAAACGGATGGGTATGCGTCGTCATTACGGTTCGCAATTGTACTTATGGCTATTGCTACTCGTGCTGTATGCCCCGATTGCGTTGATTGCTGTGTTCTCGTTCACGAAGAGTAAGATCCTCGGTAACTGGACGGGTTTCTCGATGGATCTGTATGTGAACCTGTTTACCGGCAAGGCCGATGCGGGCCTGAACAGCGCTATTATGTACACGGTGATTATTGCCTTGATCGCCGCTGTCTGCTCGACCATCTTGGGCACACTGGCTGCGATAGGTATTTATAACATGCGGGCACGCCATCGCAAAGCGATCAGTTTCCTTAACTCCGTGCCGATGATCAACCCGGATATCATCACGGGTATCTCGCTATTCCTGCTGTTCGTAGCGATGGGAGTGAGTCAAGGTCTGGCCACCGTCTGTATCGCGCATGTGGTATTCTGTACGCCGTATGTAGTGCTGAGTGTGTTGCCGCGACTGAGTAGGATGAACCCGAACACCTACGAGGCGGCTTTGGACTTAGGTGCCACCCCGGCACAGGCGCTGCGGATGGTGATGTTGCCGGAGTTATGGCCGGGTATGCTGAGCGGATTTATCTTGGCGCTGACCTTGTCCGTGGATGATTTCGGTGTGACGTTCTTCACCAAAGGTAGCGGAGGACTAGAGACGCTGAGTACGTTCATCTATTCGGACGCACGCAAAGGCGGTTTGACGCCGGAGTTACGTCCGCTCTTCACGATCATCTTGCTCGTCATGCTGATCGGATTGGTTGTAATCAATATACGTAATAACAAACATAAAAATGAGTAATGTCATGAAAAAGATTCTTGTTTCAGTACTAGCAATTGCCGCTATCGTGCTGAGTTCCTGCGGCCGCGTGGACCGCGCACACCAATTGAAAGTGCTCAACTGGGCAGACTACATCAATGAGGATGTCAAGGAGAACTTCGAGCAATGGTACTACGAGCAGACGGGTGAGAAAGTACAGCTCGTCTATGAGACCTTTGACATCAACGAGACCGCGTTGACGAAGATCGAGGTCGGTCACGAGGATTATGACGTGTTCTGTCCGTCGGAGTACATCATCGAGCGCATGCTGAAGAAAGATCTGTTGATTCCTATTCAGAAAGAGTTGATTGCCGATAGCATCTATTATTTCGACAACATCTCGCCGTTCGTGACGGAGAAATTCCAGCAGATGGCACCGCGTTATGACGTGAAAGTGAGCGATTACACGGCAGGTTACATGTGGGGAACAACCGGCTTTATCTATAATCCGCAGTTCGTTAACCGCGAGGATCTGATGAGTTGGGGCGCCGTACTGGATCCGAAGTTCGAGAACCGTATCCTGATGAAAGATGCGTTCCGCGATGTATACTCGGTGCTGGTGCTCTACGCTTTCCGCGAGCAGTTGGCTAGCGGTATGGTTAACCGCGATGAGTTGGTACGTAACATCACCAAAGCGCGTGTGGCCGCTGTGAAGGAGGTATTGCTACAAGCCAAGAAGCAGATCTGCGGTTGGGAAGTCGATTTCGGTAAGGAAGAGATGACGAAGGGAAAAGCATGGCTTAACCTGAGCTGGTCGGGTGATGCGCAGTTCGCTATCGAAGAGGCAGCTGAGATGGGTGTGATGCTGGATTATATCGTTCCGCAAGAAGGATCGAACGTATGGTTCGACGGTTGGGTTATCCCCAAATATGCAAAGAACGTGAAAGCCGCTACCTATTTCATCGATTATATGTGCAAGGCTGAGAACGCTTTGGCGAACATGGATGAGATCGGATATGTATCATGTGCAGGTGGTCCGAACGCAGCCGCTACCATGCTTGAAGAGATGAATGACGAAGAGGAATGGCCGGAAACAGTGGACGCTTCGTATTTCTTCGGCGACGAACCGATAGAGGTAGATGGCGAGTTGTTGGATCCGCACAAACTGCACCTAAATCCGGTTTATTATGCAGACAAGAGTACCATCGACCGTTGCGCACTGATGCATGATGCTGGTGACGCACAGGAGATGCTGCTCGAGATGTGGAACGAGATTAAGTTAGCAAGATAAATTTAATGAGAAAATTCGTATTGGTATTATTCTGTCTGGTTAGTCTGGGTACGTTTGCTCAGACGACTGAGATGGAACAGCAGTACAACGCCTTAGCCGAACGTTTTGACGGTCGGGACAAGCTCTTGTCACGTGACCTGAAGACGTATCTGCAGCAGTATCCGTACACGACGTTCGCCGATGAGGTGAACTTCATGCAAGGTGTGCTGCAAGTCGAGAAAGGTCATTACAAACAGGCGCTGAAGTTATTAGAGCCTATTGAGATCCATGCGCTGACACGTCCGCACCAGTTGGATTATTCCTTCTATCGCGGATATGCGTACCTGATGCAGCAGGAGTATCAACGGGCGTCTATCTATTTCAATTATCTGTCTAAGGACACTCACCGCTACACGGTGCGCGGAACGTATTACTATGCGTACTGCATGTACAAGCAGCAAAAGTACGACAAAGCGCTTCCGGCACTCAAGCAAGTGGAGAACGAACCGAGTTACTCCAAGACCGTACCGTATTACATCGTGCAGATTGAGTACGCGAACGGTAACTACGAAGAAGTGGAGGCACGTGCTAATGCCTTGCTCAAGGAAAAGCCGGAGAACCTCAACAACGGGGAGTTACACCGTATCTTAGGCGAGATATACTTCCTCAAACCGGACTACACAGAGGCCGTGAATCATTTGACGCAGTATGCTGCAACAGCCGCTGCACAGAAAGAGGAGGTGCTCCGTAATGACTTATACATGTTAGGTGCATCCAACTACCTTCTGGGTCAGTACGAAGAGGCGGTGAAGGCGCTCAAGCAAGTAAAGCAAGAAGCAGATACTATCTCGGAGGCCGCTTATTTGACGATGGGAAACGCGTACGTGCAGTTAGATCAACCAGAACAGGCTAAACTATCTTACCAAGCCGCAGCGAATATCGACATCACGCCGGCCATCAAAGAAGAGGCCGCCTATAACTACACGCTCTGTACCTATCAGAGTTCAAGTGCGTTAGGAGAGTCCGTACGGGCGTTTAACGACTTCTTACGTCTGTTCCCGAATTCCAAATACGAGGGTCGTATCTATCAGTTGTTGAGCGACGCCTTGATGCAGAGTAAGAACTATGCAGCCGCTATTGCCACGCTGGATTCAATCAACAACCCGAGTCCAAAGATGCGTCAGACCAAGCAATACCTGCGCTACCAATTAGGCGCGGATAACTTCCTACAAGGCAAGATGCAACAATCGGCCGACTGGATGACGCAGGTGATTGCGCACAAAGAAGAGTCGGATCAGTACACGACAGAGGCGTATTACGTACGTGCAGAGGCCAACTACCGTCTGCGTAACTACACGGCATGCGAGCAGGACTTGAGCAGTTTCTTTGCCCGTCAGGATGCCAAACGCTCGGCTAACTACAGCATTGCGCGTTATCTGCAGGGCTATTGCTATTTCTCGCAGAACAAATATGACAAGGCGCGTGAGGCTTTTTCGGTGTACATCGATGCCGCCTTGGCTACAGAGCCGACGTATGCGGACGCACTAAACCGTATCGGCGACTGCTATTTCAACGCCCGACAGTTCCCGCAGGCCATCACCTACTATTCGCAGGTATCCAAATTACAGGCTGCTGGTGCTGACTATGCGCTTTTCCAACGCGGATATGCATTGGGACTTCAGCATAAATACGCAGACAAGATCAGTGTGCTTCGCGAGCTCGCAAAGCGCTATCCGAAGTCAGACTACGCAGACGACGCGGTTTATGAGACGGCGCGTGCACAACTGCAGCAGAACGATGAGCGCGGGGCAATCGGTACGTATGAGCAGTTATTGGCTTCGTACCCGCATTCGACCTTAGCGCGTAAGGCTTCTTTGGAGCGTTCAATGCTCCATCGTAACTTAGGGCAGAACCAAGAGGCGATTGCCGCTTACCGTCAGACGATTGAGAAATACCCGGCTACGGAAGAGGCTTATACGGCTTTGGATGCGCTACAGGCGCTATATGTAGAAGCCGGTAACGTGGATGAGTATCTCAAGTACACGAAGAATCTGGCGAAGATCAATATGAACGTCACGACGGCGGAGGACTCGTTGCTCTATGCAGCGGCCGAGATGCAGTATATGCAGGCTGCGTATCAGAAAGCAACCGTCTCGCTGTCCAACTACCTGACGCAGTATTGCGCTGGCGGACGCTATTGCACGACCGCACGCTATTACCTCGCCGATTCGTATTACCGTTTGGGTAAGAGTACGGAGGCCTTGGCGCAGTACGTCATCCTCGCGGAGATGAATGCGAACCCGTATCAGGAAGAGGCTGCCACCCGCGCCGCAGAGATATGCTATGACAAGTCGGACTATGCCTGCGCCTTGGATGCGTTCTACCGCATGCATGCGATGGCTTCTACGCGCGAGAAAACAAAAGTGGCGCGTCTGGGTATATTGCGCTGCAGTCAAGCCCTAGGACGTCATCAGGCTGCTATTGACATTGCGGAGCAGATATTGAGTGATACGCCGGTAGATGAAGAGACACGTACGGAAGCTCTCTACGGACGCGCAAAAGCGTATGTAGCGCTCAAGCAATGGAGCAAGGCGCAAGCCGATCTGATAGCACTGGCCGCGGAAGTACGTACGGCACAAGGCGCCGAGGCAAAGTATCTGTTGGCGCAGAGTTACTATGAACTCAAGGACTACGAGAATGCCGAGGCACAAGTGATGGAGTTCACGCAGATGAACACCCAGCAGCAATACTGGTTAGCGCGTGCATTAGTGCTCTTGAGCGATATCAACCGCGAACGCGGCGAGTATTTCCAAGCCCGTCAGTATCTGCTCGTATTGCAGCAGAACTACATGAGTAAGGGCGATGACATCCCGACGCTCATCCAGTCAAGGCTGTCGATACTTGACAAACTCGAACAACCGGAAGTAAAAGAGGAGGTAGAAGATGAAGATTGATGTTAAGGTTATAGGTGATAGGTTATGGGTGATAGGTGCGCTACTGATCAGCACCGCTTCTTTTGCGCAGCAGGACAGTGCACTGAACCGCTCCGTGACAGTAGAGCGTGATTTCCAGCCGGTTATTCAGGCGGCAGGCAAAGTATCGACCAAGCCGGCCGTTGTTGAGACGACAATCGAGCCGGCTCCAATTGAGTACTCCAAGTACACAACGGAGGTAAAACCGGAAGCCACCTTCCATCCGCTGCTCTCGCAGCCCACACGCTTTGAGGCGGGGAGAGATTATAACGGATATATTCGAGGCGCTATCGGTCATCCGAACACATTAGTCGATTTCGGTTACCATCTAAACGACGGTAACAAATCGATATTGGATGTGTACGCTCATCATAAGGCAGAATGGGGTCTGGCTACGTTGAGCAAGACGAAAGTGGGACTGGATTTCACTCATACCTTCTCCACCTGCGACCTCTATTTCGGTCTGAACGGCGGGAATATCTTCTATTACAAATACGGCCATTTCTACGACTATTCGCAGACTTTCGGCATGTGGGAGAAGAATAAAACGGCGTATAGTAATCGTCCGGCCTCGCTGAGTGATATGGACAAGACCTCGCTCTGGACCGCCGAAGCGTTTATCGGCGTGATGGCGAATGCGAAGCAAGACGTACAATGGCAAGTACATACCGGCTATATGATCTTCTCCAAACCAGGTGCGGTAAGTGAGCATCAGATCCGCACAAAAGGCAGGTTCGATTGGCACGAAGAGGAGCATCACGTAGGCGCTAATATCTACGTACAGAATAACTTCATCCAGTTAGGCACATTGGCCAATGTGATTGCAGATTCGCTGTATAGCAGTAATCGGCATAATTTCCGCATCGAGCCTTACTACGCGTATGAAGGAAAGCGCGTACGTGTGCATGTAGGTATGAACTTCGATCTAAACCTCGGCAAAGGACATCAGCATCTGTCGAAGATAGAAAACCTGAGTTTTGCTCCTTCGCCGCACATCAACTTAGAGGCGCAGATTGCCAAGCAATGGCTCACTATCTACGCCGATGTGACGGGTAATCAAGGATTCGGTACGCTGCAGAGTTATATGGAGGAGAACCGCTACAGTCTTATTCACGCAGGTATCGTGCATCCCTGTGCAGAGTACGTGCCGGTGGATGCCGAAGTGGGCTTCCATATACGTCCGTACCGCGACCTGTTAATAGAGATTCACGGTGGTTATGCCTTTATGATGGATGAGGATTATCTGATTGCAACCGTGGACACGGTAACTCCGGTGGGACACGGCTTGACGATGAAGCGCCCGATAGGTGAGTTCGTGCACCAGCATACGGACTATCAGTGCGGTAAAGTAGGCGGTCAGATCAATTACCACTGGCAAGACATCGTACGTATCAACCTAGACGGTAATTACTATATCTGGAAAGGCAACACCACGGTCTATGACCGTCCGAATTGGGAGTTGGATCTGCGCGTGGACGGACGTATTGACGAGCATTGGTCGCTCTATTCGGACAATCATTTTGCCGGTAAGCGCAACGCGCTTTGTTCCGACGGTACGATGCAGATACTCAAACCTATCATCGAACTCAACGCAGGTGTACAATACGAGATGTTAGTGGGTAAGCGGGTGAAGAGCGACGGTAATACAATACTGCGTCCGGAGCAGAAACCGAACTTAGTGCTGTTCTTCCAACTCAATAACTGGTTGCACCGCAAGAACGAGATCTACTACGGCTACCGCAGTCAAGGCATCAATTTCCTCGTAGGCGCTACGTATCGATTCTAATATGAGAAAGATCCTGCTTTTTGTGATTATTATCGGCTTCATCGGCTGCTCTCACCAGCAGCCGATGCGTTATAGCCGGCAGATGATCGATGCGCGTATGAGCGCATGGTACAACAAAGACCATCAGGTCGGATTCCCGAATGCCAACAGCACCAACAGGATTACCGAACCGGCTGTTCAGGCCAGTTGGGACTACGTACCGGGCGTGGTAGCAAAAGGTATCTTAGACGTATGGCAGTACTACCAAGACTCCGCCTGGGCGGATGCATGGTATATAGGTCTGGCGCAATGGGCCAATCAGTTTAGCGATGAGCGTCTCGAGATGAGAGGCGGTATCCTCGACGATCTCAACTGCGCCAAGGTCTTTATCGGGCTGTACGAAGGTGCTAAACCGGGTGGCCGGTTCGAGAATGCCGCACGCGCAGCCTATTACATGCAGCAAATGCAGCGCGCAGCACGCGGGCTGGAGGAGCATAAACGCTACTACACCATCAGCGAAGGCGGTGCAGCAGGCGGATGGATGCACAAGGCGACAAACAATCCTGAAAAGAGTTATTGGGGACAGATGTGGTGCGACGGCGCGTATATGGGTCCGGCGCTCTTGGCGCAACTCTTAGCCGCAGGCGCATGCAAGGGTACCACACTGGGCTGGAACGATGTCTATACGCAATTTGAGGCATCCTGGCCGTACTTATGGGACGAGGAGAAGCAACTACCCTACCATGTTATTTTTACCGACGTGACGAGCAATAAGAACGGCCGCGCTTTGTATGAAGCCGGACATCTGTATCCTTGTGCGTTGGACACAACCATCTATCATTCGGAAGAGTATTGGGGTCGCGCAGCAGGATGGTATATGCTGGCATTAGTGGACGTACTGGAAGCATATCTTACTAACCTAGACGAAGGCGAACAACCTGGAGCGGAATTTGAGACGTTGCACGAGTACTTGACGAAATTGGCGGACGGCTTAGTGGCTCGGCAAGACAAACAGACCGGATGCTGGTATCAACTCTTGCAATACGGTGAGACGGAATGCGCAACACAGGGCTTAGACGATACCGGGTCGCCTAAATACACCAACGTTCCGGAAGGAGGCACGCAATTCAACTATTTAGAGTCCTCCGCCTCGTGTCTCATCACTGCGGCACTGCTGAAGGGTACCCGTCTGGGACTTCTCAACCACAAGAAAGCCGGAAAGAAAGGGTTTGAAGGTATTCTTCGCACGTTTGTGCAAGGAGAAGGAGCAGATATAACGATCACAAGCAGTTGCCAATCGGCAGGCCTCAGCCACGACCGCAATGGTACCGCCGCCTACTACCTCATCGGAAAGGACGTACCGATACAAGATAACACAGAAGGAAAAGTCTTAGGTGCCTATCTGATGGCCTCTGTAGAATACGAAAGGCTCGCCGATTAAGCGAGCCTTTTCGTATACCTTAGCGGGAAGCTATCTTACCGAACCAAGACGCGGTGCGGCGTGGTCGAAGAGGTAGCAGAATCCGCAGCGCGGAGGACAAGCAAGTAATAGCCTGCCGTCGCCGGTGCAGTAATGTACGAGTCATTGTACGCCTCGCTACGATAGCAACGGCCGAGCATGTCGTACCAATGCGCCGTACCACGACCTTTGACAAGCATCGATGCGCTGAGCGGCACGAGCGAGGGCATATCCGTTATATCTGCAGCCACAGGCGACGGGATGTAGGCGCAGGTGAACAGAATCACGCCGTCCGTACTACGACGGAGGGAAGCTTGGTATTCCGCACCCATTTGCAGTTGTTGGCCTTCGCCGGTATAATAAACATAGTCATTTGCACCTACGATCGGTTGACCATTGACATACCACTGGATGGAATCGAAGGTATAACCGCCGTTATAATCGCTGTTCTTAATCGCCAGTACGTCATTCCAACGTTGCGCGATGACTGCCGAAGCATACTGCATGGTCACCGTGAACGGCAGCTTCACGCTGAAATCCGGCATCGAATCCACGAGCAGGAGCGTACCCGTATAGATATTCGGATAGAGGTTATCGAGCGGAATATCGATGGTATAACTACCCTTCTTGAGTTGTCCTTCCTTCAGCGAATCAGGCAATGCGCTCGGGTCGCTGAAAGATGTACGCCAGCGGAGACTGCGTCCACGCTGGATATTGAATGCCAGCGAGAGCGTATTATCTCCTTCGCAGAGTACATACGATGTATTCGGCATGTCGGCGAGCAAGTTCTCATACACCTCAAGGTTGAGTACCCAGGTCTTGCCGCAATCGTTGGCATCCGGGATGGTATCTATCAGGCTCTTGGTGCCCTCCGGATACGTACGGCCGTGGAAGGTAAACGGCAGGCTCTCCGGCAACAGCATTGTATCCACGAAGATACGCTGTGGCTCAATGAGGTTGAGGTAGATGATACTATCGCAGGTTGTGGCTTCATTGATGAGGCTCACCGAGTCTACGAGACCATAGGTCTGATAGATCGTATCCGGACGCTCCGGCCATACATAACCGGCCTTGCGCACATCATCACAGAGGACGATGTCTTGCGTCTCATGCGTCGGGCCGAGCGGCTCGAGATAGAGCGTATCATAGACGATGGACTCACAGGTTCCACAGGTAGTACGCAGAGAGTACGGGAAGATACCGCCTGTAGCCGGAATATTGAAGGTATGAACCGCTTCGTCGGACCAGCCATAAGGCAGATTCTCGATATTCCACTCGTAGGTCTCAATATGATAGTTCTTATTCTTGAGTGTATCGCCGGTGACGTGGTCTACCTCCTCTACCCATGACTCAGAACCATCCATCGTCACATTATAAAGCCCGCTGGTACAATGACGATGTACTTGCGGCTTCTTCATCACAGAGATCGGGTTAGTAGCCAGCGTAGAAGCATAGAGCGAGAAGTAACAGGTACTATCCTGCACGAACATACAATCCACTACATAGAGGCTGTCATCTTGCATACCTGCTTCGAAAGTCTGTCCACGGCCTACCACATATTGCTCCGGGAACGATCCGTTCGCACGACGGTATTGCTCGCTGGAAGCATAGGCCCAGCGATAGTTAAATCCGTCCGGGGCTTTGAAGTTCGGGTTGATCTCACCGCACTTCATGTCCTTGAACTTACCGTCGGAGCAACCTAGGGTAAAGTACGCATAGCCGAAGTGACCGGACTGCGTACAGTCGTGCGTCGTCAGACGCGCTGTGATGGTCTGTCCATTTCCGGCATATTTCTTGAGGTTGACGCCGACGGTTGTCCACTCTTTCCAGACTATATTGTCATAGCTACTACCTGTCGGGTTATATACATGCCATCCTTGATCACTTGCTCCAGGCTTGAGTCCACTTCCCGTCCATACATCGAGACAAGTAAAGTCCGCCTGACCGCAGGAACCAATCGTGCTATTGCCTACAAGGATATCGAGTTTGAAACGCGGGTCTTGCTTTACACCGTGGCCCGGCGCTTCCAGAATAGGCATATATTTCAGCAAGAGGACAGGATGATTGATCAGATCCACCTCGAACGAGAACTCAATACGCTCCGCTTCATTATACGGTTTCCAGTTACCGAGACGAACGGAAGCTAACTCGCCGTCTGGAACGGTCTTTGCCATGTTTCCCGTATTCGGCTCCAACTCATTGCGGTCGAAATGCACTACATGACGACTCTCAATGCTACCGGGACCTTCATCCACCGGCGGCACTACCTGGAAATCATTGAAGTTGCTGGCATCCGATGGCGAGGACCGGTTGATATAACAAACGGCGTTATTCAAGTTCAGATAATCCACACAGAGCTGATCGGGATAATAGATGAGCTTGGATTCAATGGTCTTGAGACTGAAAAAGTCCACGTCGCACTTGGTACGTACGATGAAGTCCGTTTGTCCCATAGGCAGACCCGTGAAACTGGTAGTCGGACCCGTGACAATCTTCGGTCCTGACCAAGTGCCGGTCTCATATGAATAGGCAGTCACCTCATACTCATCGGTAGCGACGCCGTTCCATGTGAGGGTAACTGTAGTTCCATTCGAGGACACCTGAAGATTCGTCGGCGCGTCGCAGGGTTTATTATCCGTGATGTTGATATTATCAATCATCGCACCTGGTTGCTGCACTGGAGCCGAACCGTTTGCCCATGCAAAAGCGAGGTAGTGCGGCGTGCCATCACACTCGCTATTCGGAATGGTTACGGCACACTGACGCCAAGTTGATGTACCGCCAAGGAAATCTATATTCGATGTCGGCTGCAAACGGACGATATAGTTGTCATATGCAGACGGTATCTCACCACTGGAAGAAGAGATAGAACGCACCTTGATGGAGTCTCCGTTAGGTTTGGTCATCGGAATCCAACACAGATACAAACCATCAAAATTGGTAGTCACATTACCCATGGCGCACCAGTCAAAATAGAGCGTATAGTCTCCGGAATCGAGATGATCTAAGCGCACAGTATCGTAGGCAAAAACCCAGCAACCGGTATTCTCATACTGCGCCGACACACCATTATTATTGGAGATAAACAAACCGTAATGGCCGTTCTTGTCATTATTACCCGGTTCGCCGATATACCACTTGTTTCTCAATTGCGAAGCAATCTGGGCAGTTGCCGTAGGGTTCATCACCCAACGGTCACGCGCTGCTTGAGACTCGAAATCACATTTGTAATGTCTTACTGCATGCATCGGGAGCGCGAGCATCATCAACGCTAACAACGCTATACTATAACTCTTCTTCATAACGAATGATATATATGCCTGCCTGCGCAGGTGTTTGGAATACTGCGTCGCCGGCCGTCAAGACATAGGAATTGACGAGTTGGCCAAACGCAGAATAGATATACACTTTGGTCGGGTTCGCCAGACGGAGACGTACCATCTGGTTCGCCGTAACGATAGTCGGATAATCCGTTTGCTGTTCATGATGAGTAGGCAGGATCGGACAAGAAGCCATGCTGACGCCGTCCGGACGGGTTACTACTACGTAGTACTCCGCATCTGTATCAAGGTCTTGGTAGAGATACGAGTGTGTCTCACCCTCTATCGGCATATTATTCTTATACCACTGGAAGGCATTGAATTGGAAACCGCCGTTGTACTTCGGCGCGAGCACCGTCAGCACGTCGTTCCACTTCTGCTCGACAATAGAGCTTCGATAACGAATATCAAACTCACGCTCCTCGACACGTCTGCCACAGCAGAACTGATAGAAGGAGAGGGTTGCTTTGTAGTGTCCGGGTAGCACATTCGGCGAATACGGGATAGATACACTGCTGAGGTTCTGATAGATCGTCGTATCACGCAGTTCCGGCGTAGAAAATGCGATAGAAACACTATCGTACTGACCGGCCTGGAAATCGAAGTTAATCAAGAACTGCTCGTCATCGGCGCAGGCATACGCTATCGGCTCTACCGTACCTTTGAGACGCTCGTTGACGGTAAGGGTCAGATAGAGCGCACTATCGCATCCGTGGATAGTCTTCATCATGATGAGGTAGTTATCTAGCGGCTGATTATACGACACGCCATTGACTACTACGCTACCGTCCGAACAAATGGAGTCGTGGACGTAGAGATCCTGAGGCTGCGGATAGACAGACAGATAGAGCGTCGAGATTGAGTCACATCCTGCCTGGTTCGGGAATCGCGCCGTATAGACGGTATCCTTATCAAACCACTTGTCGTCGAACTTAATCGGGCTCTCCGAACAAGTCGAATAATGGAACTCCGTCGGCTCGGAATAGATATTCGGTACTACTACCGTATCTACGCGCGTACTGTCGCACGCGTTATTCGCGCCTATATAACAGGTGTAGGTAATCTCAATCGAGTCGCCTTCCTCGCGGCACATATAGGTAGGTGCCCAATAGGTAGACTCATCCGTTCTGCCGGTAGTGAGGCTGCGGAAGGACCATTTACCTTCGTTACAGAGCTCGGACGTATGGTTCTCGTATCCCTCGAACTTATTCATGACGTGCGAGGTATTGGTGAACTCGAGCTTGCTTGCGCAGTCGGCGAGCACATTCTTATACGTATATTCCGGAACCGGGAAACGCGGAGCGGAGATCGTACTGATCTCGAAGAAGCAGTCCGGTTCCTCAATGAAGCTTACCTTACAGGTATAGGTATGCATACCGGCATCTACCATGAAGACGCGATCATGACTCCATACGACATTGTTCTCATCGCGCCATTCGTATGCAAAACCTTCCGGAGCGACACAAGTCAGCGAAGCGTCATTACCGCAGTTCTCGGTCTCAATATGCGCATTGGCGCAATCAAGAGTGAAATAGCCGTAACCGTAGTGACCACCGGCACCGCAGTCATTGGTCGTGAAGCGTACCTTGAGCGTACGGCCGTGATACTGCATGAGGTTGATACCGACAGTCGTCCAATCTTTCCATACGACATCGTCGCCATGAGTAGACTGGTTCCATCCGGCCTCAGCCGCCGAAGAGTACGAGAAGTCCGCCTTACCGCAGGTACCGCCGACCTCATTTCCGTTCTCATCGAGGATAACCATATTGAATCCCGGATCACCGCAAGTAGAACCCGGATGCTCGAGTACGACTGCGTACTGGATGATCAAGATTCCTTGCGAAGCAGTGTCGACCAAAATATCATAGGTGATCGACTCTGCCTCACCGCCTGTATTCCAGTTACCGAGACGCACAGAAGCCATGGCTCCGGGCGGTACGGTATGGAGCAGACTATCGGTACGCGGGTCTACCTCCGTCGGGTCGACGTGGAGCGTATGACGGCTCTCACGAGAATCCGGACCGAAGTCCACAATCGCTATATTATCATACGGCGTAGAACCGGCGTGATAATCTTTTCGGTATCCGATGGTACAAACGACCTTCGTCGTATCATGGAAATTGATATAGTTGATACAGTGGTTCTCCGGGCAATAAACGAGGATATTGGTCACATAGACATAGTTCGTCACGAGCGTTTGGTTCGTGATCGGATCGGTATATTTACCGCGAATACGCACGTCATAACTACCCTCGAGAATCTTCTTGAGCGAATAGGAGCACGTACCGTCCACAACGCTACGGGTATAACCCGCCGGTCCTTCGGAGATACCACTCACACCATGATTCCAATCGGCGTCTCCGACCTTGCGGTACTGGATGTCGAACACATTGACCGAACCCTCGGTCTGCCACGTCACGAGGAGCGTCGAGTCGAAGCACTGCGGATAGACATTGACCTCTTTCGGCTTCTTGATGGCATCCGTATTGACTTGGAAATTATCGATGGCTATAGAGGATTTGACCACATCCGAACTATTGGCATTCTCCCAGATGAAGACGAAGGTGAAGATCTTTTGCGAGTTAGCCGCACCGACGCTGACCGGCTTCGTGAAGGACACATTCTGCCAAGCTTCGCTACCGCATACGAATTTCTCGCCCGATTCACCCAGACTCTGACAAGCTTTGCTCACCACATTGGTGGAAAGTACGCCGGAAGTAGATGAGATGATCTTATTAATATCATAGTAATTATTATTACTCGTATTATTCATCAAATCAGACTCCAGACAGCACATGACATAGAGACGGGAGGTAGCGGAATCGCCCACGCCCTTCCAGTCGAAGCTGACATCGTATTTCTGGATGTTATTAGCCGTCGGGAACTTATAGCGCAAAATAGCTACCGTGATATTCGATGTCTTGCCGAAAATCGGGTTCTGTCCGTCAGAGGATATATAGAGCGAGCGACGACCGGCGCTATGCACCGCCGTTCCCACCATCCACTGGTCCACTGCGTTCGGCGTGCCGTAGTTGATCGTCCATGCGGACAAGTCTTCGCTCTCCTCGAAACTACACTCATAGGGTAAGCCCGTAGCAAACGAAGTAGCGTAGGTAGATGACTGCGCCCAAGCGAACGTAGCGAACAGAAGGATGATATATGTCGCGAGGATTTTCCTCATAATCTATCAGTTTTCAGTTAACAGTTTCAGCTTTCAGCATTTAGAAGATTTGCTCTATATCTTCTCCGGCGGTACCGGTGATGACAAATTCTACACGACGGTTGAGCTGACGGCCTTCCTCGGTATCGTTATCGGCTACCGGTTCTTTCTCACCCTTACCTTCGGCCTCGATACGCTCAGCGGCTACGCCACGCTTGATAAGGTCAGCACGTACGGCGTTCGCACGGCCTTCAGACAGAATCTGGTTCGCTTCGTCGGTACCGACTGCATCGGTGTGACCCGTGATACGAATAGTGACGGTGTTGTTCTCCAAGAGGAAGTTCGCAAGGTCAGACATCGCCTGCTCAGACTGCGGCAGGATATAGGTCTTGTTGGTCGCGAAGAAGAGATTTTCAATCTTCACCTTGATACCCGGCTTGATATGCTGCAGGTAGAGATCGAAGGTGTCACGTACGAAATGGAGCGTGTCGTCCTTCGACATGTAGTCATGTCCGCTCAAGTGCGCAATATAATCGCCTTCGGTAAGCGGTGTCTCAATGAAGCCGTCATCCGAAGACTGAGCCGCATAGAGGACGGTCGTGTCTGCAGTAGTCGTTAGACGAACGGATGCCTCAATCGGCTCTTTGGTCTCCGCGTCATAGACGTTCATACAGAGCGTGTAGATGATCGGCGCCGGAATGCGCTCCATCGACAGACGGAGGGTATCGAAGGTGAACTCCTCCACCGTCTGCAGGACTGTATCCGAAGGATAATAGCCGTTCTTGGTAGCCGAGATACGATACGTACCGGCTGCAAAACGACCTTGGAGCAGACCCTGACGGTTGGTATTCTTCTGCATGGTCTTGCCGGTCTCCACATTAGTGATCTCGACAGCCACGCCGCCCAGTGCAAGGGCGCTATTCTCATCATACATGAATACACCCATACGCGGCGTCGGTGCCTTCGGGTACTCATGCGTATATTTCTTCTGACGCGGCAGATCGAACCAAACGGCAAACTTAGCACCTACGAGGAAGGGATTCACTTTCGCTGCAGCGGCAGACATCGTCGTCAATGCCGAGTTCGTATTGAAGTTCAGCGGGTTCGGATCCACGAGCATCTGCATCGGTATATCCTGTGCGCCGTCAGCCGGCTGATAGTTCAGGGAATTGAGAAAACCGTAGTCCACAAAGAGCGAAGCACGAACACGCGGGGTGGCCTTGATCCATTGGTCGAGGTTGACACCGATTTCGGCATGCGCCGCAAGGTTGAGACCGAACTTGACGTTCGTGGACGGGCGATCGATATCCTGCTCTGTTACCAATGTATGATTATACATATCGGTCAGACCGCCGATGAGCTCTTTATCCTCGATCGAGGTAGTCATCGTACCGCTTATCGTCGATTTGCCCATCAGACCCATACCTACTTTGAGACCGGCTTGCCAGAAGAGCGGCAGATTCTTGAGCTCCATACCGAAGAGGATCGGCACTTGCACGAAACCGCCGATGAGCTTATCCTTCAGCGGATCGAAGGAATAGGTATAGATCATCGTGTTGGCATAGGGTTGCATGCCGTACGAACGAACGAACTTACCGTCTTCGGTATTCTGAATGCCCATGACGGAGTTATAGAAAGTGAACTCCGCGCCGACGGTCATCAACATCTGCTTGTAACGAAGTTGGTAACCCAGACCAAGGCCGTCGCCTACGAAACCTTTGTCCTTGTTCTGGAAGCCGGTTCCTGCTGTCTGGTCATATGCAATACCGGAGGTAAAGAGATTGCTATAACCGATCTGTCCCCAGAATCCGAGGCGGTGCGCGATGTCACGCTCGTTGTATGCAATCGCTGCTGCATTCTCCTTATCAATCGCCGCTACCGTTGCCAAGTATTGCTCTTTCTCCTCTGCTGCGCTCAGGTTAGGGTTCTGTTTCGGCGTTGCGGGCTTAGCCGATGCAGTCTGCTTGCTCGAAGCCGACTTGGATTGCTGCGCTTTCGCTTGCTGAGCCTTCGCTTGTGCTTTAGCCTGCTGCTCCTTACGCGCCTCCATCTGCTTCTGCTTCTGCGCAGCAGCCTTCGCCTGCTCTTTCTTCTTCTGAGCAGCCGCTTTCTCACGCTCTTTCTGAGCCTTAGCTTTCGCTTTTTCGCGCTCTTTCGCCTGTTTAGCTTTCTCTTTCTCGCGCTGCGCTTTGGCTTTCGCCTTTGCATCTACGGCATATACAGCCGCTACGCGGTTATCTACCAGGGATACCATCGGTGCGACGGTAGCCATACTCATTGCGATAAGCAGTATAGAGATAATTCGTTTCATGCGCTTAATATTTAATACCCTGGGTACCACCGCGTTTGATCGGCTTGCGACCCAATGTCTCATAATCGTAAATATAGGATTTGCCATGCTGCGGCATCTCGAACGCCACGGTGAACTTCAGACCCACATTGAGGTTACGGAACGTCGCATTGTCCGCTACGTTACTCAGGAGCAGCGGCTGGCTGAAGAACTGCACGCCCTGATCGGTCTCGCGGAAGTCAAAGATCGGCTTGCCGTTCACGCCGGTATGCAGATTGAGGATACCGAAATCCATATATGCCGCGAGGTACATACGCACCTTGTCGGGGTTGATACGGAATTGCTTGTATTTGAACATATGTCCGACACGTCCGCCAATCTCCGCATGCGCCATGACATTGAGATTCCACTTGAGCGGCAGCGTACCGCTACTCATCTGCTGTCCGGAAGCGAACTGATGGTTCGGCATGTCATAGAAATCGTCATATGCACGGTCATACTCGCCGTAGGTAGTCACTTCCGCCTGCGAGGAAGTAGCGCCATAGAGCGCCAGCGACACTTTCGGACCGACCATGAAATAGAATCGCCCCCATTCGCCGCCGAAGAGGATCGGCACATTGACGGTAGCCATATGGCTCAGGTCGCGAGACTTATCTACGAATACGTGCATGTTAAACAGATCGCCCTCGGTATCGCGCATCGGGATAGAGAAATCCAGCTGATCCATCCGGTTCGCATTCAACTCATACATACCCTCGACACCTACCGAGAAGATGAACGCATTGTGATAGAGACGGTAATCGATACCGAGCATGGTATTCATACCGGCAGAGGGCGCATGGCCGTCAATCGTATGCAGCAGCGCAGAGTAGCCCAGATCGCCATGTAACGACACGAAATGATAGGTCTCAGGCGTCAGGCGCGTGAAGGCGCTCGCGAGCGCGCTCCATGCTAACATGCATACTATGATACTATATTTTTTCACAGGCTTATTCGATACCAAACTTAACAATTGGCCGACAAAGGTACAAAATAATTCCCAAATACGCAAATATTTGTTACTTTTTTCTCCATTTTTCTTCATTTTGACAGCGAATACACACAAAAAGAGCTGCCGAAGCAGCCCTTTTCGTGAATATTTCCGTGACGGAGATTACTTCACTTTGCGTCCCGTTGCGTCATAGAGAACGTCGTTGACGATGAAGTAAACATGACCGTTTTGGATGAACTTGTAAGCCTTGCTCTTGATGCCGGCGCCGCTCTCGATACCGGTAGCGTACGACTTGCGGATAAATGTCAGATTAGCGATAGCTGCCGGATCACCGTCAGACAATCCTTCATCGTTAATCCAAGCAAATACGAGGCGATGGAGACCTTGAGTCGGGATAACCACCTCTACACTCATATGCTCCCATGCTTCCTGTGCAACCACAGCTGCTGTATCATCCAATGTGATCCAGTCTGCAGGCAGACTAGTTGCGGACAGACCGGTTACCAATTCATCAGCTGCAAGCTCAGCATCAGCAGGAACAAAGGCTGCGCGCATGTAGTCCGTCGTGCCATACTCTTCACTGGTCTCACCTACGCACTTATAGTCGTACGATACGGTGAAGGTACCGGCACGCGAGAAGTCGAACAACTTAGTAGCATAGCTAACAGCAGGCGTCTCATCATCGTATGCATACGTTGTACCACCGTCGTTAGAGATGTACAGTGCATTGTCGCTCAGATAAGTGGTAGCATCACCAATAACCCAAGCGTTGGTAGCGTTGTTCTTGAACTTCCAACCGGTCAAATCATCCGTGTAGGTGATGTCAACAAATTGAGCAAATTCTTCCGTCTCGAACGGAACAGAGAGTACTTCGCTGTATCCATCCTCGCCGCATGCACGACGGAGGTAGAACATGAACTGGGTATTCTCTGCCAGGTTCTTAACCACAACTGCGTTAGCACCTTCAGCCACTGCGATGAACTCAGTCGGTTCAGCAGAAGCCTCAACTACGGCATACTCCCAAGCAGCACCTTCAACAGCCTTCCAACTGAAGATTGCGCTGTCACCAGCTACGCTGACTACCTTCAGGTTCTTCGGATTCGGACAAGCCGGAGCCACACCAGGAACGTAGTCGATCGTCATCTTCGGCAAGAAGTTACGTTGCGTCAGGACATCACCATGACCACCCATGGAAGCTCCCCTAACTGTTTCACCATACCAATATGCTCTTGCATACGAACCTATAACTGCCGTTCTGAGGCCAATCATGAGGTTGCCACCTTGATATTGGTATGCCGAATCCAAAGTAACAACCATCTTATTATTGACGATAGAAAGTGATGCTGCATTCATCACCTTAGTCATAGCCTCCCAATCAGCTTCAGCAGAGAGGGTTGTCTCTTCTGCCTCACCAATGTAAAGATCAAACAGAGCAGCACCCCAGTTAACATTTGCATTAGAAGCATAGAAAGTCAAGGACTTGATGGAATCCCATTCGAGTTCCTCGAGATCTGCCTCCGGAATGATGAACTGGCTACGCTGTGTTGCATTATCGACATAGTAACCCTCTACCGGTACATACTCATTCGTCGTCGTACCATCGTTCAAGGTCAGACGGTATGCAGAAGTCGGCATGAACTCAATCTTCGTCGAATAAGCGCTGAGGCTATCGAGCTGACCACAATCAGCGAGCACGCGAGCGTAGTAGGTAGTATCAGCGATCAGACCGGTAATGCTGTACATCGAATCTTCTACGACTACAGCAATCGAGTCAGACATATTTGCATTGAGACTATACTCTACTCTCCAGCTTTGCTCATCTCCGCCTGCACTCCACTTCAAGGTAGCGATTGTACCGTTACCCGGAGTGAGGACTGCCTTGAGGTTCTTCGGAGCCGGACAAGCAACGGTCGTCTTGAAGGACTTACCATCGGTCCAGCGGCTCTTATCATTCTCGCCGCAGTTCGCGCGTACGTATACATAATAAGTAGTAGAAGGATCGAGATTCTCCAATACATACGGATTAGCCGTTACATTGAGGATATTCGCCAATGTATCCGGTTTCTCCGTAGCCTTGGTAGCATAAGCAATCTGCCATGCATCCTGACCCTCAGCACCTGCCGTCCAAGCAATCTTAGCGGTGTGTGCCTTAACCTCCGAAACGGTCAAACCGGTCGGCTTGATACATGTCGGAATGAAATCTAGGAGAATATCATCAATATGGAGATAGTTGTCCGCATTCGAAACGGTGGACTCACCATAGAATGCCAACTGAATAGCTCGACCTGCATACGCGCTAAGGTCAATAGCTACTTCTTCTCCATGCAATGCGATATTGTTATAAACATAGGTAGATGCACTATCGTTATCCCACTGACGAAGAACAGACCATGTATTACCATTATCCGCAGAAATGACTACTGCAAACTTGTCATCAATACCGTTAGTAGCAGCAGCCGTGTAAGCGGTAGTGGACTTCGACAATGCCATATTGAAAGTCAATTGAACATTGTTCTCCATCACAATATTCGGCAATACAATCCAGTTCTTACGTGAGGTTCCGTAAATGTTGGTGTAAATGTGCTTACTTCCCAACACAGTGGTGTTCGAAGTAAACGTCCAACCGTATGTAGTTGCAGTAAGACTTCCTCCTTCCAATACATCACTCAGCAAACCGGTGTATTGTTTCCATTCACTTGGCATAGCTGTCAAAGCATCAAACTTCTCGCGGAACGGAATACCATAAGCGGTCTTGAAGGTAATCTGCGACGACCATTTATTAGCCTCCGCACAAGCAGCTTGAACCTTAATAGCATATGTCGTATTCATCTCGAGACCTTCGAGCAGATACGGACACGCTACGTTATAGATGGTATCAGCATTCGTACCATCGGTGTAGAGCAGGTTGAAGCCTGTCTGACCATAGGTATTCCAGCTAATCAAAGCGGAGGTAGTAGTAATACTATCTGCTTTGATTGCATCCGGAGTCTGGCAAGTACTTGCTGTAGTGAAGCTTACGTTAGCCCACTTGCTATAATGCTCGTCGCCGCAATTTGCGCGCACGTAAATATAATAGGTAGTCTCCGGATTGAGATTCTCTAATACGTGCGGCTTCGTCGTTACAGTAGCCAAAGTAGACAAGGTATCCGGACGGAGTGATGCGATTGTATCGTAAGCCACCTCCCATGTATCTTGCTCTTCGTCAGCTACCCAATTAATAGTAGCAGTAGTTGCCATGCGGTCGATAACTGCCAGACTGTCAATACCTGCACAAAGCGTCTTAACAATGCTGAAGTTATCTACTGCAGCAGGAGGATTCGTACCTGAGCTGGTATCATCTCTCCACAACAGAACGACGTTGTAGGTGCCTGCTTTCACTGCAATCTCAGAGGTAGTGAAGGTCTGCCAAGCCTCAACGAGGTTCAACTTGCTACCACCATCCAATGCTATCCAGTTAGCAGGAAGTGCCTGATAAGTCACGCCTGTAGGCAGCGTTGTAGCAGCGGTCAGTTCAACAGAATCCGGAACCAATGCTACACGCAGGTAGTCATAGGTGGATTCTCCTTTACATATCCAATCATACTTGAATGTATAGTTACCTTTCGCAAAGTTAAATGCCTTGGTAGCATAAACCACAACAGCAGTGTTGTTCGTGTACGCATTCGTCGTACCTCCATCGTTGGAGATATAGAGTGCATGCGTTCCCTCGCCGTTGTGAGCTGCTTCACCGTATGCCCATGCGTTCGTGAGTGTTCCATTGATAAATGTCCAATGGTTGCCATTCTCGAAGTCATCTGCAAATCCGCTACCCACTTCAACCGGAGCCTGTTTGGTCAGGAATGAAGCCGAAAGGCTTTCACTGACTGCGCTTTCACAATTGCGACGCAGATAGAACATGTATTCGGTATCCGGAGTCAGACCGCGAAGAACAACTACATTCGTATCAGCATTTACAAATGCGTCTTCCGCAACCACAGAATCTTTAAGCACATATGCATACTGGAGTTGAACACCTTCAGCCGGAGCAGTCCAAGAAATCTTAGCGGTATCTTGACCTACTTCTACAATGGTAATGGTGCCTTCCGGTTTCAAACAACTCGGTAACTCTTTCACCTCTACATCATCGATACAGCAACTCCATTGTCCGCTATAGTACCACTCAAATACCAAGCGTGCTGCAGAATCAGGAACAGCACTCAGTACGGTCTCGTACGGAGCCATTACTTTCGCCGTTGTTCTGTCATATGTTGCTATCTCATGGAAGATACCCGTTTCATTGGTGATATAACCCAGTTTCAACGTACCATTCGTAGCGCTCTCCATTGCTGCCCAGAAGCTGATCTGGAGCGTATTCAACGGCTCAGCGAACTCAGGCAGTACTGCGTAGCAGTATCCGCTTCCGTAGAAGGTAAGTGCTTGCTTGCCTCCATGAACGTATGCATAGGTATCACCCGGTTTAATTACGTGCGGAGCAACCGTACCGGTGCTAACAGCATCCCAACAATTCGGGATTTCACCGGTAGTAGCGTTATAAGCTGCACCCTCATAATCCTCGAAGCCTTCGGTGTAAGCACCTTGGTTAACAATCGAGTATGCACCACATGCGGTAACGAAGCTTACTTCAGCGGTGAACGCAGAAAGTTCAGTAGCGCCACACTTAGCAGCAACGCGTACATCATACTTGGTAGCCGATTCGAGGTTCTCCAACAAGAGTGTATCATTGAGAGCAGGTACATCCGTCCATACAGAATCCGCATGTTTCTTGTACTGGAGGATCCACTCGGTCTCATCACCCTGAGCTGTCCATGTGAGGACTGCCGAATTCAACGTAATGGTCGTATCAATAACTGCCAAACCGGTCGGCTCGAGACAGTTCGGAATAGCCTCTACTACGATGTCGTCGATATGAACACCGCGATATGCAGCGCTAGAAGTAGCCGGAACTACGACACCATCCATCTTAATCGCGATGTAACGAGCACCCGTAGTATCTGCATTGAACGGAATAACATACGACTCATACGTTGCCGAAGTCGGGCTGATAGTATCAAATACTACGAAGGTAGCTGTATCCGTCGGATCCGTCATAAGACCTACCGTGAAAGTAGCGTCATACGAAGCAGAATACCTGCGTGCGTTCAACTTAATACGCAAGCCGCTGATACCCTCCATTTCCGGAAGAATAGCGTATTGATCTTGCGGATCATAGTTCGTAGAAGAGTTACCGTATGCATACGAGTAGAACTTCAACGAATTATTCGGAGTGTTAGCATAAGAAGAACTATTATACAGCGTTGGATAACCCTTATAGCTCGAATAGCTTGTCGTATTGATGTAATCCCAACAAATCGGCAAGATATTAGTAGCTCCACTTGTACCGGCAGCAATACTATCAAATCCTTCTTTATACGGGAAGGTAGTAATTACCTCACATCCGGTGATGAAACTAATCGGCGCGCAGTACTCGCTGACCTCTGTCGTTGAGTCTGTCAAGTTACACCAAGAAGCTACGCGAACGTCATATGCGCTTGCAGGCTCCAGACCGGCCAGAACCAACGTATCAGCCTTCACAGAATCCGGAACGAACGTCCAAACGGAGTCAGCGCTCTTCTTGTACTGAACGAACCAATTGGTCTCGTTGAGACCCGGCGTCCATGTGATAGTAGCTGAATTAGTCGTCGTGAGACTGTCAATAACCGCCAAATCGGTCGGCTTCAGACAGGTCGGAATCTCCTCTACCGTGATATCATCGATTGTACAAGAGTAGTAAGAAGAACCTGTATAATTCCACAAGAATACCAAACGTTTGGCATTGTCAGGAAGAGCATCCAGTATAATCTCATGCTCCGTCATCGTTGTTGCACTCGGGATCTGCTTAAGCGTTTGGAAGGTTTCCGGTGCATCTACCGTCACATAACCCAGATACAATTCTCCTGAGGAAGCACTCTCCATACGAGCCCAGAACTTAATCTGCAGACTGTTTAAGTCCTCTGCAAAGATAGGCAACATACCATAACAGTAACTATTAGCAGTACCACTCAGGCTGAAGGATTTCGTACCAGAATGGGTCCAAGCATAACTTGCACTGTTATCAGAAGTTACTACGTGAGGTACATTATTCGATGTACCACCTACGCTCCAGCAATCCGGAGCCACACCGGCTGCATTATATGCCGTAGCGGTATAGTTCTCAAAGCCTTCGGTATATGCACCGTTTGCAGCAATCGAGTATGCCAGACATTCGGTGGTGAACTCCAAGCTGATTGGATCGCTATTACCATCCTCTTCGCCACACGCTTTACGCAGATAGAACTTATAATCCGTTTGTGCAACGAGTGTATCAAACGAAATCGTGTGCGCAGCGTTCGGAACTTCCACATAGACAGGATCTGCTAAGAACGCGCTATCTTGATCGGCACGAATAAGTGCACACTCGAAGGTAGCACCATCTACTGCATCCCAGTTGAACTCAACACTTGTTGCTGTCAAATCAGCATAGGTCAAGTGGCTCGGCTTCGTACATGCGATACGAGCAATCTTGATATTATCTACTGCAGCAGGAGGATTCTTACCGGAAGTAGAAGTACCGTTTCTCCAAGCAAATACCATTTGGTAGTAACCGGCCTTATTAATCGTCAACTCTATGAGTTCATGATTCCATGCGCTATCCACACTGAGACAGACACCACCATCGAGGGCTGTCCAGTCAGTCGGAAGCGTAGTTCCGCCAAATCCGGACAGCACAGCTGTACTTGCTTCCAGCTCAGTTTCCGAAGGTATCAATGCGACACGCAGGTAATCGTAATCATATCTAGAAGTAGAATAAATAGACGAATAACCCCAGCACTTCCAATCATACTGGAACGAATACATACCCGGCTGATCGAAGTAGAAGGTCTTGACGGCATAAACCATTGCAGCCTTACCTGTACCACCTCTCGTATATGCATAAGTACCAAAGGCATCATTGGAGATATAGAGAGCTTTCGAACCGTTCGGCGTATTGTTAGCGCGAGCCGCTTCATTCCATACCCAGTGGTTCTCCAGATTGCCGTTTATCAGTTTCCATCCGTTCTCCGTCTCGAAGTCGTTTTCATACGGCAGGTCAACCGGAGTTTGGATCGTAGCGAACTCTTTAACAATAGCCTCGCTGGTATCGTTGTCACAGATACGACGAACGAAGAACATATAGTGGGTAGTCTCCGATAGGCCGGTCATGTTAAGGATCTTCGCAGAGGTTGTATCCATGAAGAGCGAGTCAGCCACAGCGAATTCGCCGGTCGGCTTCACTACATAACCATATTGCCATAAACCATCCTCGTCGCTCTCCCAAACAGCCGTAGCTGTGGTACCTTTAATTCCGGTTATAACCAAGCTGGTCGGTTTCTCGCAAGCAGGAATATCATCAATCTTCACATTCGCGATGTGGAGGTTGTTGCTTGCATCGGTTGCGACAGTCGATTCACCGTAGAAAGCGATCTGAATGCTATTAGAAGCATACGCGGTAAGATCAATCTTAGCCGTCGTACCTTCGGTGTTAATACCATCAAGCGAAGCAGCACCCTGACCGGCATTATCCCATTGTTTGAGAGTAGTCCAAGTAGCACCACCGTTGGTAGTAATGAATACGTAGAACTTCTGCGATTTCTGTTTACCGATTTCAACCGCCTCCTTGTTTCCAGCAGCCTTGGTGAATGCCAAGTCGAAACTCAATTGCTGGTTAGCCGCCATCTCAATCGTCGGACCAACAATCCAATATCTCGAGGTAGAATCTTTGAGATTCAGTACGAGGTGATAGTCTGCATTCGGGAAGATTTGGTTAGCGGCTTTTACACCCCAACCGTCAGTCGTAGCTACGAGTTTTGCATCCTCATCGTTGATCAAGTCGCTGAGCAGAGCCTCATAGCGAACCCACTCGCTCGGCAACAAGGTTGTGTCGAAGGATTGTACGAACGGTACACCCGAAGCCGTCTTGATAGTAATCGGTTTGCAGAACTTACTGATTCCCTCACCGATAACCGTAGAACTCGGATCGCAATTAGCAGCAATACGAACGATGTATTCGGTGAACTCATCCAGACCCGTCAAGGTGTATGGTTTCTGCGTAATGTCCAAAGAGGTATATACGGAATCCGTCGGCTTCTTATACTCGAGCACCCAAGCGGTCTCGCTGCTTCTTGCAACCCAGTCGAGTTGAACAGAAGTCTTCGTGGTGTTCGCTGCTACAACAGCCAAGCTGTCCGGAGACAAGCAAGTCGGGATAAGTTCTACTACCACGTTACCTACGTGGATATCGTTGTCCTCTGTGCCGGAAGTTCCTACAGTTGACTCACAATAGAATGCTATCTGCACACTCATACCGGCGTAGGCAGTGAGGTCAATCTCTGCTTCTTCTCCTTCCGTAGCAATCTGATTGTAGATATACGAAGAGCCGGTGTTGTCCCATTGACGAAGAACGCTCCATGTAGCACCATTGTCCGTGGAAATCAGTACCGTAAACTTATCGTCAGCCTGGCCATTCGGATAATCAATCGGATTCGCATTGTTGTAATCCGTCAAAGCCAGATCGAATGTAAGATGGTATTCGCCACCTTCCGGAAGCGGAAGAACAGGACTAATGATCCAGTCCTTACATCCGGTACCATACACATTTCTGTACGCGTGGTTTCCACCAAGGACGCCATTGCGTGCACCAAAGCCCCAAGAACCGGTAGCGGTACCAAAGGAACCTCCGGCTAAGATGTCGCTAAGCAGGGCTTGTTTCTTAGTCCAGTCGCCTTGTACGCTAAGCGCATCCTCATACGGAAGAGCGATAAGGGTCTTAAACGAAGCGGACATGTAGCCACTGGTGTTATCACCGCAGACACTTTGTACACGTACTTGATACGAAGTGTTCGGCGCGAGGTTCGTCAACTGGATCGAGGTACTCGTAGTGTTCTTCACTACATCCGACCAGTCTTTGTCCGAAGATTTCTTAATCTCAACATTGTAGACCTCGCTACCGCCGGAGACGTTAAGCGTCGCACTGGTAGCCGTAACATCGGTTACTGATGGTGCATCCGGTTTGTTACAGACTACAACTGTACCTCCACTCGGGGTAATGTCCAATTTGATGACATTACGTTTAAGACTCCGAGTACCTGTAATACTTCCCGGATTCGTCGGGTCAATAGCCCCGGAATCTTGGTTTTTGTACAAAGCAGGGTAGGCAGTTCCGGTCGTAGGTCCGAAAGCCAAGCAGTTGAATCCACTGTTCCAAGATCCTGCGCCATTAGTAAACGCGATGAGCAAGTTGTCGGTACCGTTGTAAGAGAACGGAGTGTCCAAAGTGATTTCAACTGCAGCAACATCTGCTGCACTCGCAGGCAAATTCACTAGCGTACCGGTGTACACCAGATTACTTGCCGTGAGCGTCACCCAACTCGAGGTACTGGCAAAAACTGTATCACTTACTTCCGCCATGTAGATGGTGATAGGGAACGAGGTAATAGTACTCGTGTTGTACATCCACAAAGAAAGCGATGTGATAGTTCCTGCAGAGCCACCTGCCTCGGTTATCTCATTAGCAGTGTAAATCTGTTGAGAAAAACCGTAGTTGAAGGTAGAGCTGAACGGGAGAGACGTGTTAGCGGTTGCTGTCGATGGATCTCCAATCAGCACCTCCGTTGCCATCGCTGTACTAAACATCGTACAGAGAAGCGTCAACAAAAGTAGGAATTTTTTCATACACTTTTTAAATTAGTTAAACAATAAAATTAATTAAATATAATTATACGTATGGGTATAAAATATACAATTTAGGGCGCAAAGATACGAATATTTTTCGATATGTACAAATTTTTTTCGAGAAAAATAACATTTTGTCGCAAATTTGGCATTTTTGACTAACAAAATGCCGAGCACAAACCGAAAAAAACAACTTTTTGAGTTCATTTTTTCCGGAATGCGTGATAGTACCTATATGCTAGGCAAGTGCTATGTAAATGCTAGGAAAGTGCTAGGTAAGTGCTAGGCAAGTGCTAGGCAAGTGCTATTAGAGTCTAAAAAATCTTACTTCTTCAGCAAAAAACGAAGAGGGATATCCAGACGGGAACGCCATGCGTTCTCTTCGTGCGACTGGCCGGGGAAGAAGCGATACATAAAATGCGCGTCATCCCATCCGGCCGTCCAAAGCATCTGGTTGATAGCCTCCTGCGATGCGGCATAATTGGCATCAAGACTCTTGTCTCCGCGGTCGAAATAGAGCAAACAACCGTTCGGCGTGAGGTGTTGCTGCAGATAGGTGCGATAAGCCGTCACAACATCCTGATCGGGATGAGAAGAGTCAACGGCCAGCGTGCTGTGCGTGGACATACATGCGGCTCCGGCAAAGACAGCAGGGTACTTACAGAGCGCATAAGACGATATCAATCCGCC
>Ga0310690_10002470_pt1 | contig 29950 bp, 43 predicted proteins | sample AusTroGonzalo_MG_2_FD_207661 | JGI IMG/M metagenome (GOLD analysis project Ga0310690, IMG submission 207661) | Bovine rumen microbial communities from tropical cattle in Woodstock, Queensland, Australia - Gonzalo_04 (v2) (version 2) | ecosystem: Host-associated > Mammals > Digestive system >...
TGGGATTTCCAATAGCGCGGTTAAACGAGGTCAATTTCCCCCGAGGGAGGATTTATGGAAGCGAAGAAGTGGAAAACCAGGATAAAAAAGGCGATGACGGCGGCCGGGACTTACCAGGTCGTCGACAAAGTCATCCTGTTTGACTCCGTGATCTCTTCGCTTGCCGACATCCTGGAAGAACGCGACCGGATCCGCCAGCAGTACATCGACACCGGAGCGCAGCCGCTGGTCGTCATGATCTCCGATCGCGGAGCTGAGAACATGAAACCGAACCCGCTGCTGAAACAGTGGAGCGAATTGAACAACCAGGCTCTCGCTTACTGGCGAGACCTGGGCTTGACTCCGGCCGGACTCCGGAAGATCAACGAGGAAGCGATGAATGAAAAGAGCATGAGCCCGCTGGAGGCAGTTTTGAACGTGCTCGAAAATTAGGGGAGACTAAAACATGAACGCTCGCAGCTATAAGGACATAGCTATCAACTATGCCAAAGATGTAGCAGCGGGCAAGATCCGGAAAGGGAACAACCTGCGCGAGTGCAGACGGTTCCTGTCCGACATGAAAAGAAAAGATCTTGACTTCCGGGAGAAAGACGCGGACTTTGTCTGCGGATTCATTGAGCAGTTTGTTGTCCATGAGAAAGGCGAAGACCTCGAAGGTCATTCTCTGAAGAACAAGCCGCTCAAGCTTCAAGCCTGGCAGATCTTCGTCATATATAACTTGCTGGCCTTCTTCAAGAAGGGAACCGATGAGCGCCGATACAAAGAGGCGTTTATTTTTGTACCGAGAAAAAACGGAAAGAGTCTGTTTATCGGTGCGCTTGCTCTGGCACTCGGATTCCTGGAAAGAAGATCCGGCTCGACCGTATACATCACGGCGGCATCTTTGAGCCAGAGCGCGGAGACATTCCAAAAGATGCTCTACACGCTCAAAGCTCGAAAGGTTGAGAACGAGTTCCGGATCAGGGACAACAACCAGGAGCACTCGATCACGAAAGAGTTCCGAGACGCCAAAGGTCGGATCGTGGCCAGCCTGATGATCGAGGCGAAAGCGGCGAATCCGGACAAACAGGATTCGTTCGGCTGTAACATTTGCATCGCAGACGAGATTCACGCTTATAAGAGCGCTGCTCAGTATAACCGATTCAAGGAAGCGATGAAGGCTTATACAAACAAGTTGATGATCGGCATCACGACCGCAGGCGATAACATGAACAGCTTCTGCTATGGCCGCCTTCAATACGCGGAGAAGGTCCTCGATGGAACCGTCACGGATGACACGCTCTTCTGTTTCGTTAGTAAGGCGGAGCAGGGAGAGAACGGCGAGGTCGACTATCTGGATCCAAAGCAGCACGAGCTGGCAAACCCGAGCTACGGCGTGACGATCCGGCCAGAGGATATGATGGCCGACGCGATCCAGGCGCAGAACGATCCGCAGCAGAGAAAAGACTTTCTCTCACGGTCTCTGAACATATACACGACGGCGATGAAGGCTTACTTCAATATTGAAGTATTCCGGAGCTCGGACAAATGCCTTGACCTGACGATTCCGCAGCTGGCGAAGCTGCCGATCGAGTGGTTCGGCGGAGCGGACCTGTCGAAGCTCCACGACCTGACCGCTGCTTGTTTGTATGGACACTGGAAAGAAAAAGACATAGACATTTGTATCACTCATGCTTTCTTCCCGATCGTGAACGCGGCGAAGAAGGCAGAGGAAGACCAGATCCCGCTCTTCGGATGGCAGGATGACGGCTGGCTGACTTTAACGAACACGCCGACCGTGAACACTGACGAAGTCGTGAGATGGTTTAAGGATTTGAGGGAACTCGGCTTCAAGATCAAGCAGGTCGGACACGACCGGAAGTTTGCCCGGGAATATTTCATCGGAATGAAAAAGGCGGGCTTCAATATTATTGACCAGCCTCAATACTACTACTTGAAGTCAGAGGGCTTCAGGCATATAGAAAAGAAAGCAAACGATCATAAGCTCTACTACTTACACAGTGAGGCTTATGAATACTGTGTGCAGAACGTTCGGGCCATCGAAAAGAGCGACGACATGGTCCAGTTTGAGAAAGTGGGTAAAGAACTGAGGATCGACTTGTTCGACGCCTCAGTTTTTGCTTGTGTACGTTATCTTAATTCGCTGGAAGATCAGAACCTGATGGCCAGCTGGTTCGGAGGTAAGTGATGAAAAAGAACACAAAAGCAGTTAGAGAGTCGCAGCCGACTCAGGCGCAGCTGAAGCAGAAGCTCTCTCAACTTGTCGAGCTGATCAATATGGAGGGGATCGAGTGCGCCGGGTATAGATCACTCGATCAGGATCCGACGATCCTGACCGCGTGCTCAAAGGTTGCGAGCCTTGTCGGTCTCGTCTCCTGGCATCTTATGGCGAACCAGGAAGACGGCGGAGACGTCCGGATCAAGAACGAGCTCGCTCGCAAGATCGATATAAACCCGAACAGCTTCATGACTCGTCAGCTGTTCTTTGAATCCATCGCGATGAACCTCTTGTTATACGGAAACGGAAACTGTGTAGTCCGGCCGCACACTGAGAACGGATACCTTCGCGATCTGGAGATCATCGCTCCGTACAGAGTCGGCTTCGAGCCGGATCCGAAAGGGTACGGCTATTTCATCATGATTGACGGTGTGCCTCATGATCCTTCAGATCTTCTTCACTTTGCTCTGAATCCGGATAAAACATATCCGTGGATGGGAACAGGCTTCAAGGTCGCGATCAAGGACATCGCGAACAATTTGAAACAGGCGGCCGCGACAGAGAAAGCTTTCAATTCTTCCAAGTGGAAGCCTCCGATGATCGTTAAGGTAGACGGCATCTCAGCAGAGTTTGCCGATAAGGACGGACGACAGAAGATGATCGCCGACTATCTGGAGACTTCCGAAGACGGAGCTCCGTGGATCATTCCGGCGCAGCAGATGGAAGTCCAGAGCGTGAAGCCCTTAACACTTCAAGACCTGGCACTAAGTGACACGGTCACACTGAATAAGAGGACGGCAGCCGCGATCGTCGGCGTTCCGTCCTTTTTTGTTGGCGTCGGCGACTTCAAGAAAGATGAGTACAACAACTTTGTTTCGAATGATCTTCGAAAGATTGTTGAGTGCATCCAGCAGACGCTCACCAAGGGACTGATTCTGAAGCCGGAGTGGTACATCAAAGGCAATATCTGGCAGCTGCTCGACTGGGATCTGCAGACGATCACTTCTGTCTTTACAGCTTTCGGTGATCGTGGCTGGGTATCCGGTAACGAAGCGAGAGACAAGATCAACCTCGGACCGAAAGAAGGGCTCGATGAGTTGAAAGTTCTTGAAAACTATATTCCGGCTGATAAGTCCGGAGACCAGAAGAAGCTGATTCAGGAGGACTAAACAATGAAAAACCAAGAAACAACCAAGCTCAGAATGAGCTGCACTGACGACGAGCGCTTTGTAAGGACTCGTCCGGAAGATTTTAAAACGAGGGACGACAGCGGGAACCCGATCATCGAGGGTTATTTCGCTGTGTTCAATAGCAATTATGAACTGTGGGACGGCGCGACGGAGTCGATCGCTCCTGGCGCCTTCGATAGTTCTATTTCCGGAGACATCCGAGCTCTGATCAATCACGACACGACCTTGGTCATCGGGCGAACCACCAACGGGACACTCGAGCTCAAGGTAGACTCTCGCGGTCTGTGGGGTAGGATCCTGATCAATCCGAAAGATCAGGATGCTATGAACATTCACGCAAGGGTTGAACGTGGCGACGTGACTCAGTGTTCTTTCGGATTCTTCATCCGTTCCGAGGATACCGAATACCTGCCGGACGGATCGATCCACTGGACGATCACGGATGTGGAACTGTTCGAAGTTTCGTGCTGCACGTTCCCGGCCTACGAAGAGACCAGCATATCAGCCAGAAAGCGCGACGCAGAAGATCTGATCAGTCGGAAGCGTGACGCATGGAAGGCGCAGACGCTGGCCAGATTAAGAAAACAGGAGGAATCCGAAGATGGCAATTCGAACACTGATGCTCCGGAAGAAGCTGAATGACTCCAACAAATTGCTCGCTTCTTTGCGTGAGAACGCAGTCGCTCTCGATTTGAGAAAGGCTGAGCTCGTGACACGTGAAGAGGAGCTTGAGAAGGCAGTCGGCGAAGCTTCGACCGATGAGGAGCAGGCTGTTGTTGAGGAGAACGTCACCCAGTACGAGGCAGACACCAAAGCACTCGAGGACGAGATCTCCGACAACAACCAGAAGATCGCTGATCTTGAGGGCGAGGTTTCAGAGATGGAACGCCAGCTCGAAGAGATGGAAGCGGACCAGAAGAGAACTGTCCCGCCGCTCCCGACACAGGAAGAAGGCGAGGATAAGCCAAAGAAAACTAAAAAAAGAGGAGGACTTTGTGGCATGATTCGTTCAAAGTCGCTGAGACAGCTCAGCATCCAGGAGCGTTCTGATCTTATCGCTTCCGACGAGATCCAGAACCTTTTAACAGAAGTTCGCGCTTGCGCGAAAGATCACAAGAGAGCCATTTCCGGCGGTGCTTACACCATCGGCGAACAGCTCATCGGTCTTCTCCGTGAAGACGTGATCGATTATTCAAAGCTCTATCGTAGAGTAAACGTAGCCCGCCTTTCCGGTAAGGGCCGTGAGATCGTTATGGGTACTTTCCCGGAAGCTATCTGGGAAGAGTGCTGCGATCCGATCTATGAACTCGACCAGGCTTTCACAAAGGTTGAGCTCGACTGCTACAAGGTAGCGGGTTATTTTGCAGTATGCAACGCTCTGATCGAAGATTCCGACATCGGCTTGCTTGATAACCTGATGGTTGCTCTTAACGCTTCCATCGGTCTGGCACTCGATAAGGCTATCCTTTACGGCACAGGCGTTAAGATGCCGACAGGCGTCGTTACAGCTATTGCTGCATCTGAAACTCTGAAGGTTTCAAACGAAGTTACTATCTCCACAGCTAACTCCACAGGCATCAAGCTCTTCCAGGAGCTGATCAAGGCTGGCGGTAAGACAGCGAACCGTTATGCACGCGGCGAGAAAACTTGGGTAATGGCTGAGTCTACTTATACGACTCTCCTGGCTGAGTCTCTGGCTGTTAATGCAGCAGGCGCTCTCGTAGCAGGCTTTGAAGATCGTATGCCGGTTGCTGGCGGTGCTCTCGTAGTTCTGAACTTTGTTCCGGACAAGAACATCGTAGCAGGTTATTTCGATCTCTACACTCTCGGCGAGAGAAAGGGATTCACGATCGACACATCCGAGCACGTGAAGTTCATCGAGGATCAGACAGTTATCCGCGGCCGTGCTCGTTACGATGGTAAGCCAGCTATCCCGGCAGCTTTCGTTGTTATCGGTATCGACAATACTACACCGAGCGAGGAGATTGATTTCGCAAACCCTTCCAACGGCTGACGGTTGCTCCGGAGTCCGATTCAGCCAAGGTATACACAGTGAACGTGTCTGACATCCAGGCAGGTCTCACAGTATCCGGAAACAAAATCACAGGAACACTCAAGTATCTTGATGGATCCGATCCGATCTCTGGCTACTGGGGCGCAGGTAACTTTATGGTCCTGCACTTTAGCAACATTGATCCGAAGGCTACATCCGTCAAGGTCGGCATGGATCCGAGCGAAGGCTCCGGTCTTGTCGAGCTGCTTGGCGATCCTGACATGAACTGTGTCGCAAAAGTCACAGACAAAGACACTCAGGTATTCAAGGTTGTTACATCTGACGGTCACGCTGAACTCGTTCAGACATTTGATCTCAGTGACTTGACCTTGTTAAATTCCTGACAACTTGGAGGTAACTCATGGAACAACTGCTCGAAAGGCTCAAGATCGATCTCGGAATCATCAACTCTTCAAAGTACGACGAAAGACTTTTGAGTCTTTTGGAAGTTTCCAAGAAAGAGATTGAAAAAGAGGGCGCTCCGGTCGACCTCGCAAATATTGAGGACGGCGAGCTCGTGATCGATTACGCTCGATATTTATGGCAGAGCCGACGCGAGCCGATGACGGAGCCACGCTCTTTGCGCTGGCGCATCAATAACAGGATCTTCGGGAGGAAAGAACAATGACTGACACAGAGATCAAGCTGATCAGTTATTCGATTGACGGAACCGATGACCTCGCGCAGCCGATCCGAACCAGACACGAGACCTCGATCCTTGCGGTCGAGGTCCCTGTCTCAAGGTCCGAGTTCTCAGCTGCAGGTCAGGCGGGGATCCTTCCGATGTATGAGTTCCTGATCAATCCTGCCGAATATCACGGCGAGGAAGAAGTCGAGATCTGTCGATTCGGTGAGACGGTCTGCTTGAGGGTTTACAGAACTTACGAGCAGTCTCCGGACGTTCTCGAGCTTTACTGCCAGAGAGCGATCGGTCTGAACGGGAGGGCGAGCACATGACGAAAAAAGAAGCGATCGCATTACTGAAGACTTTGAGCTTCCCGGTATTCAATCGCAGAGCTCCGGTCGGGACACTGGTTCCGTTCGGCGTGATCGTTATTACGCAGCCGGATAACTTCTCAGCTGATAACTACGTTTACGTAGAGCAGCACGAGATCCGCTTTTTGACTTACACAACAGGCGAAGATCCGGAGATCGAAGCGGAAGTGAAGACGCTCTTCAAAGAGAACGAGATCTACTGGACGTCAGACAGCAACATCCTGGATGACCAGGCCACGGTCGAAACCGAGTACACGTTCGGCATCATAGGAAATGAGCCGGATCCAGAACCGACGCCACCGGAGCCGACACCGGAACCGGACGACGGAGGTGAAGGAAATGGGGTATGATTTCGATTTTTCATGGGACAGACGCCACAATCACCGAAGCGGAACCCATAAGCGAACCGGAAAAGAAGAAGCAGTGATCGTCCTGGGCGCTTCCGGCAACGGAAACCCTGACGCAGTCCTTCGAAATCTTGTTGACGGTGCGCTTGATGCGATGGGATGGCGAGTCACGGACGCGATGAGCGAGATCATCGACGAAGTCGGTGAGGAAGCAGCGAAGAGGCTCCAGGCGGAGTCCAAAGCCAAGCTCAGTAAAAGAGCTACCGGCAAATATGCGCGTGGCTGGATCTATGACAATTCGAAGACCTACAGAAACAAGAAGGTCGCGATGGTCAGAAACAAGGCACAGCCACAGCTCACACATCTTCTTGAGTTCGGGCATCCGATCGTAAGACGTGGAAAGGTCGTCGGAACAGCTGATCCGATCGAGCACATCCAACCCGTAAACGAATGGGCGCAAAAGGAACTGATCCGGCGCTTCGAAGAACGGGAGAAATGAGTTACCAAAAAACAAAATAAACCATTTCGAGAAGGGAAGGTCTCAAACATGGCAAAGATTCTAATCGGTATTCCGTGCATGGAGCAAGTCGCAGCTGGCTTTTGTCAGTCCTTGGCGATGCTCCAGAAGAAAGGCCACGAAACGGCCTTAGTAATGAAAGTAAATTCTCTGGTCTATGACTCCAGGAACCAGATCGCGAAGAAGGCCATCGAGATGGATGCAGATTACGTTATGTGGTTTGACTCCGACATGATCTTTGAGCCTGACACGATGCTGAAGCTCATCGAAGCTGACAAAGACATCGTGAGCGGTCTTTACTTCCGGCGCTCGCCGCCTTATTCCCTGGTCGCTTTTGATAAGTGCGACCTGGAGACGGGCGAATGGACGCAGCAGGAAGTCCCGGAGAAGCTCGAGACTTGTGAAGCGGTCGGCTTTGGCTGCGTGCTTCTCAAGACAGACGTGCTCCGAGAGATCGTGATCAAGTTCAATACATGGTTTCAGCCGATGAAAGGCTTCGGCGAGGATCTGGCGTTCTGCTGGCGCGCTCGCCAGTGCGGATATGACATCTGGCTGGATCCGGACGTGGTCTGCGGTCACGTGGGACACATGGTAGTTACCGGAGATTTCGCGAAAGCATTTATTAAGGCGGAGGAGAAGAGACATGAAAGTAAGAGTGATTAAGCCTCACTTTACTTCGAACGGTCTGGTCTTTGAAGGCCAGATCATCGAGGCGGAGAAAGTCCGTGAAGGATATACCGAAGAGATCCAGGAAGAAAGTCCGGAGGAAGCTCCGGAGGAAAAGCCAAAGAGACGGACTACTCGAAAGAAGAACTAAAAGGCGCCGACTGCCTCAGAAGTCGGTTTTTTCATTTTGGAGGTAAAATATATGGCTTCAAATAAAGTTAAGTTCGGCTTGAAGCGACTGGCGTACTCGCTGATTACGGAAAATTCAAGCGGCGGCGTGACTACTTCCTCATATGGGGAAATCACGGAAATCCCGGGCGCAGTCTCAATCTCAATGACGAACAGCGCGACGAAAACTGTATTCCGTGCTGACGACTCGGACTATTACGTAAACTATGGTGATGGCAGCATCGACGGAACAATCACACTTGCCCTCGTACCGGAGAAACTGAAGCAGGATCTCGGCTGGGTTAAGCGCGACGACTACGACATCGCTGTTGAGAGCTCCGATGGCTATCGAGCTGACAAATACGTGGCTCTCCTGTTTGAGTTCAATGGTGATCAGAAGGCAACCAGACACTGTCTGTATAAGGCAAGCCTGGGCCGTCCGAATCTTGCATCTCAGACAACAGGTGAGAACGGTCAGCCGGAAGTTCAGACGGAAGAAATCTCCGTCACAGCTGTTCCGCGAGCAGACGTAGACAAGTATATCCACGCTTATGCTGACGATAAGACAACATCAACAGCTTATGACGCATGGTATACAGCAGTACCTGTTCCAACATTTACGCCAAACCCGTAAAAGCTTACACTTTTTTCTTTCTTGTGGGAGGTCCGAAAGGGCCTCCCCTTTATTTCTAGGAGGTTTAATATGATCAAAACAATCGAGATCAGTGGGAAGACACTCGATTTTAAGTGTTCCGCAGCAACACAGTTTTCTTATAAGCGCCTTTTTGGTAAGTCCCTGATGGATGAGTTCATTAAGAGAACCAGACTCATGAAGGACCTGCAGAAAGCACAGAAAAGAATCGAGCTTTTGCAAGCAAATAATGAGCAGGAAGCTCTGATCGACTTCCTTGCAGACGATACAACGGCGCAGGATCTGATCGGCTTTATGACCGAGTTCATCCCGCAGTTTGCATATATAACATGGCTGGAGGGCAATCACACACAGCAGGAAGTATTCCGCGGACTTACCGAGGAAGCGTTCCTGAACTGGATCAGCGAGTTTGATCCGAACGATCTTCTGGCGAAGGCCGGAGATTTTATTTCACTCTGGCAAGGCACAAACACGACCTACAGCAACTTAAAAAACCAGTAAGGCCTCGGGATCGCAAATCAGATCCGGAGGCCATCTTTCTACTTCGAGCCTGCTCGATGGGTATCAGATTCGAAGATCTGTACTTCATGGAGATGGGCGAGGTCTACGACATGATGACCGAATACTGCAACGACCGCGAAGAATACGACTTACTCGCGACGCAGGAAGACATGGATAATTTTTTGAAATAAACAGGAGGCGCGCAAATGGCAGGCTCGAAAATCGTCGGTATTACTATCGATATTGAAGGCAAAAACGACGGACTGGTCAAAAGCTTAAAGGAAGTAGACCAGCAACTAGGAAAAACCAAGAGCGCGCTCAGTGATGTTGACAAGGCGCTCAAACTGGATCCAAAGAACACGGAGCTTCTCGCGCAGAAGCAGCAGCTCCTGGCAAAACAGATCGATGGCACTTCCGAAAAACTGAAGATCATGAAGCAGGTCGCTCAGGATGCCGCCAAGGGACTCAAGGACGGAACAGTCACTCAGGAGCAATACGCAACACTGACGGCGGAGATCGCCAAGACTGACAAGGCCTTGAAAGATATGGAAGCCGCCGCCGAAGCAAACAAGCAGGCGCTGGCGGATGCCGGATCACAGACGAGAGACTTCTCCTCTGAGCTGGATCAGATGGACCAGAACATCGACCGGACGGAGCGAGCGCTCAAAAATGTAGATGCAGCTCTGAAGCTGAATCCGGATAATGTTGAGCTGGCGGCAACTAAGCAGGAGCTTTTGACCAAGCAGGTCGAGCAGACAAAAGAAAAGCTCGATCTCATGAAGGAAGCAGCTGCACAGTCAACGGAAGAGCTCGCCAAGGGCGGAGGAAGCCAGGAACAATACGCAGAGCTCGCGGCACAGATCGCCGTCACGGAAAAGGAACTCTCTGATCTGGAGAAGGCAGCGGATCCGGCAGCGGCGGCTCTGGAATCAGCCGGAGAAAGTGCAGAAGACGCAGGCGAGGGTATTGAGGAAGCAAGCGCAGACAGCAAGCAGGGCGTTTCCGCTTTTGCGGCGTTTGACAAGGCGACCGGAGGACTTGCTTCGAGCCTGGCATCCTTGGCAGCCAACCCGATCACAGCCGTGATCGCCGCGATCGGCCTTTTGGTTACTGCGGTAAAAAAGAGCATTGACGAGCTCAAGAAGATCGCTGAGACAATGAAAGACCTGGTCGTCGCTGCGGTTGAAAAATTCGCCGATATGCTAGTCGAAGTCACGGATCAGATCGATAAGACCATAGAAAAGCTTGCCGAGTTCACCAGATCCGGCGCGTCTTATGCGGATACCGTGAACACGATGGCCAAAAAGACAGGCTTGACGACCGAGACGATCCAGGAGCTCATGTACACGGCCGAATTGACCGACGTGTCGGTTGAGACAATGACCGGAGCCATGACTAAGCTCGAGAAGAGCATGGCTTCAGCTGCAAAAGGCAGCGGAGACGCGGCAGCACATTTTAAGAAGTTCGGAATCCAGATCAAGAACGACGACGGCTCATATAGAAAGCTTGTTGACGTCTTTAATGATACGATCGCGGCGCTGGGGACGGTATCTGACGAGGTCGAACGCGACACGATCGCCATGAGCTTGTTCGGAAAGAGCGCGAAAGAGCTGAATCCGCTCATCAAGACGTCGAAAGAGGATCTGGAAGCGTTCACGCAGGCGGCGCATGATTCCGGCTATATTTTGACGGACGAAGTCCTCGGACAGTATCAGCAGTTTGACGACCAGCTCAGAATGTTAGACAAGGCCTGCGAAGCTGCCGAGCACGGACTCGGCCTCGTGCTTCTGCCTATCTTGTCTCAGGTCGCATCCGAAGGCGTGCCGCTCTTAAATGAGCTTGCTTCCGGTATCGTAAACGCGAACGGCGATATTGAGGAAATCGGAAAGGTCATTGACACCGTTCTTCCAAAAGCGCTGGACACATTCACCAAGAACCTTCCGCAGATGGTGGAAGTCGTGAAAAAGCTAATTACCACGTTCCTGACAAGTCTGAACAATAACCTTCCTGCCATCCTTGACGCAGGAATTGAGATACTCAAGGCGCTCTGTGACGGCTTGCTCAATCCCGAGAGCATCGGGACGATCATGGACTCTGTTGTCACGATTGTGAACTCGTTCGTATCGTTCCTGCAAGAGCATGGCGAAGAAATTATCCAGCTAGGTGTTTTTATCCTGACAACCATCATAAACGGTATTTCCTCGGTATTGCCTGAGCTGATCCCAGCGATGGCCGAGGCCCTCGGAATTATTATCGATGAACTTACCAAGCCGGAGACACTCGACGCTATCATCGGAGCGGCGATTACGTTGTTTGAATCGCTCTGTGACGGCCTTGATCGGGCGCTTCCTACCATCCTCGAGAAACTCCCTGACGCGATTGACCGCATCGCGCAGAAGCTCCGGGAGACGCAGATGATCGAGAAGATCGTGGACGCAGGCATCAAGCTCTTCCAGGCGCTGCTCGATTCTGGCGTTATTGACGAAGTAATTCGAGTTCTTGGCGCTCACGCGGGACCGATTGCGGATCTCATGTTCAAGATCGGTGAGAAGATGCTCGAGTTCAAGTGGCAGATCACGCAGCAAATGACTCCGGTGTTTATTGATCTCGGAAAAGAGCTCTGTATTGACATCGTTGAAGGTATGCTCATGGGCCTCGGTGACAATCACTTCAAAACAGGCATGGCGACATTCTTTGAGATGTTGAAGGACATCATCGGCGGACACGGTAGCTCTGTTTCTGTTCCTCAATATCCGGTAATAGATAACAACTCGAACGCTCCGGGAATGAGCAGCGAACAGGCAGGACACATCGTATCAGGAGAAGGTCAGTTCTGGCATGGCGGCGGCGGATCATCCGGAGGCGGAGCTGGAACAGCATCAATCAGCGCGATGGGTGTGTTCTCTTCGCCGGACTACTCCGGCACGGCGGCGAGCATCGCTTCGGCTATGGCCGGACAGGATGCGACTCTGGTCGCGACCATCTATATCGGTGACGAGAACCTCGGAACCGTAGTAACTAAAGCACAGCACACAGCGAACTATATATCAGGAGGTAGAGGATAATGGCTCTTGCATGGAATCCGGGTACTCCATATGACTCATATATACTCTGGCAGGACGACGAAAGCTCTGTCTATATGCCTATGCCCAAAACTCCTCCGAGGATCAATTACTCGAATAATGAGAGCATTTCACTCTCTGAAGCGGGTACAGAGATCGGAGAAGTCACGAGACTTGAGAAGAAGACCTTCTCTATCACTTGGCAGTTAAACTCCGACTGGAAGGATCTGATCGAGGCAAAGTGCAAAAAGGCGACGTCGATCTTTGAGTTCGGCGACTATAGGCCGATGGAAGTCAGAGCTCGAATCAATTCATGCACTCTTTCCCCTAACTCGGAATATACAGCGAGAACTAATGGCTTGTGGATTATTAGCGTGACATTTACGGAGGTATGACATGGTTCAAGACCTTTCACAGTATTTCATCGACGCAAATAAGATTCCGCACTATGGCCGATTCTGTGGAGAGGTCGCGTTTGACTCTTCCCACACAAGAAGCCAGGGCTTTAGATTTTACGGAGAAGACATTTTGGACAACTCCGTTTCAATCACTCACCAGGCGACGTCAACTTCTGACGTCACGATCGGCGGCGTTTATCTTGGCGTCTTGAAGCTTGCCTTTCAGCCTTCGGTGTTGCCCTATAACAGAATCAATTCTGATTACTGGATGCAGGCGGTTATTCGTATTCACTATGAAGAATATACCGGAAACCCTTCGCCTTCGGAGAACTTCTCCGGAGAGGAAGGCTGGGAGTCCATCAAGATCGGTGACTATTACGTCAAAGAGTGCTATTTCCAAGGCGGTTTCTGTTTCCTTACGGCTTACGACGGACTCTGTCTCTTTGACAAGCCGGTCGACAGCGTTCAGGGTAAATTCTGGTACATAATCAACCGGGCCGTGTCGGATGCCAGGGATCAGAACGCGGTATCGATGCACAACGGAATTGACGCGGACAGATTCACGGAGCTACCGAACACGTCGATCACTTACCAGGTATATTACGACAGCGACATCGTAACATGGCGCGACGTTCTTTTCTGGATCGCGCAGTCGGTCGGCGGTTTCTTCTATATGGACAGAGACGGCGGTCTGCAGATCTTCAGCTTCAGAAACAACTATGACTGGCAAGAAAACGCGGACTTCACGATCAACTATGACGAGCGCGTCGCTAACTCTTCGCAGATCTCCGACTTCGAGGTCTCTTGGGACGGCGTCCGGATCACGGATCTGGTCCTGGAAGAAGACAAAACGGCTACATATGTGACCGGACGAGACACTAGGCTATATGAACTCGGAGCGAATCCTTTTTATCAGAATCTATCCGCAGCGAACAAAAGCACGTTTCTGTATAACATCCGGGACGTTGTGGCGGATCATATGCACATTAGGCCGTTCAAGGTCATCATGCGCTCTGCTCCTATCTTTGACCTGGGAGACAAGCTGGCCTTTACTAACGGCGACTGGAGTCCGTGGCAGGTGGGATATAAACCCGCCGAGAGCTGCCTTCTCTGGTGGTCGTTCTCAAAAGGAACGCTCACGCTGCAGGCTTTCGGTGCGAAGCGCGGAACTGTCTATAACTACAACGCAGGCGGCGGCTCCGGAGGATCAGGAAGCGGCGGAACAGGCGGCGGCGGAAATATCAACAAAATGGATTATTTCTATTTTGTCAATCAATCCGAGATCGAAGTCGATCAGGTCGACGATATGGTCGAGCTTGGCTCGATTGATTTTTATTCCGAGCAGGAATCGTTCATTGAACTGATCGCGCAGCTGAATTTCGAAGCAGCAGCATCCTCACAGCATACCGTGGAATATTACTGGGAGCTCGACGGCGTGCAGGAATACTCAGCAACAGACGGACATACCAACTCGAACTCGACTTTTAATATCAACACACTTTCGCAGCTGAAACAGATTGCGACTCCGGGACTTCACACAATGAAGCTCAAAGCTAAGCTCGTCTCTCCGTCCAGCAGCGCGGATCTTGTCTATCCGTCAGGCGGTGTCCGGATTCTCCTGAAAGGTCAGGGACTCGGTCACGAGTATCACTGGGACGGACTTATCAGTCTTTCGAGCGACTGGGTACGGATTCAGCCATCGGTTGCACTCAACACTATCGGCGAACTGTATGCTTTCTCTTTCCTGCCAGTCGAGTCCGAGGAGTTCCTTGGCGGCGTTCCTGGTATTCATGCAGGCGCGCAGCTTAGCCAGGTCTCCGGCATTTGTGAATTAACAATAGAGCCAGAATAAGGAGGTATTTATCATGGCAAAGATTCAAGAAGGATTCAATCCGGTCCGGGCTATCCTGGAAGGAAAGAAGCTGAAGGGTATCGCGAAGATCACGATCACTGATGTGAACACAGGAAAAGAGCGGATCAGTTACGACGAGAACCTTGTCACCAACGCGGTCGCCGATCTGTTTTCTAACAATATCATGGGACTTGCTGATTATACTAAGCTGCTTCCGGTCCGGTCTTTATACGCAGGATGCCTTCTGTTTAATGATAATCTGACAGAGAACGCGAACTCATATATCCCACCGGATCAGGGGACCAACGCCTTGATCGCTCACGCCGGAGACGAATCTCACACGACGGCGAACCCGAGGCGAGGGAATCCGAACATGGTCGAGACTGTAATCGGTGACACTTCCGTGAGGCACGTTTGGACGTGGGACACTTCGACCGGCATTGGAGTTATTAAGTCTGTGGCACTTTGTCCGGGCGTACTCGGAAACATGGGCCTCATTCCTTTTGATGACACGTACAACCCTTATAAACCGATAAATATCAACGCGATGGAAGGCTCACAGGGAACGACATGGACCAGGGCAAACGCTAAAAAGCATCCGATCATTGTTAATTCTGACAATAACCAGGTCACGGCTGTTTATGTTGACGGAGCGAATTTCGAAGAAATCGTTTCCTTCCATGACACGGCTCTGCTCGGCCTGTCCCGTGGACCGCATGACTTCTCCGAATGGTCTCATCGATCCGTAAGCCTGGGAGATGATCTATCCAGCTTGTCGACGTATACCGTCTTTAATACAGATAATTATTATTATGTTGTGCGATCAACATCACAGAGCGGTCTGAAGATCTATCAGATCAACAAGCTCGACTTTACCTGCACGACGACAGTCGTCACGGCTCTTTCGAATATCTTCTATAACTCCGGACTTGTAGGTCTGATCTTTAAGTCCTGCTCGGCGTATCCGAATACAGAGACTCATTTCTGGTGGCCGTCGACCGATAGAACGACATTCTACAAAGTGCCTTTTGCCGGAGGAACGATTTCTGACGCGGAACTTGTCACTCTGACGCCTTCGGCATCTTATCACATGATGCCGATCAGGTTTAATGACAAGTTGATCCTCGGCGAGAACTTCCTGTTTAATAATGATACTTTCTATCCGATCGCGCTGGCGGAGCTGCCTGCAGGCGGAGCAGCAAATGGTAATATGGGCTGGGCAAACATCCCTTACAAGTCCACAGTTGCAGGCTTCGGCTACCAGCACGGCTCAGGAGGACAGAACGCGCCTTTCATGGCGACTCACAATATGTTCATGAGTACAATCAACAACCTCGCGGAAGCAAAGACAAAGACTGCTGCGGACGTGATGAAACTGGAGTATACATTGACTCAGACGTGAGGAGGCGGTCAGCATGAGAAAGTATCTTTTCGCGTTCTCGGCCATCGGCGGAACGCTTGCCGCCATCGGTGAGCAGTATTTTGTCCTGATCATCCTGGTGGCGTTCGCCATATGCCTCGATGTGATCTCCGGACTGATCAAGAGTTTTGCACTGGGAATCCCGATCAGCTCCGAGAAAGGGACAAAGGGATTCTGGAAGAAAATGGCCTTGCTTTTCAGCATGGCCTTCGCTTTCTTCCTGGACATCTCTCTTCCTTACGTGCTGCACGTCGTCAAAATCGAAGTTCCCGGGAGCCTTTTGTTCGGTTCGATCGTGGGCGTATATATCATCCTGAACGAGTCGATCAGCATCACAGAGAATATCTATAAAACAAATAAGAAGAGTCTCCCGAAGTGGCTGAAAAAGATTCTGACGGGAGCCAAAGACGAGATCGACAAGGGAGGAGAGAAGAGTGGGAAAGAATAATTTCCAGGCTTTACAATATGCCAGAGCACAGATCGGGCGTCCGTACTGGTACGGGACTTTTGGGCAAATTGCCGACCAGAATTTACTGGACGAAAAACGTCGTCAATATAAGGACCAGTATCCGCCGAAGAAATGGACAGAGGATAGCTTCACGTCACAATTCGGACAGAAGGTCCATGACTGCATCGGCCTCGCGGTAAAAGGCTACATGATGAGCGCAGATCCGGAAGCTCCGGCGCGGTATATAGCAAAGTACGACGTCTCAGCAAACGGAATGATGGATCTCTGCAAGATCCAGGGCGACTATAAGACAATGCCGGATATTCCCGGACTCCTGGTATGGAAGAATAAACACATTGGTATTTATGAAGGCGATGGCGTGACTATTGAGGACAAAGGACACGCTTTCGGCGTAGTACGTACCAAGGACACCAAGTGGACAAAGTATGGATTCTGTCCCTGGTGGCAATATATCACGATCACATCCTGGCTAACTTCACTATATAAGGACGTGATGAACAGGGAACCGGACGCAGACGGCCTCAAGTATTGGGAGCTGCAGCTGCGGACTTCCGCTCAATCTCCTACGCAGGTGATCTATTTCTTCCTGACGTCTCCGGAGCTTTCGCAGCGGAAGCTTTCCGACAATGACTTTCTGACTATCTTGTATAGAGTCTGCTTTGATCGGGAACCGGATCAGGACGGAATGGATTATTGGCTTGGCCAGATCAAGACAAAAGGGCGCGAATACGTCGCCGTCAGTTTCCTGTATTCCCAAGAGTGGAAGGATATGGAAAACTATCTTCTTTATATTATATAGCGGTTCCACGGCTTCCCACATGGAGCCGACCTCCTTCTTCGGGGAAACCCTCTCGGATTAAGTTCCGGGAGGGTTATTTTTTATGCCAAAAAATAACAGATTCTGTTAGTTCTAACAGTATATATGTATATATACTTATATACATACTTACGTATATACGTAAGTAGTGGTATAATATTAGGGCAAGACAGGGAGGGCAGCATGGATCCCGCCGTCATCCCTTGCAAGGTCAGCCGACTGCTCAACGGCTGGCCTTTATTTTTGCGAAAAATAGTTATAGTTACATTTTTGTAACTGAAAGTCACTTGATCCTTTCTTGTTCCACGTGAAACAATTCGAAAATGATAAAAGCCCTGAAATCAGGGCTTTTGCTATGGTGGAGGCGAGGAGAATCGAAAACCATTTTTTGTGACTTCCTGTAACATGAAAAATCTGAAAAGGTCTGCAATTACGGCACAAACGCCCATGTAAAGGCTTTTTACATTTTCGGGGAAGTTGATCCTCTTGTTCCAGAAGTTGATCCTTAAAAAAGGCGTGGAGATCTCTGCATCGTGAAATATCCCGATAAAAAACCGCTCCGGTATGGCATCGGAGCGGCTGGGTTTCTGAAACAAAGGGGATTCAGAAATAGTATCTTGGACCTTTCTATTATAGCAAGGTTTACTGTCCCATTATTGGTACTTCTCGAAATTGATGTCAATGATTCGTGCAGCATTTTCGAGCTCGCCGGATACCAGGTGTCCGTATATTCCATAGGTATCCATAGAAGCGGAGTGACCGACGATAGACTTGAGCATCGCTTCCGGCATTTCGTTTTTTAATAGTGAAATAAAAGTATGGCGGAGCGAATACGGGCATCCCGGAAGATCCCGCTCTTTTGCGATACGGATCCAGTTGTTCCGGAGCGTGGATTGTGAGAGCGGCCCGCCGATCTTGCTGCAGAAAATCCAGGGCGTGTCCAGCTTCGCGTTCCTGAAGATGTTCTCGTTTATGATCTGTCTGGCGATCTTGTTCAAGTAGATCCGGCGCTTGGCGTTCTGGTTCTTTCCTTCCGTGATCTTGTTCCTGCAGTTGATCGCGCGGTTGATCGTGAGGACATTGTCCTTTATATCATCCTTCTGGATGCCGAGGATCTCTCCGGTCCTAAGTCCGGTTACAAGACCAAAGCGGAATATATTGATGTACCAGTCCGAAGAACTACCTCCGGAAAACAGGCGCTTTATATCTGCCGGCTGAAGGATAACGCGCTCACTCTGGTGTGCGGCGGCAGGTATGTATAATTGACCGCGTAAGGGGTCCATATAGCCGTTTGCAACGGAGAAATGAATGAACTGCATGATCGAAGCCTTGAGGTTTCGAAGTGTGCGCTTTGCGAGCGGAGCATCTCCTCCGGATGTTCGCTTTGCATTTGATATACAGCTCTGGAAGTCGTGAAGCGTGCAGACGCTTAAAAGCTTTTTCGAGAGCTTCGGAAGAATATATAAACGGCCATATTTTTCGAGATTTATATACGATTCTCCGCGGCCATTCTTATCGATGATATATTCGAGAAAACGGTTCCATGCTTCCGAGAAGATAAGATCTTCATAATTATCGCCACACATGAAAGCACGATATTTCCGGAGGACTTCCTTCTTTCCGGCTATGCCGGGCTTAGTAGAAGTAAACCTCCGGGAGATCCCGTGGACCTGACAACGGAGCGACCAGCGCTTTTCATTTTCGATCCATATTGCAGACGCCATACTAATCCTCCAGTCCTTTCAAGAAAATGTCGATCATGCCTTCCGCCTGTGTCCGCTTCTCCGGAGGAAGCTCGCGGATCCTCCGGAGCAGGTCGATATATTCATCTGCTTTCTCGAACGCCTTCGGCCCGATCTCTTCCATGCCAAGAAGCTCCTCCGGTTTACATTTGAGCACGGAGCAGAGGCGTGGGATCATGGTGATCGGAAGATCACTCTGGCCGTTTTCGATCCGGACGATCGAAACATGAGTTTTATAACCTAGTTGTTCGGCGAGTTCCGCTTGCGTGAGGTTGGCACGCAGGCGCAATTTCTTAATAATTTCGCCGTGTTCCTTGTCCTGTCTGTTCTTCATTTTGTTACACTTCCTTTACATGGATATATTACCATGATTACAGTTATAAAAAAACTCTTTTTATCCCTCATAAATTATTGCAATCACGTCAAAAACGCCTTATTATAGAAAATGTCATAAGGCATTACATTTTTAGAGGAGGAGGTTGTTAAATGTATCTGAAATTGAAATACATTTTGATGGCAAAAGGCGTAAAACAGACGGAAGTCGCTGAGGTCTGGGATTGTAGTCCGATGACCGTCAGTAACAAGCTTACCGGGAAATCTGAGATCTCAATTTCTGAGCTCCGCGCCGCTGCAGACGCTTTCAATTTGACTACTTCAGAAGTATTAGATGTTATATTCGCGCGTTGATTTTTTTTAATATGTATGTAATAAGGCATTACATTCACGAGGTTGAGATTATGAAAACATATCAAGAGGAGCCTTCTTTTCCCATATTAAGAAGATCTTTTCCGAGTTATAAGGCGCTCGGAGATGTAATAAATCGAAGCCGTTCTTATGTAAACAATTGCATGAACGGGCGGCGCAGCTTCACTGCGCTCGAAAAAAGAATGATCGTTGCCTTCCTGAATCGGTCAGGCGATCCGGAGGCGGTCAATAAAATATTCGGAGGTTGATAGTTATGGAGTGGAACGAGATCAAGATGAGATTAAGAGACGGAGCCAGCGTGCAGATCCTGGCGGATCTGGAAGGCGTTCCGTATAAGACGATGTATAACCGCATTAAGCAGCACGAGCTCAAAGACGGGAAGACGTATATGAACGCATCAGCTTTGAAGGCCAGAGGCGGAAGACGAACGACCAAAAAGCCGGACGAGAAGAAAGTCACATATAAAAAGCCGGAAGTGATCGAGGCGCCAAAGCAGAAGATCGAGTGCAGAGAGGTGAATCCAGTGGCAGTGATCCATCCGAGTCCGGAGCAGATTGACGCTTTGCGGAAGCTCGAAGAGTCGAGAGACAAGCTCGTGAGCGCATACGGCGAAATGATGAAGAAGGTCGGCGAGAAGCTGCGTGAAGCGATCCCGACTCCGGATGTGAAAATCCAGGTCGTAGAAGATGCAGAGAAAGGTCCGGAGGAAGAAGGCGAAAGTCCGGAGCTTACGGTAACAAAATGTAATATTTGCGATACTTGCATACACAATTTAGATACAAGCTGTGAATTTGTTTCGCGGCGGGCAGATTTCCGCCGGAGCGGTTGCAATCAATACAAAAACAAGGACGAGTATATAAACGAGTTGCGAGCCGAGGAAGCTGGAACACCGTCTGAGTGTCCGGAGGAAGAAGGCGGAAGTCCGGAGGAAAAGTGGCAGAAACAGCAACTGTCCCGCGTGGCTGACAAGATCATTGATGAGCTCGATCAGAGAATCGACTTGCTGAACGATGAGCTCCAGAGAATCGAAGACAAGAAGATCGAGCTTCTGTATGAGGTCGGGATCTGGAAGAACATCATGAACGCACTGCAGCGGGAAAGAGGAATTAAATGAACGATTCGAGAGCAAAATTTGAGTGCAGGAAGTTCAGAAGGGCCGACGAAGATCAGTATTCATTAAAGCTCGAAGGATTCACAGACGATATGGTCGACCTGGCAGCGATGACGATCGTCTCGATCGCGGCCCAGAACGACATCGATCTGGGCGGACTTCTGACGCTGGTCAAGGTCAAGGCTACGATCCTAAAGCACAGACAGCAGGTATTGAAAGCAAACACGACGAGATTCAATCAGGTGTTTGTGGACGAATTTATAAATAAAGACGAGGAGGTTGAAGAGGATGGAAGAAAATAATCTGTACTGGTTGAAGCTGTACAACGATTTTATGGACCGCGACGAGATCCAGATCCTCCGATCACAGGAGAATGGTGATTCATACGTTGTATTTTATTTGACGCTCATGTTGAAGAGCGAAAAGACTGGCGGATATATGCGGCTCAATAATAACATCGCTTATGATGCGCGGATGCTGGCGGCGGTAACAAGAACCAACATTGACATTGTAAAAGCTGCTCTGGTTGCTCTTCAAAGTTTGGAATTGATCGAGATTTTTGACGACGGAACGATATTTATTCCCGAAGTGCAGAAGCTCATCGGAACGAGTGCAAATAACGCGAACGCCAAGAGACAACAGCGTTTCAGGGATTCGAAGAAGTTGGCGGCCGTTACGGAAAGCGTTACGAAACGTAACGCCTGCGTAACGGATAACGTAACGGGTAGCGTTACGGAAAGCGTTACGAATAATAACGCCTGCGTAACGGAAGGCGTTACGCAAAATAACGTAGAGTCAGAGATAGAGATAGAGTTAGAGTTAGAGAAAGAGTTAGAGTTAGAGTTAGAGTTAGACAAGATAGAAGAAGAAAAGAGAGTCAAAGAGAGAGAAAAGAAGGACGCCGCCGCAGGACCCGAATCTCCATCTTTGGATGATGTAAAAAAATACGCACGACAAAGAGACAGTTTTGTTAATCCTGTACGGTTCTTCAATTACTACGCAGCGAGGGGCTGGATCATTAACGGAGATCCTGTCCGGGACTGGCAGGCTTTGTTTGTATCTTGGGAAACCAGGGAGCCGAAGATCCAGGAGGAAGCTGCACAGGATCCGCCGAGGGCAGCACCGAAGACAAAGGTCAAGGAAGAAGGCTGGACGCTGAGCGAGACGATGGTCGAGCGGATGCTCAAAGACTTCGGACCATATGAAGCAGAGAAGATGGCAAGAGGCGCATGGACGGATGAACACTGGACCAGATTTGCGCGCGCGCATGGATTGGTTGGTGTTTACGATGGATAACAAAGCCAGGAGCTGCGCGAACTTCCTGCGGTCGTATTGCATAAAGACAGGCTGCCTCTATTGCACTTTCAAATATAACGATCTCTGTTTGTTCACGCAGAAGAATATATCGAGCGGTAAAAGTATGTACGCGCCGGAGAACTGGCCAGCATTTACGGAGGTGAAAAGTGATGCTTAATATGTGGAACGCGGTCGGGACTGTAGTCAGAGCTAATTCGAACACGACTGCAACAGGATCGATGTATATCAAGTTTGTCCTGGCGATCGAAAGACAGAAACAGAAGGATGAAGAAAAAGCGAAGACTGACTATATCAACTGCGCGATCTTCGGAAAGAACTGCGCGTTCTTCAACAGTTATATTGAGATCGGGGATACTATCTGCGTATATGGGCCGATGCAGTCGAGCCAGTACGAGAAAAACGGTAAAAAGGTCTACGTAACCGAGTGTTATGTATTGCAGTATAGCCTGGTTAAGAAGTCCGGAGTCGGAGTGCCACAGGCAAACAATATGCCGATCCAGGCGCCACCGAATCCGCCACCGTTATATCAACAGACGACTTCGTATCAGCTCCAGAGCCCTCAAGGCGTAACGACGGCGACACAGCAACCCGTCCAGCATTGTCCACCGGCTCCACAGCCACAGACGTGGCCGGAGCCACCGCCGGAGAATCTGCCTTTTGATATATACGGAGGTTTCTGAGATGGGAAGGATCGTATTTTTCTATATTTTGCTTTGTTTGTTCGCGGGGACGGCGTTCTTTTTGATGGAGATTCGAAACAATAGGGGAAACAGGAAATGACGGAAAGAGAAGAAAAAGCAAAGAGCTGGCTCAATCGAAACTATAAGAAGGCGGAGGAGCTGGAAGCCTTACGGCGGAGACTCGAACAGTTTGAGTCGTATCTTGAGAAGGTGTGTAAACCGATCAGACTGCATGAGGTGATGGAGCTTCAATCTGGGAATAACCAGGAGGAGAAGATGGCGGAATATATCGACCTGAGTCACGAGCTGGGGAAGCAGCTCGCGGCACTGGCTCGAGCAGACAGCCAGACGCTGCGCGTGATCAATCTGGTCGAGAGCAGCATCCTTCGGACGATCCTGATCGAGCGCTACATCAACAGACTGAACTGGAACAAGATCGCGGAGCACGTCCATCTTGAACGGTCTCGGGTGTTCGATCTCCATCGTCAGGCTCTTTCAGCTGTACTTCCATACATACCAGAGGAGGCGAAGTAAATGGACATACAAGAACTAATGAAAAAGGAAGCCGAACTCAGCAGGTTGATAAATGATGTGAACAAAGACACAACTCCGGAAGAATTGAAAGATCTGGCGCAGAAAGTTTTCGATTATTCAGAGGAGGAAGAAGACGTCGGGCATCAGTTCATGGATGCTTTAGCCTGGCATATGCTGGAAGCTCTCGGATTTGAAGAGGCTGTGAAGCTCATGAGAACTTCGCGCAAATGGTATTGCTAGAGGAGGTGAAGTGATGAATTTAACGATTTTCCTGTTAATTGCAGTTTGCGTTCAGATTGCCTGCTGCGTTATTCAGATCGTAGCGATCAAAAAGCTGAATGAAATCACAGAAAAAGAAAAGAGAAAGATCGCCACACTGCAATCTAACGAAATGGCTTTGTTTGAAAGTATGAAGAAGCTAGAGCTTGAAAAACAGAAGGGCGGTGATGAGTGAATGAAAATAGATTTAGATTGGCTCTTTGTTTTGTATGTTGTGCTGCGTATAATTTCCGGCATTTCCGCAATCATTTTTCTGTGTTGTATGGCGATTCTTTTGTCTAGGTAAGGAGGTTAAGTCGTGAACGTAACAGAGCAATCATTATTGAAGATCCTGAAGAACATGAAGACAAAAGAAGAGCGGGCGGAGTTCTTGCAGGCGTACATCCAGCAGATCGGACCGCTCACAGAGGAAACCGGAGCTCTGGCGAGAAAGATCCTGAGCGGAGAGGAGGTGGAACTGTGACAGGACCGGATTGTAAGTATTTTTATCTCTGCGGGAAAGAACCTGGCTTTTGTGGCCACGAGGGACCATGTGAGAACAAGCTCTGCTTTCATACTACGAAAGAAAGCCAGGCAAAGAACAAAGTCGGGAGAAAGTTTGTCTTGATCGAGTCTCCGTTCGGAGCGGAGCGCTGGGAGTACGAGACAGAAGAGGAATACAAAAGAATAGACGAGATAAAACGCGAAGTCGAAGGCGCCAAGGATGCCGGAGACGAAAAGATGAAGTGAGGCGGGATATATGGTTGAAATCATTTTGCTGATCTTCGCGCTGGCTCTGTACATCGGCGCGATCATCCTGGAAGACTGGAGGGACAGGAACAAATGACAGATTATGAGAAAGCGGTCGTCATGGCCTACACGGGAACGACGATGCTCCAGGGAGAAAGGCTCGGCGTGTTTTATATGTACCTGGAAAAGATCCTCGGCTTCCCGGTATGGACTCACGAGCTGGCGTCAAAGAAAATGTGGGAACTGATACATGAGAAATCAAAGGCGGACTTCATGAAGATCTGCGAGAAAGAAGATGATCACGTGATCCGGGACTGTAGGACCTGCGCGAACCGAGAAGTGACAGCCTATCATGAAAAGCACGGGGAGTTCGGATGGTGTGATTTTGTAGATTTCAATTTACAAGAGGACGACTTTTGCTCCAGGTGGAAGGCGAAAGAGTAGGAGGAGAGTAGAAATGACAAGAGAAGAAGCAATTAAACTACTTGAGGACGACGATGAAAGACCATGTACGGATGAGTGCTGCGCGCCCTTTACTTGTGAAGAGTGCAAATTCTTTCAGGCTTTAAGCATGGCGCTCGACGCTCTCAAGGAAGAAAGGCCGCATGGAGAGTGGATTCCTTGCAAAGATGATAATTTCTGCAAATGTTCCGAATGTAAGCAAATCGTGATGAGCGAAGAACGTTCTAATTATTGTTCGAGCTGCGGCGCGATCATGGATGGTCGGAGGTGAGCGAATGAATATTTTATTCGGATCCAGAAGAACAGGAAGAACGACTCAGATCATCCGGAGAGCTCATGAGCTTAGAGCTTATATACTAGTCTCCGACAGAAATCGAGCGCTGTCTATAAGAAAGCAGGCTGATGAGATGGGATTGAAAGATCTTCTCTTTCCGATCACGCTGGACGAATTTCTACGCTGCAGGAATTCCGGATTTGTTCGAGACATCCTAATCGATGACGCTGACGATCTCCTCGAGAAGTTATGTAATCGCCAGGGCTGGAACGTGGACACGATCTCGATCTGTAAACGTGAGGGCAAGTGGGCGGAGCTTTTGACTCCGGACGAATTTGAAAAAGTATGTGGAGGAGAACATGAAACCGATTGAGATCAAGCTCCTGCTCGACCAGATTCCGCAGGCGACCGCACAAATGAAGCGAGTCAATCATTACACAGGAGCGTTCTTTGAATCTCCGGAGCTGAGGCGGGCAAGGAGGACATATATCACGCTGATCCGAGGATCTCGTCCGGCGAAGCCGATTGAAGGCGCGGTCTCTGTCCTGGTCCGCTTCAAGTATTCCACCAAGACCAAAAAGAACCGGGGAAAGTGGAAGACGACGCGGCCGGACTGTGACAACCTGGTAAAGCTTCTTCTTGACTGCATGACTTATACGATGTTCTGGAAAGATGACGCTCAGATCGTCCGGCTGCAGGTCGAGAAGAAGTGGACGGACCGTGAGGACGGTCTGGCGGAAGTAGAGATCCGCGTGAGTGAACTTTTGGAAAAATAACAATATCTAGTGGCTGTTTGAAAAAATCGGACTAAATCGGACTATATTTCGTGTTAAACTTATATCATCCAAGAATGTGGATAGTATCATGATTTCAACCTCGTGTCCGGTTTCGCAGCAGCCGGACATTTTTTATGGGTGAAGAAGATGGAGAACACAATTAAAGAAATCAAGGGTTACTGGATCAAGCCTGGGAAGGCGCCGGAGAAACATCGTTTCCTTCCGTCGCTGGCTAATCTCAACAGAGACCTGGACGGTCAGCCGGAAATGCTCAAGGTCCGACTGACGTCAGGGAAGGCGATCGTCATCGTCGACAGCATGGATTCAGCCATGAAGGGAAAAGACTATAACTTTACGATAACAGTCGTTCCGGATAATAAGAAGAGCTGGATCGACATCACCGGCGACGCGCTGATCTTTGGAAGAGATGACGACGACAACTTCACGGATGTGGAGCTGACAGACAAGGAGATCAAGGAGCTGATCTCTCATCCTTATGATTGACTACGGCAGGCGAGACGGCCTGAACGATAAGAAATGGGAAAGGCTCCGGGAGTTCGTACTGGCGCGCGACAAATATCTCGACCAGGAAGCGAAGCGCTTCGGGAAGAGAGTGGAAGCGAACCAGGTCCATCATATCTTCCCGAGAGAAACTTTTCCGCAGTGGATGTATGAGCCGTGGAACCTGATCAGCCTGTCAACAAAAACTCATAACGAGATGCACGATCGGGAGACACATCGACTCACGGAGAAAGGTTGGCAGCTGCTTGTAAGAACGGCGAGAAAGAACGGGATCGAGATCGACGAAAGCCTGAAAGCCAAAATCAAAAACTGAGAGGTATCAGAATGGAGAACAGAATCGTAACAGCCAAGTTTGAAGCAGGAAGCCGTCAGGCGTTCACAGCTGCGCTCTGGCAGTATGACTATGGCCAGGAATTGAAGATTGAAGGTCTTGATCTGCCCTCTGCTTTTGAAGTTCATTTTTCAAACGTGATTCACGGCGACGCAAAGACGGCGATCTATCAGTCCGGATCCGTGACGATCCCGGACGAATACTTCTTGCACGCAGGCCAGATCTACGCGTGGATATATCTCCATGATACAGAGACGGACGGCGAGACAGAGTATCAGATCCAGATCAGGATCCAGGAGAGAGCAAAGCCGACGCACGAGACTCCGACTCCTGTCCAGCAGTCCGAGATTGAGCAGGTAATGGCAGCGCTCGAGACGGCGGTCGAGGAATCCGAGACGAACGTCACGCACTACCCGAAGATCGAAGACGGTTACTGGTATGTATGGGACGCAGAAGCAGAAGACTGGGTAAACACAGAGATTCCTGCCACGGGTCCGCAGGGACCAGAAGGACCAGAAGGACCAGAGGGGCCGGAAGGTCCGACAGGACCAGAGGGACCGGAAGGACCTGAAGGTCCAGAGGGACCAGAAGGTCCGGAAGGTCCGGAAGGATATTCTCCGAGCGCGTCTGTTTCCAAGTCCGGAGCAACGGCGACGATCACGATCACGGACAAGAACGGCACGACGACCGCGAGCATCTCGGACGGCGAGGCGCTGATCGATGACACGACGACGGCTCGGGATTCCACATGGAGCTCGTTCAAGATCGACAACAACAAGATGGATAAAAGCCATCCGACAGGTTCTGGCAGTTTGTCGGTTGGCAGAAAGTCAGGCTCGACTGTCGGATATGGTTCCGTTGCCCTCGGAAGCGGGAGCGCTCAGGCGACCGAGTCGAACTCTTTCGCTTTTGGTTATGATGCAGAAGCGGTCGCAAGACACGCTGTCGCTATGGGATACGACTGTTCCGCTGTCGGAATGTATTCGTTTGCTCTTGGTAATAATGTTAGCGCGCAGGGACGTTCGTCCCATGCGGAAGGCGAGATCTCTGTGGCGTCTGGCGACTACTCACACGCAGAAGGATATTATTCTCTTGCGAGAGGCGACTACCAGCACGTTGCCGGTAAGTTCAATCTGGAAGATACCACGAGCGCCGAGATCATCGGAAACGGAGCAGACAATTTAAACCGCTCGAACGCTCGTACTCTTGACTGGAACGGCAACGAAACACTCGCGGGCAACCTGACGATCGGCGGAACACCGACCAACGCAAACCACGCAGCACGCAAGCAGGACGTTGACGCCAAGCAGGACCAGCTCACGGCGGGCGACGGAATCGCTATCACCTCTAACGTAATTTCTGCTGATGTTACGAACGCTGTCATGAACCAAGCAATCAAGGACGCGATCTTCTCCATCCTGCCGAAAAAGACAGTCAGCGGAGCGGTCGCTTCTTTCTCTGACGCTCAGGGCGGTTATCCGCTTGCGAACCTCGAAGCTTCCATCGTGCCACAGCAGGCACCAGGAACACCGACGCCGACAAATCCGTTACCGATAAGTGGGGTTACGAGTGGAACGTTTACGCAGAATGGGGCAAACTTCTGGGACGAGGAGTGGGAACTCGGAGATTTGTCTAGCGTTGATGGTACGCCAGTTTCAGCAAGCGACAGAATTAGAGCGAAAAATCTAATTCCAGTAAAGCCGAGTACAACATATTACTTCAAGACAGACGGAACAAACAGAGTCCGCTTTTGGGAATATAATTTTCAACAGGTTGGAATTGAATTGAAGGATTCCATGCTTTCTGGAACATTTACGACAGGAGCGAACACATATTACATTCGATTCTATTGTTTTCCTTCATATGGAACGACTTACAAAAGCGACTTGTCGATTAACTATCCGTCAACCGATACAAGCTACCATGCATACTCAGGCACAATAGAAACAGTTCAATTCGGCCAGACAGTCTACGGTGGTACTTGGAAGGCGAAAGAGGGGAAGGTGGATGACGGAGTAGTTAAAAAGAAGCTGTCAGAGTTTACATGGCAATATAACGAATCTTCTTATATCGGCGTTCCTTGTTTTTACACTACTACGATTCAAGACTTGATTGCAGGACGTTCTCCGATTGCGTGCGACTCTTACGGCATAAAGTCAATGAGAAGCCAGATTGACGGAAACTTTCAAATCGCAAACGCGAATGGCTCAAACGCAAAGTATTTTATCGTGAGAGATGATGGATATACTACGCCAGAAGATTTCGTTCAAGCCAGAGGAAACATCGAGATTTTTTATCCTATTGCCACACCAACCGAAATCTCTGTCGATGCCGTAAATTTCACGGCTAAAGACGGAGTGAACAATATCTTCGCTGACACGGGCAACACGTCGGTAACTTACGGCGCGAAGATTACATAAGTAGGCGAAACAAAGTCATGAAGACTCTAAGCTGTTACAAGATCGAACCTAAGAAAACGATTAAGAAGTATAAAACGGTCGATACACTTGACTCGATCGAGAAAGCTGTCGGCGGCATTCCGGAGTTCATCAAAGTGAAGCTGCGGACAGGGAAGCAGGTTAGTATTGTTTTCGATTCGACACCGATGAATCTGGCGTATTTGAAAGACTACAATTTCACTCTCTGCGTGGTTCCGGATAATAAGAAAACATGGTTTGACTTTTGCGGTCCGGTTCTGATCATGGGAAGAGAAGACGACAGCCTTGTCGATCTTGAGCTTGAAGAGGCGGAGATCGACGAGCTGATCTCGAGGCCATATGATGACTGACAAAGACGGACTGGTCGGAAAGAGATGGGAAAGGCTGCGCGAGTTTGTCCTGGCACGCGATCAATATCTCGACCAGGAGGCGAAGCGGTACGGAAAGAGGATGGAGGCTCAAGTCGTTCATCATATCTTCCCGAGAGAATACTTTCCGCAGTACGCTTTTGACGAGTGGAACCTGATCAGCCTGTCGAATAAAACACACGACGAAATGCACGACAGGGCGAGCCATTTATTGACGGCAAAGGGCTTTGATCTTATGATCCGAACGGCGAGAAGGCAGAAGATTCCGATCGAAGAGTCGTGGAAAAGATTCGTCACGATGAAAAAGAAATGGAACCCGCCCGGGTCTCGGCCTTCAAAAATACGCTTTTGAGGAA
>Ga0310690_10002471_pt1 | contig 29944 bp, 21 predicted proteins | sample AusTroGonzalo_MG_2_FD_207661 | JGI IMG/M metagenome (GOLD analysis project Ga0310690, IMG submission 207661) | Bovine rumen microbial communities from tropical cattle in Woodstock, Queensland, Australia - Gonzalo_04 (v2) (version 2) | ecosystem: Host-associated > Mammals > Digestive system >...
TCATAGGCGAGGAGGTTGACAAGCCCTACCTGGATGCAATCGAGGGTATCTGCATCGATCCCGCTCTGGTTAAGCGTAACCATGATCTCTGCATCGTTTACACTCCGCTGCACGGATGCGGCCGCGTGATGATTCCGCGCTCACTCAAGCAGTGGGGATTTACCAACGTGAACTGCGTTCCCGAGCAGATGATTCCGGACGGCAACTTCCCGACCGTTGTATCACCCAACCCCGAGTATCCCGAGGCACTGACCATGGCTCTGGCGCTGGCCCGCAAGCTGAACGCCGACGTCGTTATGGCATCGGACCCGGATGCAGACCGTCTGGGTGTGGCCTGCCGCGATGACAAGGGTGAGCTGACCCTGCTGAACGGTAACCAGACCGCAATGATTTTCCTCTACTACATCATAACACAGTACACCAAGCTGGGCAAGATGACCGGTAAGGAGTATATCGTGAAGACCATCGTTACCACTGAGGTTATCAGCCGCATCGCCGAGAAGAACAACCTGGAGATGTTTGACTGCTACACCGGTTTCAAGTGGATTGCAAAGGTTATTGCCGATGAGAACGCCAAGGGCAAGCACTACATCGGAGGAGGTGAGGAGAGCTTCGGTTTCCTGGCCGAGGACTTTGTACGTGACAAGGATGCCGTATCGGCTTGCTCACTGATGGCTGAGATTGCCGCATGGGCAAAGGAGAACGGCAAGACCCTGTTTGACCTGCTGCTGGATGCATACCAGGAGTACGGATTCTCACAGGAGAGCGCCGTCAGCGTAGTCAAGCCCGGTAAGAGCGGTGCCGATGAGATCAAGGCCATGATGGAGCAGTTCCGCGCCAACCCGCCCAAGTCACTGGCTGGCGAGAAGGTTGTCCTGATCAAGGACTTCAAGCTGCTCAAGCAGACCGATGCAGCCGGAAAGGTTACCGATCTGGTTATGCCCGAGCCGTCAAACGTACTGCAGTACTTTACTGCCGCAGGTGACAAGATATCGGTCCGTCCTTCAGGTACGGAGCCCAAGATAAAGTTCTACATGGAGGCTAAGCTGCCTATGGCTGACAAGAAGGATTACCTGAAGGTTCAGGCCGAGGCAATGAAGAAAATTGAGGCATTCAAGAAAGACTTAGGCATCTGAAAGTTCAGCCAACCCGGGAAATGAAAACCAGCCGATTTGCTCTCATAGTTCTGACGTTCCTTCTGGCTGCCGGTTGTTCAGGCAGGCGGGGCGAGATCACGCTGCGTATCGTGGCCACATCGGATGTGCATGGACAGATATTTGACAGGGATTGCCTTGACGGGACCGAAAGACGCGGGAGCCTGGCCAAGTTCTCTACCTTCCTGAACGGACAGCGCAAGGAGTTCAGGAATGTGATATACCTTGATGCCGGTGATGCTTTCCAGGGCTCGGTGGAGATGTACCATGATGTATCGGCACAGTTTGACAGGCCCAGTCTGGTGGCTCAGGCTTATAACCTGCTGGGCTGCGAGGCTATGGCCTGCGGCAATCATGACCTGGCTATAGGTATCCCGTATTTTGAGGAGATATATGACCAATGCTCTTTCCCGATATTGGGAGCAAACGTATGCTTTGAAAGATATGGCGATTACCTGCCCAGATGCAGGATACTTGAGGTAAAAGGTGTCAAGGTCGCCGTTTTGGGCCTGACCACTCCCACCGTAAAGTATTCAATCCCCAGAGACCAGATAGGAGACCTGGATTCGCGCGACATAGTGGAGGCAGCCAGGTATTTCATTCCCATTCTGCGTGACGATGAGAAAGTCGACGTGGTAGTGGGCCTGATCCATTCAGGTTTTGAAGGCGGATGCATGGATGCTGAAGGAGTCTATGAGCAGGACATAAAGCGTCTGGTCAGTGAGGTTCCCGGTTTTGATGTCATAATATTCGGACATGACCATTCGGCCCGTGAGTTGAAACTGGCCGATGCAAACGGTGACTCGGTGCTTCTGCTTAATCCCGGTCCTTATGCCATGAAGGCTGCGGTTGCTACGGTTACTGTGGATTTCAGGAACGGTGATACGCCAAAAGTTTCAACTTCAGGTTGTCTTGAGGATATAACATCAGAGGTTCCGGACCGTCAATTCATGGAGAAGCTTTCAGGATGGTATGATGACGTCATGAACTATTCCGATTCCATAGTAGGGCGCGTTTCAATCCCCATTGATGGGACTGGCGTGCTTTGGAGGGAGTCTTCGGCAATGGATTATGTACATTCCAAACAGATGAGATTCGGAGGCGCTGACATATCATTGTCGTCACCCATATTCACCAAGACCCATATTCCGGCAGGCGATGTACGGATGCGTGACCTGTTCGCGCTCTATCAGTATGACAACACCATGGTTACCGTTCTGCTTAAGGGTAGTGAGATAAGGGATATCCTTGAGTATTCAGCCGGGCTGTTCTACAACACGGTAAAGGATAAAAACGATAATCTACTTAAACTCAAGTCTGACGGGAACGGCAACAGGATACCTGAGTATTCCATCAAGAATCTTGTCACCGCAGCCGGAATAGATTACGTGGTGGATGTGAGCAAGCCGCAGGGAGAGCGTGTCAAGGTCCTGTCAATGACAGGCGGAAAGCCGTTTGACCCCGACAAAGTCTACAGGACAACAATAAACTCGTTCCTTTACGGCAGCGGAGAATCGGCCGTTTTCAAGGCTACGGGATTATCCCATAAGGATATGCAGAGAAGGTTGGATATCTCTTCATCGGCCGATGTGAGGTACTATATGATCACCGATTTCGCATTGAGTCAGGAGAGCGGCAGGGAGGTCAGGTTTGATGCTTTGTCAAACTGGAGGCTTGTTCCGGAACCGCTTGTTGAAGGATGTCTTGCAAGAGATACTATAAGTTTTTACGTTTTAAATGAAAGGACAACAGATTGTCAATAAAAGAATGATTATGAAGAAAACAGTTTATCTGCTGATTGCGGGAGCAGTGCTCTCACTTTCCGCGTGCAAATCAAGTCAGAACGCCTACAAGGAAGCGTATGAGAAGGCAGTGAGCAATGATGAGCCCAAGGCAGTCATTGAAGAGCCGGTAGCATCAAATGAGGCACCTACGGCCGAAGATGTATCAAATGTCTCAGTACGTGAGGAGAAGGTATCAGTGGTTTCAGGCGAGCAGGAGATCAAGACATTCGGAATAGTATGCGGCAGCTTCTCTCTCAAGGCCAATGCCGATGCCCTCAGGGAGCGTCTTGTAAAGGATGGATATAACGCAGTGGTAGTGGTTAATGAAGCCGGCAAGACCTACAGAGTGGTCTGCGCCAGTTACGATACCAAGGACGAGGCTGTGGCCGAACGTAACAAGTTCAAGGCCAGATATCCTGACAATCAGGATTTCCAGAGCGCCTGGATCCTTTACAGAAAATAAGGTCTTGGGAAGAATTCTGGCTATAGATTACGGTACCAAACGTACCGGGATAGCAGTTACTGACCCGTTGCGCATCATCCCCGGGGGATTATGTACCGTGGCAACCCATGAACTGTCCGCCTTCCTGGCTGATTACATGAGCCGGGAGCAGGTGGATATCATAGTAATGGGTTCACCCACAAACATGAACGGGGAGGATTCGGCCAGCATGAAACAGATACGGCCTTTTACCGAAAAACTGCGTAAGCAATACCCTGACAAGAAGATAGTGATGTTTGACGAGCGTTTCACGTCAGTAATGGCCCAGCGAGCCATCCTTGATTCCGGAATAGGAAAGATGGCGCGCCGTAACAAGGCGCTGGTGGATGAGGTGAGCGCAACCATTATCCTGGAGTCATTCATGGATTCAAAACTTTATAAAGAGATATGATTTTACCTATCTACACATACGGACAGAGCGTCCTTAAGAAGGAGGCAGAGGAGATAGACAGCGATTACGAGGGCCTGGAACAGCTCATCAAGGATATGTTTGAGACACTCCGTAAGGCCGAAGGAGTGGGGCTTGCCGCTCCGCAGGTGGGCCTGCCCATACGACTGGCAGTGGTTGACCTGGATGTCATCTCGGATGACCAGCCTGAATTCAAGGGATACTTCCGTACATACATCAATCCCTATATTGAGGAAACGGCTGGCGAATCAGTGCCCTATGAGGAGGGATGTCTGAGTTTCCCCGGCATACATGAGAAAGTAAACCGTCCGTCAAAAGTGAGGATAAGCTGGCAGGATGAGAATTTCGTGGAACACGACGAGTGGTTTGAGGGATTCCCGGCCCGCGTGCTCCAGCATGAAATTGACCATCTGGACGGCAAATGTTTCATAGACCGCATGTCACCTTTGCGCAGACAGATGAACAAGAAGGCTCTCAGCTCCATCGCAGCCGGAAAGTTCAGTTGTGACTACAAGGTCAGGACACCTAAGAAATAAGATGAAAACGGGGCGTAGAGTTCTTGCCTGTGCCGCAGTCTTGTCTTTGCTGTGTGGCTCACTGCAAGCTCAGATTAATACGGACCGCATGATGAATGTGGGTCGTACCGCCCTTTATTTTGATGATTACGTACTCTCTATCCAGTACTTCAACCAAGTCATAAACGCCAAGCCGTATCTGGCAGAGCCGTACTTCTACAGGGCAATTGCAAAACTTTCCCTTGAGGATTACCGTGGTGCCGAGCAGGACTGCAACAGCTCCATAACCCGCAATCCCTTTGTGGTCAACTGCTATCAGGTGCGCGGATTGGCAAGAGTCTATCAGAACCGGTATGAGGATGCGGCCGGCGACTTCAGAGAGGGTCTGCGGCTGGATCCGGACAACATGTCCTTGAGACACAACCTGATACTGTGCCTGCTGCGCAGCGGGAAGCAGGATGAGGCAATGCTGGCAACTGATACGCTGCTGTCCTTGTCACCGCGTTACGCTCCGGCAATGGCCATGCGGTCCGATATGCTCTGGGAGCAGGGCGACAGTGCGGGAGCCCTGGAGTGGGTGAACAAGGCGCTGGATCTGAACAGGTATGACTCGGACATGCTGCATCACCGCGGTGTCATGCTGGCCCGCATGGAACGGTATGAGGAGGCCGAGGAGGATATGGACCGTGTCATATATCTGAACCCGTCGGATGCGGGGGCGTACATAACTCGTGCCATGGTGCGCTATTTCCGGGATAACCTGAACGGTGCACTGGCTGATTATGATATGGCAGTCATGATTGACCCGGCCAACATAACGGCTTATTACAACCGCGGTAACCTTAGGGCTCAGGTGGGTGATGACAACCGCGCCATAGAGGATTTCGATATAGTGATTACCGCCGAGCCGGACAACCTGATGGCCATATTCTATCGCGGTATGCTGCGTGACCAGACAGGTGATTACCGTGGCGCCGAAGAGGATATAACCAGGGTGCTGGAGGAGTATCCTCAGTTTATCCAGGGCTATCAGATACGCAGTGAAGTGCGTGAAAAACTGGGAAACCGCCGTGGCGCCGAGGAGGATGCCATGGTCGTGCTTCGTGACCAGAACCGCCGTTTCAACGCCTCCAGGGGCTATGCGGACGATAGCGACAAGGAGGATGAGGGCAAGACCCGCGACCGTTCTGACAGGAATGTGCGCAATTACCGCAAGATCATAGTTGATGACAATCTGGAGAATTCAACCGGATTCTCAAGCGAGTACCGCGGCAAGGTGCAGAACCGAAATGTCGAAGCCCAGTATCTGGAACCCTACCGGTTGACGTACTTCAGGAACAACGATCAGACGGTCAGTTATGTCAGATACAGCAAGATTGTGGTTGAGTTGTATGAAACCGGATGTTTCATGTCTGAGATATTGTTGGAGAACCATGACCTGACTCTTGACGAGAAACAGATCAGGATGTTGTTTGACGATATAGAGACACGTACCATGAGTCTTGCGGACAATCCTTCCAGACCCGATGACCTGCTGCTGGCAAGGGCTATGGATTTTGCTTTGCTGCAGGACTTTACCAGTGCCGAGTCAGATCTGGAGGCAGCCCTGTCACTGAATCCTGACAACTGGGCCGTACTTTTCTACCGTTCACAGGTAAGAGCCAGGTCCATCCGGATAAAGAAGGCTTCCCAGGACCTTGACATACAGCAGGGACAGTCTGACAACAACGACTTGTCGGCCGACCCCGGTTATCAGTTCGTGATAAGAGACCTGTCCAGGGTGGTGGACCTTGAGCCTTCATTTGTCTTTGCCTATTACAATCGCGGTACCTACTACGCCATGACCAATGACCTCCATGCAGCCCTGGTGGATTTTGACAAAGCCATAGAACTGGATGAGACTCTGGCCGAGGCATGGTATAACCGCGGTCTGGTTCTGGTGATGCTCAACAGGATGGATGATGCGTTCCGTGACCTGAGCCGCGCAGGTGAACTTGGCATATATTCGGCCTATAATATTATCAAACGCTTCTCAAAGTCCGAATAAATTGATAATTTTGCACGCTTAAATAGAAAATACTACATAACAATATGATAAAGATTACGTTTCCCGACGGTTCCGTACGCGAATATGAAAGCGGCGTAACCGGTTATGAGATTGCTGAGAGCATCAGCCAGAGACTGGCACAGGATGTGTTGGCCTGCAGTGTAAATGACCAGATCACAGAGCTCAACCGCCCCATAACCACCGATGCTACCATCAAGCTGCACAAGTGGGAGGATGAGGAGGCCAAGCATGCATACTGGCACACCAGCGCACACCTTATGGCCGAGGCTCTGCAGGAGCTTTATCCCGGCACACAGTTCGGCATAGGTCCGGCAATCGAGAAGGGATTCTACTATGACATCATGCCTCCTGAAGGCGTTGTCATCAAGGAGAGCGATTTCCCCGCCATCGAGGCCAAGATGAAGGAGCTGGTACAGAAGAAAGAGAAGCTGGTACGTGAGGAGATCTCAAAGGCCGATGCCCTCAAGTTCTTCGCCGCCCGCGGCCAGAGCTACAAGAACGAGCTCATAGCCGATCTGGAGGACGGTACCATCACCACATACACTCAGGGTAACTACACTGACCTTTGCCGCGGACCGCACCTGGTTGATACCGGTGCCATCAAGGCCATCAAGCTGCTGGCTACATCGGCCGCATACTGGCGCGGTGACGAGAAGCGCCCGCAGATGACCCGTATCTACGGTATCACATTCCCCAAGCAGAAGATGCTGGACGAGTATCTGGAGCTGCTTGAGGAGGCCAAGAAGCGCGACCACCGCAAGATAGGCAAGGAGATGGAGCTCTTCATGTTCAGCGACATGGTAGGTAAGGGACTGCCCATCTGGCTGCCCAAAGGCACGGCACTGCGTCTGCGCCTGCAGGATTTTCTGTCACGTATTCAGAAGCGTTACGGTTACCAGCAGGTAATCACCCCGCATATCGGTTCAAAGCAGCTCTATGTGACTTCAGGCCACTGGGATCACTACGGCAAGGACAGCTTCCAGCCCATCACCACTCCTGAGGAGGGTGAGTGCTACCTGCTCAAGCCTATGAACTGCCCTCACCACTGCTGCATATTCAAGTCACAGCCCCGTTCATACCGCGACCTGCCTCTGCGCATTGCAGAGTTCGGTACAGTATACCGTTACGAGCAGAGCGGCGAGCTTCACGGACTGACCCGCGTACGCAGCTTCACCCAGGATGATGCACACATTTTCTGCCGTCCTGACCAGGTTAAGGGTGAGTTCATCCGCGTTATGGAGATCATTGAGATTATCTTCAAGGCTCTGAACTTTGACAACTTCGAGGCTCAGATATCACTGCGTGACCCCAACGACCACGAGAAGTACGTGGGCAGCGATGAGGTTTGGGAGAAGGCTGAGCGCGCCATCGTCGAGGCTTGTGAGGAGAAGGGTCTCAAGGCAACCGTTGAGTACGGTGAGGCCGCTTTCTACGGTCCCAAGCTTGACTTCATGGTTAAGGACGCCCTGGGCCGCCGCTGGCAGCTGGGTACCATCCAGGTTGACTATAACCTGCCTCAGAGATTCGAGCTGGAGTACATTGCTTCAGACAACCAGAAGGAGCGTCCGGTCATGATCCACCGCGCACCGTTCGGCTCTATGGAGCGTTTCGTTGCCGTACTCATCGAGCATACCGCAGGCAAGTTCCCGCTGTGGCTCACACCTGACCAGGTTGCCATCCTGCCTATCTCCGAGAAGGCCAATGATTACGCATACAAGGTTCAGAAGGAACTTGAGGATAAGTATGAGGTTCGCGGCTTTGTAGATGACCGCAACGAGAAGATAGGACGCAAGATCCGCGACAATGAGGTAAAGCACATCCCGTACATGCTTGTAGTAGGTGAGAAAGAGGCCGAGAACGGCGAAGTTAACGTACGTAAGCAGGGTGCTGAGAACCTTGGAAACATGAAAATTGACGAATTTGGTGAAAAAATTGCCCAAGAAGTTAATTCTATGATAAATAAATGGTAATTTTGCGCCCGCTTGGAACAATTTTTTGAAATAGGTAATAGAAGATAGAGACAATTATATAACAGATTCTGAATGAAGAAAGACAATTTGAGTGACCAGTTTCAGGTTAACGACGAAATCCGTGCAAGAGAGGTACGTATCGTAGGTGATGGAGTTGAATCCAAGGTGGTTTCACTCCGTGAGGCCCTCCAGATAGCGGATGACATGGAGTTGGATCTGGTTCTGATATCACCTAATGCAGTTCCTCCGGTTTGCAGAATCGTTGATTTCTCCAAATTCATTTACCAGCTCAAAAAGAAGCAGAAGGAGGCCAAGGCAAAGCAGGTCAAGATTGATGTTAAGGAGATACGGTTCGGACCCCAGACAGATGATCATGACTACAACTTCAAGCTCAAGCATGCCATAGGTTTCCTGCAGAACGGCGACAAGGTTAAGGCTTACGTGTTCTTCCGCGGTCGTGCAATCCTTTTCAAGGAGCAGGGTGAGAATCTTCTGGCCCGCTTTGCAAAAGACCTTGAAGAGTACGGAAAGCAGGAGCAGGCACCTATCCTGGAGGGCAAGCGTATGACGATATTCATATCGCCCAAGAAGGGTGGAGCCCCCAAGAAAGCCGATACGCCTAAACAGGAAGATAATGAATAACATGACCTCTACGCCCCGGCATGGTGCGTAAGGTATTTAATAACAAACAAATAATTAATTAACAATGTTGAAGACAAAGACTAATTCCGGTTCCAAAAAAAGATTCGCTCTTACCGGATCGGGCAAAATCAAGAGGAAACACGCTTATCACAGCCACATTCTGACAAAGAAGACTAAGAAGCGTAAGAGAAACCTGGATCACTTTACACTGCTTGACCAGGCTAATGCAAAACAGGTTAAGGATCTGCTCTGCATGAGATAAACCCGATTCATCAACAGTCAAAAAACAAAAAACTATGCCGAGATCAGTAAATCACGTTGCTTCAAGAGCAAAGAGAAAGAAAATTTTAGGTCTTACCAGAGGTTACTTTGGTGCAAGAAAGAACGTCTGGACCGTTGCCAAGAATACTTGGGAGAAGGGTTTGACTTATGCATTCCGTGACCGTAAGAACAAGAAGAGAGAGTTCCGCGCACTGTGGATCCAGCGTATCAACGCTGCTGCCCGTCTGGAGGGTATGAACTATTCACAGCTCATGGGAGCTATCCATAAGGCAGGTATCGAGATCAACCGTAAGGTGCTGGCCGACCTGGCTATGAACAACCCCGAGGCTTTCAAGGCTATCGTCAAGAAGGTTAAATAAGACGGGTTAGATAAGTTAAAAAAGCGTCTGGATGTAAATCCGGACGCTTTTTGTATTATATTTGTATGACCGCATCGGGTTAGATCGGGAGACTCATCAATAAAAAGGTAGAACCGGGATTGCTTCGGCATCCAATGGCGGGCCACGCCCCTTACGGGGTAACCTTCGGTCGGTGGATTACAAAGGAGGCCGGGCGCTCAAAACTTATATTTCCGGAGTTCTCATCACATCACCGGTGCGGTTTTTTTTATTTCTGCAATACCTTCTTGCCGTCTATAATCACTATACCTTTATAGTCATCACCTACAATGGCACCTCCCAGGTTATAGCGAGTGCCGTTGGCCTTTACATCATCGGGAGTGACGTATTTTACATCTGATATAAATGAGAACAATATCTTGTCAATATTGCATGACGAACCTGTTATGGTAAGGCGGAATACCTGTTTTCCGGATTCAAGCGGAGTCTTGATGTTTCCGTTCTGGGTTTTGTATGTGCCCCAACTGTTGTTGGCGGTCTGAGGTACGCTCACTGAGAACAGTTGAGTCTCTTTTCCGTCTTTCATCAATCCTATTCTGAAACCTGAGTCGGTAGTTCCGGAACTTACGGTTGCCGAATATGCATAATAACCGGCACGTTTGACTTCAACGGTGTATTCAAGCCACTCTCCGCTGTTGGTATAACCTATGACCTTGCCGCCGTTGCCGTTTACTATATCAACGCCGCCTTCATCACTGCGATAGTTCTTGGCATCAGTGTCATCACCCTCCTTCTCGGAGTTTGAGTCATGGAAGGAGAGACCTTCTCCGCCCTTGTCATAGTCTTCGGCCTGAAGGGTACCCGGTATGCCGATGGCTCCGTTAAACGGTCCGCGTACCTTGAGCGAGAATGCGGTAATGTTTGATTCGCGGTTCAAGGTGTCAACTGCAATGGCAGACATTGAGATGGTTCCTGCGGTAGAGGCCTTGTATGTCCAATGGAACGGTTGGGACTTGATGGTGTCAGTCACCTGTTTCCCGTTCATGAAGATCTTGATATAGGATATAAGGCTGTCCTGACCTGCTGATCCGGCAGTAAAGTTGAAAGTATTGCTTGATCCAAGCGTGCCGGATGCCGGAGTGGCGGTAACGCTAAGGTTGAGTGACTCGTTTATCTCAACGTGATTGAAGATGACCTTGTCAACGTTGCAGTTGCTGCCGGTAATGGTCAGACGTATGGTCTGTTCACCTGCCTTGAGCGGAACAATGGTCCTTCCCGTCATTGTGGTGTAGACACTCCAGTCATTATCGGCCGTCTTGGGAACACTTATATTGTCTGTAATGTCTGTCAGGCCTTCGTCATCGCTTATTGAGAGGCGGAAACCTGAGCCGGTGGTACCTGATGATACCACTGCCTGATATGAATAATAACCGGCTTCCTTTATGTTGACGGTATATTCCAGCCACTCATCGGTGTTGGTGTATCCAATGGCTCTGCCACCGTTTCCGGTTACGATATCCACACCTTCGCCTGTACGGAAGTTGGCATCACCCTGGTTATTGGAATCATTGTCATGATAGGTTACACTCTCATCACCCTTGTCATAGTTCTCAACCTGGAGCGTGCCCGGCAGCTTGATGGTGTCGTTGTTATATACCGAACGCGGGTTGTGAGCCCTGAAACTGCCCAGTCTTTCATAGGTGTTTCCCTTGTTTGTGTAAACCACAGCCTTAAGGTCATGCTTGCCGGTGGTGGTGGGAACGTATCTGGCCACATAAGGAGCCTTGGTGAGGATGGTGTCAAGTACCCCCTTGACATACAGCTTAATGCTGTCTATCCTTATGGTGTCTTTATCGCCGTTCACTGTCCTTATGGTGTCATGCAGCGTAGCACGTACGGTTATAGGCAGAGTATCATTGATGGTGATGGTTGTTGAAGCCGGCTTAATATATAAGGAGATAGGCTTCTTGCCGCCCGGGAACGGACTCTTGGCTGTCTTGGCGGCATCGGTCTTCATGTAACCGATAAGCCAGTCCATGGCAGGACGTGGGTTTCCGTTCTTGTACAAGCCGGAGTAATCAACCCAGGTCGCTCCATATACGTGTCCCCAGATGGTTACGCCGGCACAGTAATCGGCTTCCCACATAAGCGGGAAGATATTCTTGTATTGCTGCTCCTGCTGATCGTCATTCTCAATGTTGATGTCCAGCTCTGTGATGTACATAGGCATCTTGAGGGCATTCTGAATCCTGGCCATCACATTCTGAAGGTCGCTCTTGGAGATGTTGTTTACGTCATGTGATTGGCAGCCGTAAGCGTCAATAGGAGCACCTGCGTCACGCAAAGCCGTGACCAGGTCAATATAGGCCTGTGTGTCACTCTGGAAAGTGTTGTAATCGTTGTATATAAGGATGGCGTTGGGCCAGCGCTCATGCGCCATCTCAAATGCCTTGATGAGCCAGTCATACCCTGTCTTGCCGCCACCTCCGAGTGACTCCTTCATCAGAGGATTGCCCTGCTGGTGCATGCCAACGGCCTCGTTGACCACATCAATCATGGGTAAATCAGGATAATGCTCCTTAACCTTATTAAACCAGTTGACGATAGCATTATAGCGATCGCTTACAGGCAGACTGCTGGTAAACCAACTTGGATACTGCGCTCCCCATACCAATGCATGGAACTTATATGTGAAGCCATGGCTTTTTGCATAATTGAAAGGGGTATCACTGCCCCAGTTGTAACTGTTTCTGGTGCCTTCAACTGAACCCCATTTGGATTCATTCTCAGGGGTTATCTGATTCCAAAGAGTATAGTATGCGGGTACTCCGCCTCCCGGATCCACTTGGTATCTTGTCGTGATGTTGCCCAGGAATTTGTCAGGGTTCTGGGAAAGCTGGGCGTTTACGTTTGACAGACAGAGTGCACTTAACAGTGCTGCCGATAAAAGACGGCTCAGTTTAGGGCTTGAAAACATAATCCTTTATAAATTACAATGGTCAGTTTAGGTTCTACAAAGTTATAAATACCGCTTAAATATACATTGTTTATAGTGTTAAAATAGGAGGCTCTGCGCCTTTTCATTTCATTATTGGATATAAATCGTTAATATTGCGGTCAATATTGAATGAGCATGATAATCAGGAAAATGAATAGGAGCAATATATCTGCGAGATTTGGTGTCATTGTGACGTTGTTCATGATGCAGTCAGGCGTGAAAGTCTGGGCTGACACGGATTACACGATTACTTTGAGCACTGAATATACTTCGGTCCCGTGTATTTTTGCAGGGTCAGCCAATTACTTTAAACTGGAGATTGGAAATTCCGGCGCCACTGATGCCCAGAACGTTGTTGCCAACCTTCTTGTGAACGATTTGTTGGTGTGGGAAGAGACTATCGGCTCAATTCCTGCCAATGATAAGGTTACTCTGGATGCAGATGATCCGACTATCCGACCAGTTGACGGGAACACCATTTGGGGCAATGGCAATGATACTGTTGCTTACAAGGTGGTAGTAAAGGAAGGCGGTGTGGTGAAAAAACAGCAGGAGTACCGATATGGAGTTGTCTATAACGGTAATCTGGGCAAGGATTATGCTTTCCCAAGCCTGGATACAACGTTGAGAGTCTATTCTTTCAAGGGTGATGTCCAGGTTCAGACCTTACCGGAAAGCAGTTATATGAATTCGCAGGACACCATCAAAGATGATGTTTTCGCGATTGATCTTGGCGGCGGAAGTGTCCATAAGGCTTTGCTGTACGTATCATACAATTGGGATAGGGTTGCCGAAGGTGATTTCAAATCCTGGACAGCGGCTTTTAACGACAATACGGTTGTTCCTATAGCCGATTACCGTGATTGTACTAATATGGGCCATTATGGCAGGTATGGGTACGGACTGGTCGTATATGATGTGACTGATTTCGTTACAGACGGTGACAACACGTTTACCTTGCACAAGCCAAAGGGGAACGTGGCTGTTTATCCAAGTTCAATGATTGTCATGATCGGGAAACCATCGTCCAAACCTAAAGCTGTCTATATAGTTGAAGAGGCCGATTTGCTGTCTGCACAATATCACAAGAATAAAGATGCCGTATATCCTTCTTCTTTTGAGGGCATATCCGGTACCGCCGCCAGCCTGTATGTTTTTGCTGCCACTGCCCAGAGCGGGGAGGGTGACCTGATAATCGGTGGCAATCTCAAATCCGATGTATGGTCAGGTACCAGCAAATCGGTTGAAGTCTATAAAGAAACGCTTGATCCCGGAGACATTTCAATTGATTTCAAGTCAACCGGCTCAACTATCCTGGCGCTCCAGCAGATGGTGGTTGTGGAGCTGGAGGATCAGACAACCGGAATCATAATACCCGGCGATAAGAATGAAGATGCTCCCTGGTATGGTTTGGACGGCAGGAAACTGGACGGCAAGCCTACTCAGAGAGGTGTCTATATCCACGGAACCCGGAAAGTGGTGATTTACTAGTAGATGCCGGCCTTGTCAAGGGCGCGCTGGTAGCGTGCGGCGTAGGCGTTGTGCTGCGACAGGGTGGTGGAGAAATAGTGCGATCCGCTGAAATCCTCCTTAGCTGAGAAATAGAGATAGTTGTGCTTGGTGTAATTGAGCACAGCGTTGATGGCCTGCGTGCTTACAAAACGGATGGGACCGGGAGGCAGTCCGGGATTCTTGTAAGTATTATAAGGTGAATCGTACTCCAGGTGTTTCTTGAGGACGCGCTTGGGCCTTTCGCCGCCCATTGCGAATATTACCGTTGGGCAGGCCTGCAGCGGCAGCTTTTTCTTGAGACGATTCATGTATACGCCTGCTATGATGGGGAACTCCTCAACCTTGGCGGTCTCCTCCTCAATGATGGAGGCCAGTATGATGACATCATCCTCTGAAAGACCTATGCTTTTGGCCTTGGCTTTGCGCTCGTCGGTCCAGTAGCGGTTACGTTCCTTGACAAGACGGGAGAGCAGGGCATCGGCCGACGTGTTCCAATAAACCTCATAGGTGTTGGGGATGATCATGCAGAAGACGTTGGTGGGGGTGTAACCCAGCGAGTCTAGGAAAGCGGGACTGTTGAGCCGGCTTGCAATGGAGGCCGAGTCAACCATCACCTGATTTGCTATGGAGCGGGCCATCTGGCCTATGGTGCGGGTGCTGTTTATGGTCAGGCGGACCGGGGTCTGGTTGCCGCTCAGCAGCATATCGGATACCTGTTTGGGTGTTGCGCCGCTCTTTATCGTGTAGCATCCGGTATGTATGTGCTGGTCATAGTCGCGGTGCTCGAGCAGGAAATCCAGGGGTTTGGCATTTGCCTGGGGATCGGCCTCCAGAATGGATTGGATGATGGTCTCGCGGGTATCGGTGGGATATATGAATATCCTGTAGTCGGGGCATTCCGATACAGGTTTATTGAAAGAGCACGCTGTAAGCAACAGCAGTGTGGCAATTATCAATAATCCCTTTTTTATCATATGCCGGATGTGTTTCTGCAAAAATAGTATATCTTTGAAAATCCGAATCTACAAATACAGTTTTATATAAATGAAAAAGTTATTTTTCCTGCTTACCCTGACGGCAGCTCTGTCAGTAAGCGCCAAGAATGAAGTGACGGTATATGTCCACGCTGACAAACCGGGTGCTACAATCAACAAGAATATCTACGGACAGTTCTCAGAGCATCTGGGAACCTGCATCTACGGCGGTCTTTGGGTAGGCCCCGAGTCATCAATCCCCAACACCGACGGTTACCGTAATGACGTGCTTGCCGCACTCAAGGAGCTTGAGGTTCCCGTAATGCGCTGGCCGGGCGGTTGCTATGCCGATGAGTATCACTGGATGGACGGTATCGGCCCCAAGGAGGATCGCCCCGTTATGGTAAACAACAACTGGGGTGGTATTGTTGAGGACAACAGCTTTGGTACGCACGAGTTCCTTAACCTGTGCGAGCTTATAGGCTGCGAGCCTTACATCTCCCTTAACGTAGGTAGCGGTTCTGTAGAGGAGGCTGCCAAGTGGATTGAGTACATGAACGCCGCCGATGGTCCTATGGCTAAGCTGCGCAAGCAGAATGGTCGTGAGGAGCCCTGGCACGTTAAGTATATAGGTATAGGTAATGAGGCCTGGGGCTGCGGTGGTAACATGCTGCCTGAGTACTACTCAGACATTTTCCGTCGTTATCAGACCTACTGCCGCGACTTCAACGGTACACATCTGTTCAAGATTGCCAGCGGTGCCACCGATTATGACTATGAGTGGACCGATGTTCTGATGAAGAAGATAGGTTCAATGATGAATGCCGTTTCTCTGCATTACTATACCGTATCAGGTTGGGTAGGTGCCAAGAAGCCCGCCCTGGACTTCACCGATGAGGATTTCTACTGGTGTCTGGGCAAGTGCCTGGGTATCGAGCCCGTTATCCAGAAGCACCTGGCTATCATGAACAAGTATGATCCCGAGCACAAGACTCCGCTGCTGGTTGACGAGTGGGGTACATGGTGGGAGCCGGAGCCCGGCACACAGCTCTATCAGCAGAGCACAATGCGTGACGCTCTGGTGGCTTCACTGTCACTTGACGTGTTCCACAAGTACTGCGACCGCATCCAGATGACCAACATCGCTCAGGTGGCCAACGTGCTCCAATCCATGATCCTGACAAAGGATGACAAGATGGTGCTCACTCCCACATACTGGATCTTTGACATGTACAAGCCTCATATGGATGCAACTTACATTCCTACCGATCTGGAGGGTGTAGAGGTCAAGCTTACTCCCAATGAGCGCTATGCCGCCAATCCTGACGAGAGCGCAACCCGCCCGCTGCCGCTGTTCAGCTCAACAGCTTCAAAGAAGGACGGCAAGCTGCATGTCTCAATGTCAAACGTCAAGCTGAATGAGGCTCAGACCGTTACCGTTAAGCTGGACGGCATCAAGGCCAAGAAGGTTACCGGTAAGATCCTGACCAGCGACAAGGCCAGCAACTACAACACCTTTGAGAATCCTGACAAGATCAAGCTGGCTGACTTTGACGGCGCCCGCATAGACAAGAAAACCGGCGACCTCATCCTTGAGATCCCGGCAGCAAGTATAGTCACTCTCGAGGTTGAATAAAAAAGAAAAGGTCGCTCAATCGAGCGGCCTTTTTTATTACATTTGCAGACGCAATCGCGATAGTAGCTCAGTTGGTAGAGCGTTGGCTTCCCAAGCCGAAGGTCGCGGGATCGTGCCCCGTCTATCGCTCACGCAGGTTGATGCTGAGGTCTCAGCAGATCATTCACGGTTTTTACAGGATTGAAGGTGGTGAGCGGAACCTCCACGAACAGGGTGTTCCAGTCACTCATGGCACCGTTCCAGAGGCCCGGAAGCTCCAGGGCCTTGAGCTCGCGTCCGTTCTTGGACTTGCTTGAGATAAAGCCGGTGGATTTGTCAACGTAATCCGGCAGATTGAACTTTTTACCCTTGTAGTCACGTACGGCGCAGACCAGATCAACCGGGTTGAAGTGGGTGCCCTTGGTGAACATATCCTTCTTGACAGGGTCTTTGAGGTCTATCTGTGAACTTTCAAGAATCTGCAATGAGACGGTGCCGTCGCTGTTGTATGCCAGGAACGGACCTCCGCCGGGCTCGCCTACGTTCTTGACCATTCCGCACACGCGGATGGGGCGGTTGAGCTTGGAGCGAAGCCATGATGCAAGTTCCTTGTCACTCTTGCCGGCAAGATCCTTGGAACGGCAGCAGAGAGTATTCTGCATGAAGTCAACCATCTTCTTGAGCTGGCCTGAGGTGTATTTGCCGCTGTCAAGCAGAATCAGGTACTCGAATATCTTGTTCTGAACGCTTACCAGAATGCCGGCCAGGAGTTTCTTGTATGTGACGGTATCTGTCTTGAGATGATCAGGCACCACATTATCTATATTCTTGATGAATACGACATCAGTATCCAGGTCATTGAGGTTCTCGATGAGTGCGCCGTGACCTCCGGGACGGAACAGGATGGAGCCGTCATCGTTGCGGAACGGAGTACCGTCGGCGGCTGCGGCTACGGTATCGGTGCTGGGCTTCTGCTCAGAGAATGATATGCTGTATGCGGTTCCGTAGCGCTTGGAGAGACTCTTGGAGCAGCTCTCGGAGAGTGTCTTGAACAGCTGCTTGTGCTCAGGCGATACGGTAAAGTGGATGCGTACGGTACCATCGGCCCCGGCGGCGTACATTGCGCCCTCGGCCATATGCTCCTCAAGCGGGGTGCGTGCGGCGGCTCCGTAGCTGTGGAACTTGAGCAGTCCCTTGGGCAGAGCTCCGTAGTTGAGTCCGGTTGCACCCAGCAGGTTGGATACAACGGCTTTGTATCGGCCATCGGCCATAAGGTCCTTGACTGATTTACCTTCATTCTTCAGGCATGCGTCATCAAGTTCCTTATAGAATGCAAACTTCTGTATGTTGTCAAAGAAGTTCTTCTCAAAGGGAGTGGCCGGGATGTCCAGCTTACCGTCCAGGAAAGCGAAAAGGTCCTTGAACATACGGCTGGCGGCACCGGATGCCGGTACGAATTTGGTGATGGTGTGCTTGCTGGCGCAGTATGAGTCCCAGGTCTTGATGTACTTGTTACAAAGTGCTTCATCAACTGCAATAATGCCGTTACCTATTGATGCGGCGGCATCCAGCTCCAGGAATGGGAAACCGTTTTTAATCAACTCCAACTGAGCCTTTACATTTTCAGCGTCAGTTCCTTTCTTCTTAAACTGTTCAAGGTCTTTCTCGTCAAACATATACAAATAGTAAAATAGTCCTTCAGTACACGTACCGTTTCAAGACCTCAAATGTACTGTTGTTTTTTCTATTTGGCAAAGAAAAGGCTTTGATATTGATGATTGAAATATTTTTAATAATTTAGCGGTCGAATAACACATTGATATTGATATGAAAAGGTATCTGGCAGTAATTCTGTTTGCTTTTGCGGCAATTCTCCCTATGTGGGCCGATTACGATGTCGTTGATGAGGAAGAAAAGTATCCTGAGATAACTTTTAATGAAGAGACTCATGATTTCGGCCTGTTTGACAGGGCAAACGGTGACAAGGTGTGCTGGTTTGTCTTTACAAACACAGGCGATAAGGAGCTGTTCATACTTGACGCGGGTTCCACCTGCGGTTGCACTGTTCCTGAATTCCCCAAGACGGCTATCATGCCCGGCATGAAGGACTCCATCAAGGTTTCATATTCCGGCTCTACCCGCAGGGTAGGTAAAATAAAGAAGACCATTTGGCTTACCACCAACTGTAAGGTGAATTCATCTTACCTTTACATCTCAGGCGAGATGGTAGAGGAACTGGTGGCCGACAGAGTCAAGGAAGAGGAGAAGTGATAAGGTCATCAGTTCCTGATGATCTCTGTAACAAGAAGGTTGTCAGGATCGGGAACTTTAAACTTGACTGAATAACCGTCAAAATCAAAACCGTATTCGCGGTCAGGGTCATCCTGATATCTGGGCCGCGGATCTTCAGCAAGAATACCCCGGAGCGCATCCAGCGTTCCGGGTTTTATTTTGGCCTGGAGCTGCTCAGGGATGATGACGTTGAGCTTATGCATGCTCACGCTTCCGGTAAAACCGGCGGTAGCATCGGGCACACAGTCAGTATAGGGTATGTAAGGCTTGATATCATAGATGGGCGTTCCGTCCATCAGGTCGGCACCGCTTACGTGCAGCACGGGGCCATTAGGAGCGCTCAGCTCTATGGACTCAAGCTTTACGCATGAAAGGCCGATGGGGTTGGGGCGGAACGGTGAGCGGGTGGCGAATACTCCAAGGCGGGTGTTGCCTCCCAGACGCGGCGGACGCACTGTGGGTGACCAATCCTCACGGACGGCCTCTGAAAACTCCCAGATAAGCCAGATGTGGCTGAATCCCTCCAGTCCTCTCAGGGCATCGGGGTTGCGGTACTCGGGATTGAACACAATGGTTCCCTTGAGCTCGGGAACGAGCCCGCTCTGTCTGGGAACCCCGAATTTGGTGGGGAATCCGGTCCGTATGGTGGCTATGGGTTGCATTTTCTGCATTGTAGAGGCTAAGGTACGGAAATATATAATATATTTGTACTTATGGTCATGTCAAAGTGGTTACATAGACTGACAGTGCTGTGCGCGGTGATGCTGATCACGGCCGCACCATGCGCACAGGCTCAGGTACTTCCGGTACTGAATACTTTCAGCGGCAGGACGTTTGAGGGTATGGTCGATGTCTCCTGGCCGGTGCTGTTTGACGGCTGTACGTTCAAGACCGATGGGGTTGTGCTGAAACACTCCTACGGCGCCGTGTTCCGTAACTGCGTGTTTGAATGCACGGGCGGAGAGTTGTACATAGCGGAGAGCGGTGACGGCATTATCCTGGCTGACTGTGAAGTGAAGGGATGTGATGCCCTGAGTATCTGCAGGGAGTACAGCGAGGCGAACAGAAACTATATCACGGGCGTTACCGTGAACAGCGAGGAGTGCTCGGTGCTTGATGAGCAGGAGACCATAATTGACATTGACGGCCTGGAGATGGCTGAGAGCGTTCGCGGCCAGTCTGACGGGCCTTTGCTGATGATAATGAGTGCCGATAAGAGCGTGCTCAGAAAAGGTGAGATAGCATATCTGCACATACGCGGTCTGGAGGACGGTATGTTTGTGGGTTGGCAGTCATCGGCTGCCGGTCTCAGGCTGACTGTCGATGATGACGGACTGGGTTGCAGGGTTTATGCCTCTCAGGTAAAGGACAGGGAGCGAGTCGTGATATCGGCATATACGGAATACGGTCTTGAGGCCGCTTATGAGATAACTTTAAGTGAATAGACTCAGGTATTGGTTTTTGAGTGCGTTGCTTTGTCTGGCGGTATGCGGACGGGCTTATGCACAGGGTTCAGGACAGACTGCGTTTGACCTGAACGAGAAAGCCATATCGTATCTCTGGAACAATCTGGACTCGGCCGAACAGTATGCCCGGTTTGCGGTTGACGTTACACGCCGTCACAGTGACGAGCACGCCAAGGCGGTGAATACCCTGGCCCGAATCACATTCATGCGGATGGACTACACGCAGGCCTGGGAACTGTACAGCTCTGTTCCGTCAATAACCAGAAACACTCTTGAGGTGGTGGCTGCACAGATAGGCCTGATGAGGATATGCCAGCGTACATCGGACAACGTCTCGTTCTATCAGTACCGCAATGAGATCCTGCTTAACCTGCGTGCATTGCATGAGGAGCAGGAGGCTCTCAACAGCGCGCAGCTGGACCGTCTGCTCTCTTTGGAGCGTTCATTCCGTATGGAGTCAGCGCAGTACTGGTTTGAGCTGGAGCAGTTGGGCCAGGCCGGACGTGAGATGGCTTATGTGGTGCCCGATAACCGCCTGCGTGAAGACCATGACCGCTATCTGATGTATACATACATGCACGGACTGGGCATAGGTATTGAGGAGAACGGCCTGGAGGATATCGCATCATACAGACTGCGCAGTCTGGACAACTGCCTGCGCAGCGCAACCCGATACAATAATGTCAGGATGCAGGCACTGAGCATCAGCGCCATCTGCTCACTGTTGCTTGAGTACGGCACGGAGAATGTGCTGTCTGGTGTGAGTGATGACATGCTTTCCAGGCTGAATGCATCGGACGTGAATCCGGAACTTCTGCCTACACAGCTGGCTCTTAAGGCTATGCAGCTCTCTGCATCATACGGCGGGCAGTATGAGATAATAGAATGCGAGCGCCTGCTGGCATCATGTTACATAGAGCGTGGGCTGTATGAAGAGGCGTTGGACGTGCTGGGAAGGGCTCTGGATATGCTTAATGACAATTTCCGCCTTAACAGCGTGGGACATGCCGGCTATGAGCCACTGGAGCGTTACCGCAGTGACGGCAGGATAGTGGAGGAGGAGTGGATGGATGCCATGCCTCACGGCGTGGTTCCTGAGTGCATGGCTTCACTGCGTGAGCAGATGAGCCTGGCCTACTCGGGACTGGACGACAAGCTGGCATCGGACTACAACCGTACGGTCTATCTGGAGTTGCAGAAGAACATCCGTCTGGACCGTAGGTATGAAGCGCGTACCATCCTGCTCAAGAAGTCCAATCTCCGCCTCAAGGGCATGCTCTCAGCAGTGGCGGTGGCCATTGTCCTGCTGATAATGCTGATACTGCTGTTCCATAAGCGTATCAATGCCGCCAACCGCAAGTATGTGAAGATGATGCATGAGACGGTTGGCCTTTGCGAGAGGATTCTGCGTCCTGCTCCGGCGGGGGAGAATATCATAGAATGGCTTAACCGTATAGCAGTTCCCGGACTCCTGGAGCTTACGGGTGCTGATAATATAACGATCAACGGGAATGCCGAGATAGAGGCCTCATGGGGCGGAAAACGTGCCAGCCGTGATAACCGTGCCGTGCTGAACACCGTGGCGCCATACCTGAAGGCAGCCCTACGCAATGCCGATGAGCTGGTGGGGCAGGCGGACCGTCTGAAACAGGCTGAGAAGCAGCACTATCTGTACAGCCTTCATGCCGAGAGCAACAAGCGTGAGAATCTGGCACGCAAGACCTGCTGCCAGGTGGTGGCCGAGTGCCTGCCTTACATTGACCGCATGCGTTCCGAGATCAGGCATCTGTCTGAGATTCCGGCCGGCAGTGAGCAGTATGAGCAGAGCATGCAGTACGTGCGTGAGCTGGCTGAGCGTATCAATCAGTACAATGAGCTGCTGTCCCAGTGGATCCGTATCCGTCAGGGTGTGGTGACGCTTAATGTGGAAAGCTTCCCGGTTCAGGGCATATTCGATATCGTAAACAAGGGCGGCCGCAGTTTCAGCCAGAAGGGCGTTGAACTGGATGTGGTAAGCAGTGACGCAGTGGTGCGTGCCGACCGCGTGCTCACCCTGTTCATGATCAATACGCTGGCCGATAACGCCCGTAAGTTCACACCTGCGGGCGGAAAGGTTACCGTTGAGGCCACTCAGGGTGAAGATTGGGTTGAGATATCAGTATCAGATACAGGCGTGGGCCTGAGCGAGGATGACGTGCACATGATACGTGACGAGCGTGTGTTCGATCCCGACCAGATAGGTCAGGGAGAGCGTCAGGGCAAGGGCAGCGGGTTCGGCCTTATGAACTGCAAGGGCATTATCGAGAAATACCGCAAGGCCGATGAGCTCTTCAACGTCTGCAGCTTCAACGTGGAGAGTACTCCGGGTAAGGGAAGCCGCTTCTCGTTCCGTCTGCCTAAGGGTATAAGGCGTGCGCTGAGCATCCTTCTTATTCTGTGTGCGGGTCTGACGGCGCGTGCCCAGGAGCAGGACAGCCTGCTCGTTACGGCATACAACTACGCCAATCAGACCTATCTCTGCAATACGTTAGGTCAGTTTGAGGATGCATTGGTTTATGCTGATTCGGCTTTTGACGCGCTTAACAGGGATTACCTTATGAACGGCGGGTCAGAGGATATGCTCCTGTCCACATTTGACATACTTGTACCGGCCGAGACTTATTGGCTGGAGGACGGTTTCGCCACTGACTATGAGACGGTCCTGTGGCTGCGCAATGAGATAGCCGTATCGGCCCTGGCCCTGCGAGACTGGGATGTCTACCGATATAATGATGACGCTTACCTGAAACTCTTCAAGCTCTATTTCGGAGAGTGGAAGATTGAGGAAGACTGCCGTGAGCTGCAGCGTACCAACAGCAACCTATCCATATCGGTCATAATATTCGTACTGATATTCATCACGGTATTGCTGGTGCGTTACGTGGTACATTCGCGCCATTGGCTCAAGTTCCGCAGTGACCTGCAACAGGCCATCCGTGTAGTTGACGGCATCTCAAGGAACACGGCTGTGACTGACCTTGACAACTTCAACGCCGAGGATGTGGTAACGCGTCTGACAAACGGCATATTCATGGAGCTGGACCATCTGATTGATCTGCGTTCTCTTATGATAGCACTTAACGATGAGGGCCGCATTATCACTGCCGTACACAATGACGGCGCACCGGATGAGCGCCTGGCAGACCGTGTTAACGCCTGCATGGCCAGTGGTGATGAACAGAGCTCGGCCGACGGATTGTGCCGCGCCCTGCCTCTGGTTCTCACTCTTGAGGATGAGGAGCACCAGATTGGTGCTGTGGGATTCCGTCTGGAACATGAGGCCGATGAGACCTGGCAGATTGTCAAGGGTATGATTGCAGGTTATCTGGCAACGGCCCTGTACAGCTGCGTGATCAGGTTCGAGTCCGGATTCCGTGACATCGAGCAGATAGAGGAGGAGTCAGAGCGCATTAAATATGAGGAGAACCGGCTGCATGTGAGCAACCTTATACTTGACAACTGTCTGTCAACCCTCAAGCACGAGACCGTGTGGTATCCCAACAGGATTGTCCAGCTGGTTGAGAGCGGACAGGTGGCCGATATGCAGGAACTGGTGGATTATTACCGCGAGATATTCGGTATTCTGAGCCAGTATGCGCTGTCGCAGACTACCGGCCAGCTGCTGCACCATGACGTGTTTGCTGTAAGCGAGCTGATGGATGAGGCATCGGCTTTTGTCAGCAAGACTCAGTCCAAGGCTGGTTATACCGGAAAGGTCAGCGTGGAGGCATCGGCCCTGAAGGTGAGCGCTGATCACGTCATGCTCAAGTATCTGATAGAGAGTCTTATAGAGCGTGGTATGACAGATGGCGGCGATATGAGTCTGTCTGCATCTGAACAGAGGGGATTCGTGCGCTTTGAGCTGCACCGCAAGTGCCAGACTCCCGCTCAGGAAGAGCTTGACGGCCTGTTCGCGCCGCTCATGAACAAGGAGAACATGGCATACGTGATGTGCCGTCAGATAATACGTGAGCATGACGAGGCGTTCGGTCATCCGGGCTGCCGCATCAATGCAGAGAGTGAAAAGGACGGTATGGTGATATGGTTCACCGTGCCCAAAGCTGTATAAAAATGATTTCAAGATATGGAGAAATTCAAGACAATTGTGGTTGAGGATGTGTCACTGGAACTTAAAGGGACACTGTCCATTATCCGTAATGACATCCCTGAGGTGGAGGTAATAGGCACCGCCCAGACCGAGCGTGAGTTCTGGGCCCTGATGGACGGCGGCGCACAGCCTGATTTGGTGCTGCTTGACCTGGGCTTGGGCGGTTCAACGACCGTGGGCGTGGATATCTGCCGCAAGCTCACCCAGAAGGGCGAAGTCAAGGTCCTGGTGTTCACCGGTGAGCTCCTGAACGAGAAACTGTGGGCCGATGTCCTTGACGCCGGAGCCAACGGTATAGTTCTCAAGACCGGTGAGCTGCTTACCCGCAACGAGATTATGGATGTGATGAGCGGCAAGAACTATGTGTTCAACCAGCCGGTATTGGAGAAACTGGTGGAGCGTTTCCGCAACGCCGTTACAGACGAGGGACTGCGCCGCAGCGCCACGATGCAGTATGAGATAGATGAATATGACGAGCGTTTCCTGCGTCATCTGGCCCTGGGCTACACCAAGGATATGATTAGCGAGCTGCGCACCATGCCGTTCAGCTCCAAGTCGCTGGAGAAACGTCAGGCAGACCTGATAGCACGCCTGTTCCCTGAGGGTGAGCAGCGCGGCGTGAACGTGACGCGCCTGGTGGTCCGTGCCATAGAACTCCATATAATCGATCCGTCAAACCTTGAGGCCGATGAATAAACGTCTGACAGGCTGGCTCCATCCTGCAGTAATTTATCTGATACTGCTGCTCCTGGTAATCATCGTATCATGGATAGGCAGCATCATGGAGATCAGCAGCGTAGCCGGTAACGGTGACCTGGCGCTTCGCAGCGTACTGGGTGTTTCAGGCCTGCGCTGGGCCATACGCACTGCCGCCACATGTCTGGGTAATGCCCCTGTGGGTAATGCCCTGATGCTTTTCATTGCAATAGGGGCCGGAAAGGGCAGCGGTCTGTTCCGTGCCCTTTCACGTCTGCGCAACCTTTCACCCAAAGAGGCTACTGCATTCTACATCAGCCTGGTGGTGCTGGCCATTTATGTGTTGCTGATTGTACTTGGCGTTTTTGCAGGAAGTCATCTGCTGCTGGGCATAACGGGCACGCTCAAGGGAAGCCCCTTGTATGATGGCATCATGTTTCTTGTAATGCTGGCAGTATGTCTTCCTTCCCTGGTGTACGGACTCTCTACAGAAACATTCCGCACTGCCGGTGATTGTGTTGACGCGTTCTGCACAATACTGCCTCCTTTTGCACATTTTATGGTGACTATGCTCGTGGCAGCTCAGTTGCTGCAGACGCTGGTGTATACCAACATAGATGTTCTTCTTGGCATATCGGACAATGCCATGCGTATCATATCTTTCCTGATTTACTGGATTCCGTTGCCGGTGATACTGCTGTACAATAAAAGAACAGACATCTGACGATGCCTGTTTTCTGGTGATTCCGTTGGGATTCGAACCCAAGACCCACAGCTTAGAAGGCTGTTGCTCTATCCAGCTGAGCTACGGAACCGAGCCTTAAGCCAGACGAACAAAGTGAACTGGTTCACTTTGTATTGATTTGGATTGGCGGGAAAAAGGAACTTGTTCATTTTTCACATTAATCCAAAGGAATCAAGTAAGCGTCAGCTTACTTTGTCGTGGCGCCGCGAGGTCGACGAAGTCAACCGACCTTTAAGCGGGTGCAAAATTAGCGCATTATTTCATATTTTCAAATCCCTTTTTGCCTTTTTCTCATTGAGCGTTGAGAAATGATTCACATGCTGTAGTTATGTCTTTGTAGGTGGTCTCAAAGTCTCCGGTGTACCAGGGATCGGCTACGTCACGGTCTATCCCGGCGTATGACATCATCAGATGCACTTTGCCTGCGGGATCATCGGGTATGATGTATCTGAGCCAGCGCAGGTTCATCCGGTCCATGCAGATAATCAGGTCAAAGCGGTCGTAATCAGCACGGGTTATCTGACGGGCGGTCTTGCTTTTGTCAAACGGGATGCCGTGAAAGTTGAGGCAGCGCTTGGCCGGGGGATATATGGAATTGCCAATCTCCTCGGTCGATACGGCGGCTGATTCTACGTAGAATTGGTCTTGCAAGCCCCTTGAACGGATTTTTTCCTTGAATATAAACTCGGCCATAGGGGACCTGCAGATATTGCCGTGACACACGAAGATTATCTTTTTCATTGGTTCATGCAGTTGCGGTAAAAGAATCGGAATACGCGTTTGTTTATGTACTCACCGCCCAGGTCATGGGTGTAACCGGGCAGGTAAAGCTGCTCAAAATCCTTGCCGTGTTTGACCAGCTCCCATACCACCTGCAGGGTGGATGCAGGGTCAACGTTGTCATCCATCTCGCCGTTAATCAGGAACAGTTTGCCTTCCATAAGCCCAGCGTTGTCAACGTTTGAGTTCTCGGAGTACCACGGGCCTATGGGCCAGCCCATCCACTGCTCATTCCACCAGATCTTGTCCATGCGGTTGTCGTGGCAGCCGCACAGGGCTACTGATATCTTGTAGAAGTCATTGTACCATAACAGGGCCGACAGGGCGTTCTGGCCTCCCGCCGAGTAACCATAGATGCCCATGTTGGAGGTGTCCATGTACGGATATTTCTTCTGGGCGGCCTTGATCCATAGTATGCGGTCAGGGAACCCGGCATCCTTGAGATTGCGGTATGCTACGTCCTGGAAACTCTTGGAGCGGTTGTCGGTGCCCATTCCGTCTATGGTAACTACTATGAATCCCATCTCAATCAGGTAGCTGAACCTGTCCCAGGTGCTGAAATCCTTGGCTACGAATGAGTCATGCGGGCCCGAATAGATATATTCCACTACGGGATATTTCTTAGTGGGGTCCAGGTTCATGGGGCGGTAGATGTTGCCCCAGATATCGGTCTTGCCGTCACGTCCTTTTGCGTGGAATACCTCGGGGAGTATGTAGCCGGCTTCAAGAGTGCCGGATATGTCCTGTTTCTGAAGCTTGAGCAATACCTTGCCGTCAACAGTGCTGCGAACTACGCTCTCATAAGGTTTGTCGGGGCGTGACCAGTTGTCCACGAATGCGGTCCAGTCACGGTTGGGGTGAACCTGGTGGTTGCCGTCATCGGGCGTGAGGTCTGTAACTTTGAGGCTTTTCAGGTCAAGTCTTAGCAGATGCTTGTTATACGGGTCCTCACCCTTGGATGCGCGGTAGCCGTTGGCATAAAACAGTATGTAGCCCTGTTCTTCGTCAATGCGCTGTATCTCACGTACGTTCCACTCTCCTTTGGTGAGCTGGCGTATGCTGCCGTCAGTGACATCTATCATGTAGAGATGGCGCCAATTGTCACGCTCTGATATCCAGAGGATATGACTGCCGTCGTCCATCCAGCGTCGGTACAGGTCATTGTAGTATATGAAGGTGGAGGATTTTTCCTCAGCAAGGGTGCGTGATGTGCCGTCGGTGTTTATGGCTACCAGCTGATAGAGCTGATGCCCGCGCTGGTTGTATTCAAAGGTAAAGAACTTTGAGTCGGGTGACCATCGGCCCAGAGTAAGGTCATACTGGTTCTGCCAGGGGGTCGTGTCGATGGGTATCTGCTTAAGCTGAGTCACGTCAAAAAGGGCAGGGACGGCCTGAGGCAGAGCATCACCCGGCTTGTCATAGTCCAGCCAGCGGTAGGTGGGCTGCACCTGGTCATCGGGACGGGAGTTGCGCAGCAGAATCTGGCGCTCCTTATGCTCCTCTCTGCGCAGGGCCGATATGTACCTGGAGTCAGGCGACCAGACGTACTGCGTGTAGTAGTCCTGTTCATTGCCGTCAAAACTTAGTTGCGTCATCTCCTTGCTCTCCACGTTGCGCACCCATATATTACGGTCGCGGACCAGGCATTCCCATTTGCCGTCGGGCGATCTCAATCCGGCATCGGCTCTGCCCGGAAACGCCATTCCCGCTCCGCCCGGAAATGCACCCATTGCGCCCCAACCGCCGCGCTGCCGCTCAGGGGTGCGGTATGACTCAAGAGTGTCTTTCGTAACCTGCATGCGTGTCAGTGCCTTGAGGTCAACCTTGTAGTATTCAGTGCTGTCTTTGCCTTTGGTCTCATAGCAGAACGTGTAGGAGTCTTTCCATTGTGGTGTTACGGCACCGTATCTGTCCTTGTAGAGGTATGACATGACGCGGTCTTTGGCCTGGCTGAAGAGCTCCTCGAATGAGTCCGTCTGAGCCTGGATAGGTGCACTCATGAGGACGGCGAGACACCACGCCGTTATTGTGGTTCCTTTCATGCTTTCGTTGTTGTGGGATTATTTTCTCCTGCAAAGGTAATCAATTAGAAATAATCTTATATTTGCTGTATGAATATCCAATTAATGCAATAAGTATGAACATCAACAACATTATGGCTGACCTGGAGCGCAGACATCCGGGTGAGAAAGAGTATCTGCAGGCAGTGCGTGAGGTGCTTATAAGTGTTGAACCCATCTATAACCAGCATCCCGAGTTTGAGGATGCCAAGATTGTGGAACGTATGGTTGAGCCCGACCGCATATTTACCTTCAAGGTTCCATGGACCGATGACAACGGCGAGATTCATGTCAATACCGGTTATCGCGTACAGTTCAACAACGCCATTGGTCCGTACAAAGGTGGTTTGAGGTTCCACGCATCGGTCAACCTCTCTATCCTTAAGTTCCTGGGATTTGAGCAGACTTTCAAGAATGCTCTGACCACTCTGCCTATGGGCGGCGGCAAGGGCGGCTCTGATTTCTCTGTGCGTGGCCGGTCTGCAGCTGAGATTGAGCGTTTCTGCCACAGTTTCATGCTTGAATTATGGCGCAACATAGGTCCTGATACCGATGTCCCGGCCGGCGATATAGGTGTGAGCGGCCGTGAGATAGGCTACCTGTACGGCATGTACAAGAAGCTGGCTCGTGAGAATACAGGTGTGCTTACAGGTAAGGGCCTTACGTTTGGAGGTTCAAAGATACGTCCTGAGGCTACCGGATTCGGCGCACTCTATTTCCTGCGCCAGATGCTGGCCGACAAGGGTGATTCGCTTGAGGGCAAGACCATTGCCATAAGCGGATTCGGCAATGTGGCATGGGGTGCCGCCAAGAAGGCAACCCAGCTGGGTGCCAAGGTGGTTACCCTGTCAGGTCCTGACGGATACGTTTATGACAAGGAGGGACTGAATGACGAGAAGATTGCCTATATGCTGCAGTTGCGCGCCACCAACAACGATGTGATAGAGCCGTATGCCAAGAAGTTCGGGGCCCAGTTCTTTGCCGGCCGCAAGCCG
>Ga0310690_10002472_pt1 | contig 29943 bp, 62 predicted proteins | sample AusTroGonzalo_MG_2_FD_207661 | JGI IMG/M metagenome (GOLD analysis project Ga0310690, IMG submission 207661) | Bovine rumen microbial communities from tropical cattle in Woodstock, Queensland, Australia - Gonzalo_04 (v2) (version 2) | ecosystem: Host-associated > Mammals > Digestive system >...
CCCGCGATAGTCGACGCATCGAGCGTAAGCGAGCATGACGCGCTCGTGGAGCCGCTGTTCGGCGAAGGCCATGAGATAGAGGAGCTCGAGGCTTACCTCAAGGCGCTTTTCGACGAGAACGACGTCATCCGATACGTGCTAGACGCCGACAAGGGCGACGATGGTCGCGTCCAGCCTGGCGTGGGCGTGTACAAACGCACGGCTGGCGAGCTGCTGAAGTACGCCAAGAAGGCTAAGGTGCTCGACGACGTGGTCGGAACGCTCGACGAGTCGGTCGGCGCGTACATATGCATCAACCCGCTCGACGGCGAGTACATCGGCAACAAGAACGTCGTCAGCTACCGCCATGCCCTTGTTGAGTCCGACGAGATGGAGCGCGGCAAGTTCGCGGCTATCGTAAAGCAGCTCAACCTACCTATCGCGGCCATGGTCGACTCCGGCGGCAAATCGCTCCACGCCATCGTGCGCATCGACGCCGAGGACGCCAAGCAATACGCCGAGCGGGTACGCGTGCTCTACGAGCGGTGCGAAAGGAACGGTATCGTCATCGACAAGGCGAACAAAAACCCGTCCAGGCTCTCGCGCATGCCAGGTGCCATGCGCAACGGCAAGCGACAGTTCCTTGCGGGTCTGCGCCAGGGTGCAGGCGACTGGGAGGAATGGGAGGCGTGGTACGCCGAGGAGACAGACGAGCTGCCCGACGCGGTACCGCTCGACACCATGCTGGGCGACAACCTACCGCCGCTCAAGCCAGCGCTCATCGACGGGCTTTTGCGCGTGGGTCACAAGATGCTCGTGAGCGGCCCATCGAAGGCTGGCAAGAGCTTCGCGCTCATCAACCTTTGCATAGCGTTCGCCGAGGGTCTCGAGTGGCTCGGGTTCCAGTGCCGCCAGTCCCGCGTCATGTACGTGAACCTCGAGCTCGATGGCGACAGCTGCATCAACCGCTTCAACGACATCTACACGGCGCTCGGGATCAAGCCAGAGCACGCTGGCAACATCGAGGTGTGGAACCTGCGCGGCAAGGCCGAGCCGATGGGCAAGCTGCTGCCGAAGCTGGTGCGACGCTGCCTTAAAAGCAAGGTGGAGGTCGTCGTTATCGACCCGATTTACAAGATATCGGTAGGCGACGAGAACAACGCGGGCGACATGGCGGCGTTCGCAAACCTGTTCGACGCGCTGTGCGACCAGGCGAGCGTCAGCGTCATCTACTGTCACCACCACTCGAAGGGATTCCAAGGCCAGAAACGCTCGATCGACAGGGCGTCCGGCTCGGGAGTCTTCGGACGCGACCCCGACGCGATTCTCGACCTCGTTGAGCTCGAGACCGCGACAGGAATGACCTGGAAACGCGTCCAGGACAAGATTTGCAAAGTGTGCGAGCAAGCCGTCGTAAACGTTGGAGGCGCAGACGCTTGGGCAAAGTTCCCTGAGACGGGACGGACTATAGCGGCGAACGCCGAGCAGAATGCCTATGACCTGCTCGACATTGAGCACGGTGCCAAGCTGCACGGAGTCATCGAAGAGCTGAAAGCAAGCGAAAGCGCGCTCACGGCATGGCGCATCGAGGGCACGCTGCGCGAGTTCCCGCATTTCCAGCCGGTCAACGCATGGTTCGACTGGCCGCTCCACGTCATAGACGAAACGCTCTCCGAATGCAAGGAGCTCGGATCAGAAGAGCCGAAAAGCAAGAGGAACTACAGCGGCAACAGCGGTAGCCAAAAAAGGAAAACGACAGCAGACAAGAAGAACGAAGCCATAGCTGAAGCCGTTGAATCCTGCGAACAAGACAACGTCTCGGCGAGTCGTACAAACGTCTACGAAAGACTTAATCCTAACGGTTTTAAGATGCCGTCTTTCGAAACGTTCAAAGACTGGACCCGTAATCGCGAGGGCTCAGAATGGTGTAAGTGGCGGTGCTTCGAAGAGGACGGGGAACGCATCCTGAAGCTCGTCGAGTCAACTAAATGAGGGGTGTTTCACCCTGGGTAAAAACACAACCCACCCTGGGTGATTTTGGCATTTCACCCTGGGTAAAAAATCACCCTGGGTAAAAAATCACCCTGGGTGATACAGGGTGTTTCACCCAGGGTAAAAAATCACCCAGGGTGAAAAATCACCCTGGGTAAAAACACAACCCACCCTGGGTGATTTGGGGTGGTTGTGAATCCCCTATCTACGATAGGGGATTTTGGACCCACCCCACCAAGGGGGCGGGGCGTCCGCCGCCACCGCCGTCGCGGCGGCACGCCCAGCCACACCAATTGGTTTGGTTACCGCGCGCACGAAAGCTGAGAAATAAAACGATTATACGCAAAGGAGGATAAATTGGCGAAAAAGGTCATCTACAACGGCCACACGTATGACTCGATTCTCGAATACAAATACGCCCTCGGATTCAACGAGAGGCTTAACATCGCCTACCTCAACCAGACGCCAACGTTCGGCGTGGGGAAGGGTTTGCGTTACACGGTCGACTTCCTCTTACCGAAGCTCGGCGATGGGAGCGTCTTCTTCGAAGTTAAGGGTTTGAAGTTCGAGGAGAACGAGAAACACAAAGTCGACTATGCGAGCAAGCACGGGACGGTGTTCATCGGAGACTCGCAAGGCTACCTCTACGTCCCAATTAACGGAGTCCTCAAAGAGGCGACTCTGGTGCGGTGTCTGTCTTGTGGCGAGTGGCACCTTTCGATAACGGGTAGCGAAAACGAGCTTGCCAGCTACTTCTGCAAGAACCATTGCAATGCTCCACGACTCGACATTTGGGACAACTTCTTCGACGCGGTTGGAGAACACGTATACGAACGGCAACGTGTATGGCCGCTCGGCGACATGTCGAAGACACCGAACATCAGGTTCGATGACGACGGAAACAGGTACGTGAACGGCGTACGTGACGAAAACTACCGAAAGGACAGGAAATGAACCAGATCGAAATCACGGCAACCATGGCAAAGACTTCCATCGACGCGAAGAAGGCGGTGGTCACCCTGGAGCTGGACTACAGCTCGTTCAACCAGATTCCAAACCTCGCGAAGATGACGGGGCAGATGGCTAACGTCATCATCTACCCTGCGCAGACCGAGCTCGACCTCGGCGTGTAACGATGGCGAGCAGCCATCACTTCTTCGTGGCGATGGAGCGGCCACCCACAGCGACAAAACAGGAGCGCAAGTGGGTGGTCGGCAAGGACGGCAAGCCGAGGTCCTACCCTTCCGACGCGTGGAGAAAAGCCGAGAGCGAGCTCGAGGCTCACCTCGATAGGTACAGGCCCGAGCATCCGACCGAGCATGCAGTGATACTCGACGTCGTGTGGTGCTTCCCATCGGAAGGACACGCTGACGGAGCGCCGTACGTTAAGAAACCAGATACCGACAACCTCCAGAAGGGGCTGAAGGACGTAATGACCAAGCTGGGATGGTGGAAAGACGACGCCCAAGTGTTTAGCGAGCACGCCACGAAGGTCTACAGCCGCATCCCAGGCATTCGTATCGACGTGAGGGAAGTCGAGACGCCTTCGGCATGATTGCCGACGAGTGCGGCTAGGCATGCTCGAGGAATTGACAAAGCAGACTTGGCTACGGAACGAGGATGATTAATGGGTACTGAATGGGCCGAGCTTCCCAACGGCGAGCTGGTGAACGTGTCGGACGACGACGACCTGACGGTCATATCCATAGTGTTCACCGACCCGCGCGAAAATCCACGTGATTTCCCGATGGCGTTGAACGGTCGGACCATCGACCACATCGACGTTTTCGGGAAGAGGAAGATGCGATTCAGGCAAATTCCCGACCTGGACTGGGACGACTACGGTTTTACCGATTAAAAATCAGGGCGTGTTTACTACGCCGACGAACAACTTATCGACAAAAGGCAAAACAGGGGCTCTCCACAGCTCTCCACGGCTCTGGTGGGCCTTTTCGATTGGCAGGGAGGGAGCGAATGATAGTTCAGCTACCCGAATGGAAGAACTGGCGCGTTGTTGGCACCGACAGGGAGTGGGAGGTCCAGCAGAAAGGCTCCAGGAACGGCGAGGTCGAATGGCGGCCCACGAACTACTTCCCGTCGTTGGCCTACGCCATGGCGTTCGCCTACGAGAAGACGCTTCGGGCCTCGAAGAAGAAGGCCGGGACCATAGAGGAGGCGCTGGGAGAGTGCAACCGCGTCAAGGACGCCATCATCGGCGCCGTCAACGAGGCGGTGGGCAGGAAATGAGCCGCGGCGACAACGAGCTCCCGTATTACAGGCAACGGGACTTCGACAAAGTGGAGACGCCGAACGGAACGAGGTACGAGCCGAAACGTCCCGCGCTGCGCGCGCTCGGAAAGCCGCCGTGGACCCTCAAGGTGAGGATGTTCGACAGCATCATCCCGCAGGAGGCCACCGGCCTCGTCGGGGCGATCGTGTGGCGGGGCGTCAGGTTCGTGCGCGAAGACGAGCGCTAACGGAACAGCAAGACAATCTATCAAGGAGGACGACATGAGCATCGTCAGGACAGTAATTTGCGACTTCTGCGGGAAGCCGGAGAACGAGATCGGGTTCTACGCGCGGGGCATCGACGACCGCGCCCACGTCTGCGAGAGCTGCGTGGACCAGCTATCGGAAGCCATCGCCGAGAAGCGTGCGGAGCGCGATGCGGCAGAGCGCACCGACGACGACGGCGAGCCCGACCGCCTCGACGAAGGCGAGCCCGACCGCCTCGAGAGCGACGAGGCACCGCTCGTGGAGGCCGAGGTGATCGGGTAATGAGCTTCGGTGACGGAGACCTTCACGTCGCCAACAAGCGGCTCAAGGAGCACATAGCGCGCCTTGAGGACAAGATCGACTCGCTCAAGGACATAAACGGCGATTTGTGCAAGGAGATAAACAGGCAGGAGCGGCGCATACGCGAGCTTGAGGCCGCGTGCCGCGAGAACGGTATCGAGGTGTGACATGCCGAGGAAGAAGGCCCAGAGGTGCCCACTGTGCGGGAAGCGCGCCCACATGGGCGAGATATACAACACGTACAGCGGCAAGACCCGCTATGCGGTCGTGTGCGACTCGACTGGGAAATGCAGGCTGTCCGAGCTTCCGCCATTGCGCCTGTGCTTCGAGAACGAGGAGGACGCGCTGACGGAGTGGAACAGCATGGTCGTCGCATAGCACGATTGGAGCGCGAATGTTCGATAGGGAAACTCAGCTGCGCCGCCAGATGGGCGGCATCACGGCTGCAAAGAACAGGCTTAAACAGGAGAACAAGAAGCTGCGAGAGCAGGTGGATGAAAAGGACGCGAGAATAGCGGAGCTCGAATCACGCCTGCTCGAGCTTGGGATAGAGGTGAGCTGATGGACCAGGTGGCTTTCGGCAAGAGGCTCAAGGAGGCGCTTGACAGCAGGGGCATACCCGTGAAGCGCTTCGCAGGCGAAATCGGTGTGAGCTACACATCCGCATCGTCGTACACGCGCGGGGAGAGGGTCCCCACGCTCGACGGGCTTACGCGCATATGCTGGCGGCTCGGCGTTAGCGCCGACTGGCTGCTGGGACTGGAGGGCAAATGAACGAGTTCATGGCAGGAGCGTTCGTCGGCGGCATGCTCGGCATGCTCGCCATGGCGCTGTGCGCTGCTTCAGGCCGTGCGTCGCGCATTGAGGACGGCTGGGTGCTGCCCGTCCGCTGCCGCGACTGCCGACACTACGAGAACGATGACTGCACGTGCAGGCTCAGGGCGTACGCGTGGGAGAAGCGCGTTCCGGGTTTCTACTGCGCGTCGGGAGAAAGGGAGTAACGATGAAGAAGGCAATCATCACCGCGCTGGCGCTCGCGTTGGCGCTGCCCGTGTGCGCATGGGCGAACGGCTACGACTACGACGAGTGGGCAGACGAGGAGTGGACCTACGCCGACGACGCGGCCTGGGTCACGCCCGAGGAGTTCATCGAGCAGGGCGTCGTCTACGCCGACGACGGCACCTGGTACACCTACTACAACGACGAGGACGCGCCCGATGGCTTCGACGGCTACCTGGACGAACAGGGCGTGTGGCGCGACTGGGACGGCTATGTGGCCGTAGCAGCCGAGTGGTGGCAGTACGGCGAGCTGGTCGACACGCCGATGGGCTGGGGCCGCGTTTACGACGTCTGCCCGAGCGGTGCCATCGACGTGTGGACGTGCTGGGATTAGGAGGCCGAGGAATGAACAACCTACAGCACATCATCGCCAAAGACACCCGCGCAGCGATGCATATGGCCGTGGAGCTTTGCGAGTCCGGTGACTTCGACAGCGTGACCGAGGCGTTCCGCTGGCTGATGCAGGAGCGCGAGGAGCAGGTGGACTACCTGTGCGACATGTGCGCGAACGGCTGCGACGAGCGGAAGGCCATCAAGGTGGGCCAGAGCGTGTACGACGTGTGCGAGCGTTGGACGGAGGCCGACGATGACCGATAGCAACGCGATAACTGACAAGGCCGTGAAACAGCTCAGGGCATACGGCCAGTACATCATCGACCATGCCGAGAACATCATCGGCAACATCGACAAGCCGAACTACGTGACCGATGGCGGCATCCGCGTGTCGTTCACGCTGTTGGAGTATGGCCGCGTTCCGACGCTCGACGTTATCAAGGAGCACATCGTACTTGATGCGATGGTAATGGAGGGAGACGGGCATGACCGATAGCAACGCGACCGAGCGTTCCTGCGAATACTGCGGGAAGGGTGCTGCGATTCTCGGCAAGGAGCGCGGTTCAAGACACGTGAACATTCAAAAGACGTCTAGCGGATACGGCCTGTTCATGTACTGGCGCACGCCTAACGGCAAATGGCGAATGGAGTTCAATAGCATCAAGGCGTGCCCGATGTGCGGGAGGAGTCTGACATGACCGATAGCAACGCGACCGAGAAGCTGCGTGTTCTTGTCAAGCCGAACCTCTACTGCCCTCCATGCATGCACTTCAAGCCTGAGCTTGTGAGCTGGTCGTTTCGCGCTACAGATGCGGAGTGTGACCGTTCGGACTACATCATCGACTGCGAGCACCGCGAGGTGTGCGTGGATAGGAACGGAGGGTAGAGATGACCGAGTACATCGTAGACCGCGAGAACGTCTTTCCATACGGTTTTCAGCGCGAGGAAAAGGCAATCGTCAAGCGCGTGCTGAACATGAAGGCGGTGAAGCAATGACCGATAGCAACGCGACCGAGAAAATCCCGTGGTGGGAAAAGCTAGACAATTACGGGCATAAGCGCGGTTGGTGGGAATACGAATTTCTTTCAGGGCATATCACCATAGGAAACATTACGGTCTATGGGCGAAACGCGATGCATTGGGGGGTGGACGTATGGAGGCCGAGGAAAGGCGATTACCTTTGCTTCAGGCTACCGCTCCCGTGTTACGGCAAATGGTGGCGTAGGGGATGTTACATCAGCCCGAATGCTACGCCGTGGGCCGCTACGAAATGGTTCTGGGGCAAAAAGAGAAGAGGCTACTGATGACCGATAACCGAACGACCGAGCTACGTAGGAAACTGACCGAACTTGGCAAGGGCTACAGCACGATTGATGGTAAGCACAAGAATACGACATGGCACGTCGGCGAGCTGACCTGGTGGTACGACGAGAATACCGAGACGGGTAAGACTGTGCTGTTCACGCCGAAACAGCACAACGTGACACCCGAGCAGGCCGTAGCCGCGACGCTGGGAGACGAAGTCACGGGCGACACGAGCGACGGCTACCACACGTTCAACGAGCTATACCACCACAGGGCGGTGCTGTTCAGCGTGATAGTCCGCGACCATCGCGAGTTTGCGTGGAAGGCCAGGAAGCACCACGACAACACGATGTACGACGGCATGTTCATCGTGGGCATCGAAACGCCAGAGGGTCAGGCCACCTACCATTACGACCTCGACCCGTACTGGGAGATGTTCGACTGCAAGGAGTTGGAATCATCGCCCGAATGGGACGGCCACACGCCAGACGATGCGATAGCGCGTATCGCCACGCTGGGAGAGTTCAATCCCGACGGCCTGCCATACGGCATGACCGTCTCAGATGACGGGAATTTGCTCAACTGGCGCGGAGAGAACTACGTGAAGCAGAGCGCGCTAGGCAACGGCACGCTGACAGCCGAGCAGGTGCGGGGAACCGTGGAGAAGCATTGGCACGACCTCCCCGACGAGTACGACATACCAGAAGCAACCGCGCTGCCTGAATACAGCTACGACTGGCAGGCAATCGCAGACGAGCTGAACGCCACGCTGGGGACTGATGATGGTTCGCGCTGGTTCGAGCTGTTCGGCACGCCTGAGAGGACGGCTGAGTCGTTAGAGCACATGTGTCAGTTCATGCATGGCGGCGAGATATGCGAACGCTGCCGACTCTACCTGTTCAACGATTGCGACATGGAGTTGCGTGTTATGAGCGACATGACAATCAAAAAGCAATTGCTCGAATGGCTGCGCGGGAAGGCGGTGAAGCGATGACAGAAGAAGCGTTTGCTATCGTCGGCGCGTTCGCCACGTTCGTCGTTGCCGCAATCATGCTCGGAGCGGTCGTAATAGTGGTTGTATCGTCTGTTAGGGAATGGCTCCAAACAAAGCGGGCGTTGACCAGTAGCACTGAGAACCTGCTCAGGACGCAGCGCGCTCTCATGGAAGCCAACAACAAGCTGAACGAGCGCGTAAAGGCACTTGAAGAAGAACGCGGGGAGGCGGTGAAGCGATGACCGAGTATGTCTACGGCACGGACGGCCACGAGGGGCACTGGCTCACTGGCGAGAAAATCGTGCGGTGCAGGGATTGCAAGCATTGCTACGAAACATGGGACGGCTACGAATGCGAGCGCTTCAGCGGCGAATACCATAGGGCGGAGCCTGACGGCTTCTGCGCATGGGGAGAGCGGAGGAACGATGGCTGATACCAAGAGCGAGTTCTCGTACTTCAGCGAGCTTGATGTCAACGGCTACGTGGACAAGGTGGTCAAGTGCGTCAACCGCCTCATAGACGAGGATGCTTTGAAGAAGGTCGAAGACCAGCTTGCCGAGTACGGGTACGTGAAGGTCGTGCGGTGCAGGGATTGCAGGTTTCGCTGCTACAACGAATGCACGCGGATTGACGAAGGGTTCAAAGACTATTGGTTCGCAATCGAGCCCGACGGGTTCTGCGCATGGGCTGATAAGGCGGTGAAGCGATGAGGAACCTGAACGAAGTGGCCGCTGACAGCCGCGTGAAGCGGGTCGAGGACTCGCTGCTCAACGGCAAGCCGTGCTACCTGTACAACCCGAGGGGCCTGCGCGAGCTGTTCGTCGACGTGGGCGAGGACGAGAACGGCTGGGAGCACGTGAGCGTGAGCGTCCGCAAGCGTCCTGGCGAGTGCCCGACGTGGTTCGAGATGAGGGCCGTCAAGCAGCTGTTCTGGGAGCCCGGCGAGGCGTGCATCGAGTGGCACCCGACCGAAGAGAGCTACTACCACGGGCCGACCGGCGACAAAGGCATCCAGGTGCTCCACATCTGGCGACCCAAGGACGGCGACTGGTCGAGGCTCACCGACGAAGGACCAGACTCGATTATGTCCGAAGAACAAGCCGCGAAGGTCGCGGAGCGCATGCCCGAGGCCATGCGGCGCGTGGCGGCGGTTGCGAAGGCGGTGAAGCGATGAGCGAGCTATCTGAGAAAATCGACGGGCTGCGCGAGATGGCGTCCGCCATGGGTAAGCGCGCTGACGAGATAGGCGATGGGTACGGGCTTGCGCGGGGTATGCGCGACGCCGCCGACATGCTGCGCGACGCCGCCGACACCATCGAGGACCTGCGGGAGCTAGGCGACACGCAGGCGGCGCTTGACTTCTCGAAGCAGCAGGCGAGGGACTTGGAGTCGTGCGTGAAGTCCATGCTGCTCGTGGCGTACTGGTCGGAGATGACGCTTGACGAGTTCCAGGAGATTTACGACATAGCCGCCAAGTGCGGCGTGAGTGTGGAGATGGACTGATGGGCAACCGTAATTTCAAGAGCTGCGAGAACTGCTCGCTGGCGCTTTACATCGGCGATGGCGACTACATCTGCAACGCGGACGGCCACGAGCAGGAGCGCGGCCTGGTCATATGCGACTGGGTTTACGACGGCGAGATGCCGTGTCGTGGCAAGGATTGGGAGGAATTATAGATGGGGCTTGCAATCATCACGCTCGTGCTCGTGTTCCTTGCGGGCTGGGCGATTACGCAGGGAAGGTGGCAATGACCGACATCAACGGCAAGCTGACCGCCCGCTGCCCGTCGTGCGGAGCCATATGGCACGTGCTGAAGCGGGACTACTACGGGCGCTACGAGGCAGTCAAAGCGAGGCATTGCCCAGGTTGCGGTGCCGAGATGGAGAGGAAGGCGAAGCTATGAACAGGACGCAGGCGGAAAACCTGCTGGACGCGTACACGGCAGCGTGCTCGATGTTCCCGCGAAAGGACGACGACGACGCGTTCGCGCTAGGTGACGTATGCGACGCGTTGCGCGACGTCATCGTCGATGCCATGTGCGAGACGCGGTGCTACCCCTACATCACGACGCCGATTGCGCCGACTCCGGCAATAAAGCCGGAAAAGCCGTACGTCACATGGACCGGCGAGGACACGTTGGGCAACCGCTCGACGTGGGAAGGAGTGAACGCCAATGCCGACTAACCGAGAGTTCCTCAACGCGCTGGCAAGCGAAGACCCGTCGAAGCTGGCGGAGTGGATGAACGCCGAGCGCGTGGACGGCTTTGCGTCACACGAGAGTCGCGAGAGCTACGAGGAGCGCATGTACGAGGTTCCCGTGAGCGACTGTCCGTACTGCGGGTGCGACCGCGTGGTCATCCACGAATACAACGACGCCTACGAGCGCCCTCACAGCTACCGCGTGGAGCACCTGGACGAGAAGGAGGCGTTCAACGCTGGATGTTTCGAGTCGTACTTCGCGTTCGACAGCGTCGAGGAAGCTGTCAAGCACGCAGACATGCGGGCTGGGAAAGCCCAGGCAGACGAACAGTTTAGCGTCAGTTTAGAGCCTGACGCCATCCGCAACGAGCTGATGGATGAAGGCTTGCTTGAAGCTGACGTAGACGGGCAAGACACGCGCGAGAAGCTGGAAGCAGACACTACCGAGACGTGGAAAACCTTAGTGCGGTTGTGCAGGGCTGGCGGTGTTCCTAAAGAACGCTGGACGAACGACGAGTTCTACAAGTTGCTCGACCGCCAGGCGGCCATCACGGAGCGAGAGTGCGGCATAAGCCGTGAAGCCTGGCAAGAGGTAATCGACGAAAGGCGCGACGCGTTGCAGAAGTTCGACCAGCTCGACAACGAGAACGCCGAACTCCGCGCCCAGCTCGACGAGATGCTGGAGAACGATACGGTGGCGAGCGCATTGAACGCGACGTTGGCGGCTGAGGTCGAGGCGCTGAAGGCCGAACTCGCCAAGCGCGACAAGGGCATCGAGCGCCTGAAGCGGCAGCGCGACGAGGCGCGGGACGAGGCGATCATGTACCGGGCCAAGTTCGGCTCGGCGTGCGACTTCGCAGACGAGATACGGAGGATGATGTGATGAACGTTGAGATAGTTGCCGCGACGCCGTACCCGATCGACGCGATAAGCCTGGCGGCGGGGACGTGCTATGGCAAGTCCGATTACCCGAAGAAACGCGCTCTCAACTGCTACAAGTCGGGGCACATGAGCGTGTTCGAGCACGCCAGCGTCACGTTCAAGGCAAGCGGCATCAGCCGCTCGTGCTCGCACCAGCTCGTGCGGCACCGCATAGCTTCGTTCAGCCAGGAATCGCAGCGCTACTGCAAGGTGGACGTGGACGGCCACGACTGGTACGTGAAGCCGCCGAGCTTCGACGCCGTCGAGAGCGCCGATTCCCTGGAAGTCCTCGGCATGGACAAGGACGAGTTCTTCTACGCGTGCATACGCGAAGCCGAGGCGAACTACCGCGATGCGCTCAAGGTAGGCATCAAGCCCGAGGACGCGCGTTACCTGCTTCCAGAGGCGTGCAAGACCAACATCGTCGTGACGATGAACGCGCGTGAGCTGTTCCATTTCCTCGACTTGAGGCAGGGGAACGGGGCGCAGTGGGAGATTCACGAGCTCGCCGACGAAGTGGAGCGCGCCGTGGCGGACATGGGCGGCCAATGGTGCGAGCTCATGGCGCTGCGGACCGAACGAGAGTAAAAAAAATACCCCGCTCGCGCGGGGTTTTTTTTATTGCTCGCGTTCGTGTTTCGCGATTTCAGTTCCTATTCGGTGCGGTATTCCCACCACGAGCGCGTTGCCCATGCAGAACGCCCGTTGCCCGTCGGTCATGCCCGTGTCGGTCCACCCCTTCGGGAACGTCTGGAGCTGGTCGAGCTCGTCGGGCACGAGCCTCCTCAACCTTCCAGAGTCACCCATTACGACGTGCTTCATCCTCGACGGGCCAGAGCCGCCTTCGGACGTGAGTATGGTGCGCGACGGGCGGTCGAGCGGGTCGGGGAACGCTATCGCGCCTTCCGAGTACAGGTACTCGTGGCCGTTCGCCGCCGTCCTCGGCTCGCGTTTCGCGCCCTTGAGGTAGGCCCAGCGTTCCATGGCACCAGGTTCAATGAAGAACTGCTCTGGGACTTCGGAGTCCGACACCAGGATGTCCCCGAGGTTCATGGTCGGGCCGTCGTATGTCGGCTTCGCCGCGCAGGTCCACACGTGCGCAGCCGTCATGCGCCCGTAGTTCAGGAACGGCGACTTCCCAGCTCCACCGAACGCCCTGGAAGCCTCGTACGGTTCATACGGTATGTCGAACTCGACGGGTTCGGACGGCACTTCCGCTGGCAGCGCGTTCAGGACGCTCGCCATCACGACGCCTTTGTCGCTCCTCGTTGCGAGGACGAACACGCGCCTGCGGCGCTGCGGCATCCCGTAATCCGCCGCGTTCACGACCATCCATTCGACGCTGTACCCGAGCTGGTTCAGGCACGACAGCATGATGGCGAAGTCGCGCCCGCGTTGCGCGGTCGGCGATTTCAGCAGCCTGTCCACGTTCTCCAGCAGCACGTACTTCGGGCGCTTGAGCGTCAGCATCCGCTCTATCGACCACCAGAGCACGCCCTTCTTGCCTTCTATCCCCTTCGCCATGGGCGCTGGCTTTGCCACGGAAAAGTCCTGGCAGGGAAACCCTCCGACAAGCATGTCGAAGTCAGGTATTTCGATTTCGCCAGCTTCGTACTGGTCGAGCACTTTCTCTATGTCCTCGTTTACGCAGCTCCCAAGTCCGAACCGTGCCTCATAGCAGCGCCAGGCGAACTGCTTTGCGGTGGACCCAGGCGGCTCCCACTGATTCGCCCATACGGTTTCATACGGGCCAGCTGGGGGCATGTGTATGGCATCCCCTGGCTTCCCGTAGCCTTCGAGCGCCAGGCGGAACCCGCCGACGCCAGCGAACATCTCTGCGACGCGAATCATGGCCGCTCCTTTCATGTTTCGTTGTGATGATGGTATCAGATTAGGCGGGGAAGATCAAACGCCTTCATGGCGCAGTTTCCCCTAATCGCGCGATATGATTCCGAGCTTGCGCCTTCCGTCGGCTACGTGTTCGACGTGGAACGTCCTCGGCGCTTCCAGGCCGACGATGACGAGCGGGGCTGTGAGCAGCATGCCCATGGGGCGTAGGAAGTCCACGTACTTCTCGAACGTCCCGACCGCGCCGTCGAAGCCGCCAGCGTCCTTCATAGCCTCGGTCGCCGTGATTATCACGCCGATGTCGGTCTGTATGGCCTTCTCGACGTGGTTCAGCTCGCTCGCGAGCGTCGGTTTCAGCAGATTCCACGGCGCGTCGTTGCCGTGGTTGAACGCGACCTCGACACTCATAGGCCCCTTCGCGAAATCGAGCCTGAATATGCGCACGCCTTCGACGTATCTCGGCTCTGAGAAGATTGGCGACTCGGCGTGCCACCCGAGCGATGTGAAGCGTTCCTTCAGCAGCGCGTTGACCGTTGACGAGATGGACTTCTTCCTGCCGAGCCCGTGCGCGTCGAAGTGAGCTTCGATTTCATCCTCGGTAACCGATTCGAGCACGCGCTCGACCTCCGCCCAGTACGGGCGGTACTCGGCTACGTTTGCGGCGAGGTAGTCGCCGTGTCTGAATCCGTGGACCCTGTATTCCATGAGTCGCAGTATCCCAGATTGGACAGCTCGCCGCAACCTCCGCGCGATATGATACGTTGCTACTCCCACTTCCCCTCGATGAGTCCGTCTAGCAGTTCGCATATCTCCTCTTCGAGCAGCGCGAACTCCTTCATGCTCATGCCGCCAGCCATCAGACCCATCCACAGCCCGTCCAGGTAGCATTCCCGGCAGTGCCAGCGGGTGACCTGCGCCTCGGGCAGTAGCGACGCCTCGTCATAGAGCCGCCGCGCGATGTCTCGTTTGTTCTCCATGGTCAGCATGGTCGTACCTCCTAACGCTTCCCGCGTCGCGGCCCAGTCACACGGCGTGTCGAATTCGTACATGGTTATGTTGAGCCGTTTGCACCTGTACGGCTCGAACATGGGGCACTCGCCGCATCGGGTGACGCGTATCGGATTGCTCATAGTGCTTCCTCCTTTACGATTCCAACGCTCGGGTGGTCGTCCTGCGGAACTCGCCGCCCCAGCTCGCACAGGTGACGAGCGTCTTCCCGCTGAACTCGTTCTGCGCCATGAGCACGGCCTGCCTGAACCTCACTTCCGAGCACTTCCCCTCGAACCAGTCGGCGATTTCCTCGACGCTGCGATGGTCGCGCAGGTCGCCGAAGATGCTTACCGTGAACGACGCGAATTGGTCCTTGTCGGGGTTGTCCCACACGCTCATCTCAAGTGAGCCCTCGGACCCCATCGGCATGTAGTCGCCGGGGTTCGCCCTGCAATCAGCCCACGTCTCGTCGGGCGAATCCCAGAGGCACTCCTTGCCGAACACCTCATGGAAGTCGGGCTCGCCCGTGAACCTGAAGTGGTCGATTCTCACCGTTGCCGCAACGTGCGTCCAGTTGCTCATAACCGTTCCTCCTTACGCTCTCCTGGGTACATCAGCGCATGGACGCCGCCGTACCGCGCGTATTGCTTGTCGAACCAGCGCCAGATTTCCTCACGGTCGGTGAGCCGTTCCCATCCGCACCAGTCCTCGTCGATTTCCTCGTAGTCGTTGATGGGCACGTCGAAATCGCGCCACATAGCTTCGATAGTCTCCTTTGACAGTATGAACATGGCTATACCTCCTCCTCGAACTCGCTATGATGCGTCTCGTAGCCGCACTCGGGGCAGGCCATCAGTGCATGCTTGTGCAGCTCCACGTGGCTCGGCTCCGACCAGTAGTCCCAGCCGTCAGCGGTGATGCAACACGGCCCGTAGAGCACGACCGCGTAGGCCGTGAACTCCGCAGTCTGCCCGCACTTCGGGCACTTGAATCCTGTCTCGCTCATAGTTGTTCCTCCTACCAGGTTGTGAATATTTCCTCTGGGTACAGGACGACTTCCTCGCCTTTGACTTTCACCCAGTACAGCGGGAGAGAGCATAGGTCGAAGCCTACGTCATCGACAGGCACTTCGCCTGTAATCTCGAAGTCATGACCAGCGTATCCGTCGGTGTAAATATCTGACACGATCGTGTTCAGCTTTTCTTTTCGGTAAAGCGCGTAGCAGTTGAGGACGAACTGTTCCTCAAGGAGGGGGCATCCTCCTCTCGCATGCACTTCGTCATCCCACTTATGAAGCTCCTCCCAGCTGCCGAACGCGATGAGTGGAGCATCGGCTGTCTTGTAGTGCTCAGACCACTTGCTCATGGCTATTCCTCCTTAGTCATATACATGTGCCGTAGGGACGCCGTGTGTCCCATGCCTGCGGTATGCGTTCTTTTTTGCTGCGACGAGGTCGATTTTGTCATGCTGTTCATAGGCTTCTTGGTCATCATCCCATTCGCCTGTCGTGCAGACGTACTCGTAGTGTTGCTCGAAGTCCAGTCCGCAGTTGTTGCAGTGAAGGTGCTCGACCGCCCACCAGTTCTCGCCGTACATCAGGCCGGTGGCCTCGATCTGCCCGCTCTTGCACCTCGGGCAGCGGTTGTATGCGTACGTCGTGTGCTCGCTCATGGCTATTCCTCCTCGTAATCGACGTAACCTACCAGGTCGTACGGGTCCTCCCACTCCCAGCCGGGGAAGTGGACCTCGACCCATCCCTCGTCCAGCGCCCTCTTGAACAGCTTCGTGGTCACCGTGCCGTCATCGCAGTGCACGGCGCACTCGTCCTCGATGGATTTGATTTCCTCTTCGGTCAGCTCCGACCACGCGCCCTCGGGAACGTCGAACGTGACTTCCGCGATGTCGAAGCGCTGGTCGTACAGGTCCCACATCTGCGCCGTTCCAGTGATTTCGATGCGCTTGATTTTCCTCGTCATGGCTATTCACCTTCCTTTGCGTAGTGCTCTTCCTCCCAGTCGTAGACGCTCTTGCCAGTAACCTTCCTGACCGCAAGCTCAATCGCGTCCCACATAGCGTCTCCAGAGTTCCAGTCGAACCAGTCGCGCATATAGTCGACGGCGTACATGATGACCTCGTCCAGAAGCCCGTTGTCCTTGATGTAGGCGAACAGCTCCTCGTAGCAGCTTTCCCCTCTGAGCCTTTCGCTGACGTCGCATTCCTCGAACGTCGCGATTACGTACTTGTAGTCGATGGTGGTCATGGCTTCCTCCTTACTCGTCAATCTCGAACCAGTACATGCCGCAGGGCGTGTCCTGCGTCACGTCGTCCATGTGCAGGTGTTCGTGCATCTTCCAGTCGGCCTCGTAATCGAGCAGCTCGTCGGCGGTCGCCACGTCGCGCTGGTACTGGCTCACTTCCTCGAACCTCTCGCATGCACGCTCGTAGTTGTCATCGCCGACCTCCACGTAGCAGAACGCCCCTTCGGTGATTCCGTAGGGGCGCTCGTCGTCGAACCTAGCGTGCGTGTAGCCGTTGTAGTAGATGACCTTCCGTCCTCCGTGCTCCTCGACCTGGTACGTCTCGATGAACATGGTTACCGTCCTTTCCTGATTCGCCTGCATTCGCGCTCGGTTTCCTCCCAGGGCATCGGGCCGTCCCAGTCGGCGAACACCCAGTAGTTCATGTACGTGCCGTTGACCTGCTTGTACCCGTAGTCCTCATAGGTGAACGTCCCCTGGACTCCTCGCCTTGCTTCTTTCAGGAGAGCAACTTCGGCCACGTCCATCCCCGGGTAGCAGATGCCGGACTTCGTGTTGAACAGCCTGTTCCTCAGCATCGTTGTGTTCATGCTCATCCCTCCTTAAACTGGGTAGTCCCATACAAGCTCGCAATCCATCACGTCCTGCGCGGCGAGGATGATTGCGTCCCTCAGCCCGCCCACATCGACCTTCTCGTAGAACTCGCCGCCGAAATCCTCTGGCAGCGGATGTTCTTCGTCGACGAACAGCTTCGCGGTTTCCTCAACCAGGTCTTGCAGCACATCGTCGATGTAATCGGAGATGCACCAGGCGACCTTCATGTCATCGATGACGAATTCCCTCGGGTACTTCTTCTTGCCTATCTCGAACTTCACCGTGTACATGCTCACCACTCCTCTCCGTAGATGGCGTCCGCTGCCAGTTGCAGCAGCCGCTCGGCTTCTTCCCTGTCCTTGGTGACGAAGTGCGCCAGCTCGATGTCGTTGAAGCAGGACCTCGTGGACACCTCGATGAAGCACTCGTAGACGACGCCGCGCGAGTGCAGCTCGATTTCGTGCTGCGTCGTGCGGTGCTTGGTCGTGTACGCCCTGAACCAGATTTCGAGCTCGTCATCCTCCCAGCTCGGGCAGGCTTCCTTCCAATCCTTCGGCGGGTCGCATACGGCGTTGAAGTCGCCCGTCATTCCGCCCTCGTCGAACCAAAGTTTCATGCTCACCACTCCTTACATCCGCTGCTCTCATGCTTAGATTGCGTAAATCCTCTTTCCGTTCTCCCGCACTTCGGCGACCTCGCTTTCGGTCACGAGCGCTTCGTCTCGCCACTGGCTGTCCAGCTCACCGCAATTCGACATGCGCTCGTACTCTTCTTGCGCGGCGTCCTCGTCCTCGGCGTCGATTTCGACTTCAATCCAGACGTCGCGGTGTACCAGGTACGTGTATTTCATAATCACCACTCCTTCATATCGCTGTGTTATCATCTTGCAGTACCGAATCCTGTACATCGAATCACGTCCGCGTAGCTCGGCAAGGAGGCGGCATGGACTCGTCCGACAAAGAGAGAACGCTCTTCCTCACCATCGAGGCCGCGCTGCTCGTGTTCGCCGCCTGCATGTCGCTGTCGCTCGGCTTCCTCGTCGGGCCGTGGCTCGGCTTCCTGTGCATGGCGCTGCTCGCCCTGGCCTTCGTGGCGGTGCTTGGCGTGTCATACGCCCGATCCACGAGGGAGGCGGCAGCCGATGCGGAGGTGGACCAATCGTAGGCTCCGGCGAAAAACTCCGCGCGGCCATAGAGTCGAGGGGCATGAGCATTGCCAGGCTCTCCGAGGAGTCCGGCGTCGCCCGCTCGACCATAGCCCGCATGATTCGCACGGGCGACGGCATGCTCTACTCGTGGCAGGCGGTCGCCTACGCGCTGGGAATCAGCGTCTCCAGCCTGATGGGGGAATGATGGAAGCAGACGTCAACGACGTGTTCGACATAGTCAGGGTGGACCGAGCCATCGTGGACGTGTGCTCGTACTTCGACGAGCACGGCCTCACCCTCTACGAGCGCTGGCACGTGTGCAACTCAATCGAGAAGGCCGCGCTCGGAATCATGGGCGACGCCATCGCGTCGCTCCTAGCTGACGTGCCAGACCAGCCAGAAGAAGGCCAGGACGCCAAGGGTCAGCAGGAACGGGTGCTGAAGGGCGACGCTTAACAGTATTGCTGGGAACAGCAGGAACTCCATAGGCTCTCTTTCCTCTCTCTTCAAGTTTACCATTCTTTGCCGTAGGATTCGCGGCGGTACACCGTGGTCCACTTCGCGCCCTCGCGGCGCTGGGCGACGATGGTGAAGTGGTTTCGCAGCGTCTCGTGCATGTTCCCGCTCGCGCGGTAGTATTCGAGCGCTTCGTTGGAGTTTCTGAACTCCCTCGTCCATCCATCGCAGTCATCGTGGAACTCGACGCACACGCGGTACATCGGCTCGCCCGATGTCTCCGACCGCCTGGAGCTCGCGTTCTCGGCGACGAGCAGGTACAGCGTCACCTCGTCGTCGTAGCCATCGACGACGCGTGCCCACGTTACGTCGTATTCATGCGTGAGCAGGTTCGTGAGGGTGTCGTTCACGTCCCATCCGTCCGCGGTGCCCGCCAGGAACGAGTTGACCTCGCTGGCGTTCTCGATTATCACGGGCGTGTCTCCGCACCACGGCATCAGGAAGTCGTGCAGGTTCACGTTCGACATGTCATCCTCCTTAGTCCGTTGTCTTGAAGTAGTATTCGAGGTCGGCGCCCTCCAGGTTGTCCAGGCACCATCCCCTGACCTCGTAGTACAGGTCGCGGTAGAGCATGCCGAGGGCATCGTTCCCCTTCTCGTAGTGCTCCCAGCACTTCCAGTTGAGCACCAGGGCGAGCTCGGTGACGTACACCACGTCATCGTGCCATTCCCGGAAAGCTCTCGTGCAGGTGTCGGTCACGGCGTTGAGCCCGAAGGCGTCCGCTATCGTGAAGTCCTGCCAGAACGTCGTCTTCATCTCGTAGGGCATGTCGTTCCTCCTCACAGCCATCTGGTTATGTCAATCGTGTCCTCAAGGTCGCACAGGCGGCCGCTTATGCCGCTCAGGAAGTCCCAGGCGTACTCCTGGTACCATCCGCCGTGCTGCTCTATGAGCGCTTCGGCCAGCGCGTCGTGGATTTCCTTGCGCTTGTGCTTGGGGATTTGGGGGATTGGGTCTGTCTTGCGCACCATGGCGTTCCTCCTTCGATCCGTCACTCGTACATGAATCCAGCGTTCGCCTTCGCCCAGCCGACGTGCCGTGCAGCCGCGGCGACGGCTCGTCCGCCTGCCGTGCCGCTCATTCCCGACGTTGCCTTTCCAGCTCGTACATCGCGTCATCGACGATGTATCCGATGATTTCCCATCCCTCCTCGATGCTGCGCTCCTGCAACGTGCGCTCGAAGCGGTGGTCGAGGATGTGTTCGATGTTCTCGTCGGTGAGCGGGATGTTCAGGTGCGCCATCATGTCGAGCAGGTCTGCGACCTTCCACTCGATTTTGCAGATTGTCTCGTTCGGGTCATGGCTCCCGTCGTATTCGACCTCGTCATCGAAGATTGTGTATGCTGCCTTGTACATGCTCTCTCCTTTCGTGGGAGGGGACGCCCCGCAGGACGCCCCCGACCTTCATAGCCTTCGTGCTAGGCGGCCTTGAATATCGTGCCGCCGCTCACGCCCTGTCCCTTCAGCTCGGGGAAGCGCTCCTTCACGGCGGTCACGAGGTCGCGCTCGCCCGCCCTCGGGAACCCCTTCTCGTCGCAGAACCTTCCGTAGTCGGAGTTCACGGTCTTGCTGTGCAGGTTCACGAAGTCCAGGAACGTCTTGCCCTCCAGGTAGGCGTCCAGGCCGTCGCCCTCCGTGAGCGCCGCCGCGGGTTCCTCATGCGCTTCATCTGAGCCTCCCGCCGCGGTGGACACTTTCGCGATTTCGCCGACCGCCATCGCCAGCAGCTCGATGGACTCGCTGGCGTCCAGCTTCATCAGGTTCTCGCTGATGTTGTACAGGGCGACGCCGCCCATCATCAGCGAGCACGCCCTGTTCGGCATGCTGTACATAGGGCACGTCGCCCTGCACTCGTACCCTGACAGCGGGCACTCGGTTCCCGTCCTGCTCGTATCTCCCATGTCATCACCGTCTGTTTCCTCGTAGCAATCATCGACGTCGATTTTCCTTCCCTGCCATTTCAGCCACCGCTGCGACACGGCTTCCTCGTCGAAGCCCTCGCAGCGGAACCGCTTCGTCAGCACCTTGCCGTCTGGCAGGGTCGCGCTGCCCACATAGGTGTTCGTCTTGCCTATGCGCTCCAGCGTCCCGTTGTCGTTGCGGCGGATGACCCCGCCGCGCTGAACGCTTCCCATGCGTCCTCCCTTCGCGTCGTGGCGTGCAATCCTCGGCTTACCAGGCCGCGGCGGTAGGCTTTATCCACCATCCCATCTTGTCCTTGCTCCTCCTGAACCCGAGCGCCACGAGCTCGTCTACGTGCTCGCCCGTCGCGCCGTGAATCCATATGAGCTTGTGCGGCTTCTCCTGCGTGACCGCGACGTTCTCCCAGCCGAGCACCGCCGCCTTCATGGTTTCCAGGGTGATTTCCGCGGCGGCTTCGGGCAGGTTCGCTTCGCCCTCCGTCGGCATGGCCTGGCGCACCGATTCGGGGTCGATGATTCCCTCGCGCATCATGGCCGCGGATTCCGACACGAGCACGAGGTACTCCCCGTAGCGCATGGGGCCGACCTCGCGCACCTTCTCGAACGCCTTAATCCTCGCCAGGTAGGATGCGTCGTCATCGCCGAACGCCGCCGCGAGTGCGGACGTCAGCTCTTCGCCCTCGGCGTATTCGAGCGCTTCGCGGCGCGTCGTGAAGCGCATGGTCGAGGCGAGGTTCGTCCCCGTGAGCGTGTCGAAGAGCTTCCACTGGCGCCCCTCCTTGCACACGCCCATAGCCCAGGCATCGTTCTCCGCGAACATCACGAACGTGTAGCCGAGCACCGTGGTCGCGTAGACCGTGTCGCCGTTGTTCTTCAGCACTGCGAACTCCGCGCGGTTCATGTTGTTGATAGTCATGGTGTTTCCTTTCCTCGGAAGATTGTTTATCGGTTGTCGATATCGCCCTGGTGCGGCATCAGGTCGCCGCCCAGGGCTTCCAGCACGAACTCGTTCATGAGTTCCATGGGTGTGCAGTCGCGGTCGGTCACCCGCCTGAACAGCTCGGCGTCGAGCTGTTCAGACGAGTAGGGGCACTTCGGCTCCAAGTAGGCGACGAGCGCCGACCTCCATCCCTCGGCGGCGGCGAGCTTCGCTTCGGCCAGCCGAGTCTCGAACTCGGGGGCGAGCGTGAAGCTGCCGTCGTCGTTCATCGTCCACATCCCTTCGACGGTCATGGGCACCACTCCTTTCCTAATCGACGTAGAACCCCTTCTTCGTGAGAGCCAGGTTGTTGGATTCGACGAGCGCCTTGTACAGCTCGGGGTCGGCTTCCTCGTGACCCAGCTCTATGAGCTCCTTCTCCTGCTGCTCGGCGAGTATGTCCTCGGAGAGCGACTTCGCTTCGTTCTCGGTGTCGCACACGGGGTAGGTGAGGGCGCATTCCTCGTTCCATAGGCACGTCTTGCACGCCTGCCACGGCAGCATGTCTATGAGCACGTCCATCTCGTCGTCGTCGTACTCGCCGTAGGGTTCCGTGTTCACGTAGTCGGCCTTCTTCGTGGCAGGCATGGACGTGAGCGCGCCCGTCTTCGCGGGGTACAGGAGGTCGTCGTCGTCGTCCTCCCATTCCCACCAGCCAGTTCCCGAGTAGCCCTTCTCCCAGAACGACCCGTAGCTCGACCATCCGTAGACCGTCCGCTGGTAGGACGTGTTCGAGTACAGCACGCCGCCCTCCTCGTAGAACTTGCCGACCGTGGCGATGTCGCCAGCGTTGTCCATGATTGCGAGCTTTGAGTCGCACGCGCCCTCCAGCAGCTCAAGCGCGTTCGAGTTGTGCATGAAGCTCGGGTTCATCCGCATCAGCGGGGTCATGACGTGGGCGATGAAGTCCATCGTGTCCGACCACTGGTCGTTCGTGTGGCGCCCCGATATGACCCCGTTGTGGGCTACGCCCATCCGCGACTTCGTCATGGTCGCTCTCAGCTCGTCGGCATCGTCGGTCAGCGGGAACGGGTGGCAGCACATGGGCTGCACCTTTCCGTGCGTGGCGATTCTGAAGTGCAGGATTATCGCCGTCTCCTCACGCATGGGTTCGGGTATCTCGCGGTCGAGCGCTTCGAGAAGCTGCTCGAACTTCATGAATCCCTTGCGGATTTGCACGGCCTTGCCGTTCGCCCACATGAAGCCAGCGCCGTCGGAGTTGTAGTTGAAGCAGCGGCGCAGGGTTTCCTCGTCGGGCATGGACACGTTCATGGGTTTGGCTACGATGATGCACATGGGGCATCTCCTTTCGTTTCGTGTTGGTTGTGTTCGCGGTTCATGGGGCGGGCTAGAGCAGCTCGCGGCTGTCCAGGTACTCGCGCAGGCGCTCGCGGCTCTCGGGCTCGTCGCACGCGCTCACGACGTCGCGCATCAGGTCAGACCATTCGACGCTCTCGATGTAGTGCATCGAGTGCATCTTCGCGACGTGGCACATGCCGTTGACCATGCCCAGCGCGGCGTAGAAGGTGGACAGGTTCAGCGTCCCGCGGAAGATGCGGAACTCGAACGTGTCGTCGTGCTGGAAGTTCAGCGCCTGCTCATGGCGGGTTTCCCCGCTCATCTTCTTGGCCTTCTCCAGCGTGCGGCCGACCTCGTCGGGCTCGCCGACCTCGTCGGGGCCGTAGGTTTCATAGGTGGAGAAGCGGCACCAGTAGGTGTCGTGGCGGCGGGAGAAGCGGACGAAGTTCGCTTCGAAGCGCTGGAGCAGGCGCATCATCTTGTAGCCGCCCAAGTCCTGCGAGTCAACCGACTTCCCGAAGAAGTCGCGGTTCACATGGACGTGCAGGCCGCAGCGCCCTCCGTTGTGGCTCTGGAAGCCGCGCGCCAGGGCTTCGCGCCTGATGCCCTCGTAGACGGGGCGCAGCTCGTTCGCATGGTAGGCGAGCGTGCAGGGCTGGCTGGTCACTTCGACCCCGTTGTCCAGGCTACCGTCCTTCGTCATCCAGAAGTGGTCGTTGAAGCCCTCGGCACGGAATAGGGCGCGGACATAGCCGAGGCGGTCGCTCCCGCCGTCGGTTTCGAGTTCGACCCCGAGGTACGGCGACTTCGCCGCGTTCCCGTAGAACTCGATGCAGGGGTGCCATCCGTACTCGTGCAGGGCGCCAGCGCCGAAGCACGAGCGGCAGTACCATTCGTCATCGTCGTCGTCGTACTCCATGTCGTTCTCGTTGTATACGTTTCCGCATTCGTAGCAGGCTCGTGCGTCGTCATCGAAGCAGCTATCGCACCAGTCCTCCCAGCGGCCGCCCGAGCGGACTTCGTGGAAGTCGTCCGCGTCGTGCCATTCCTCGCAGTGGTCGCAGCGCTGGTATCCGGCATTCCGTGCGCAATCTTCGCAGCAGTACGTCTCGTTGGAGTCCGTCGGCGTGATTCCGTAGGGCAGGTAGAACCAGTTCCCGCATTGGGGGCAGACCTCGTAGCTCGCCTCATGGGCGCAATCCTCAGAGCAGAACCAGCGGCGGTTCGAGATGGGGACGCACCCTTCGTGGTCGGCGCGGTGCCACTCGTTGCAGTTGTGGCAGCGGCGCCATCCCGCTTCGCGTGCGCAGCTCATGTTGCAGAAGCGGTGGACTTCCATGTTCTCGTCCACCACTTCGGTCGGCGGGAAGTTCGGGTCGAGCACGATTCCGCAGTGCTCGCACACGTCCAGCCCCTCGGCCGCTGCGAGCTCCAGCAACCGCAGGCGGCGCGCTTCGTGCAGCGCCGACGTGTGGACATAGCCGCCGATGCGGAGCGCTTCGTCGTAGGTTGCCGCCTTCTCGATGGCCTTCGCGACGGCGTCCTGCTCAAGGCTGCGCAGCTCGTCGCGGGTGATTTGCGACGAGTAGTACGCTTCGTAGATTGCGTCGAGCATCTCGCGCAGGTTGTCGGCGGTCGCGGCGTTGATGTCGATGATGGTCATTGTCTTTCCTTTCTCGTTTCGCCCCAGCTCCTCCGCTGGGACATGGGCATGAAAAAAGCCCCTCATGGGGGCTTGATTCCAGGGTTCGTGTTCGCCCTCATGGGGCGGGGGTTCGTGCTACAGCGCGTACATCGGCGTGCTCGTCTGGACGAGCCGCCCGTTGACGTAGCAGGTGGTGGAGCGTTCGGTTTCGTAGGCCACGACGCATGCAACGTCGGCGAGCTTCGACATGGCCTGAGCCATCGTCGGGGTCATGGCCTTCTTCTCAGATCGGACACGGCTGATGCCGTGCTTGTCGGTCTTTCCGTAGATGACCTTCATTGTCTTCATGGTTCGCTCCTTCCTAGAGCATCGGGTGCCCGCAGTTCACGAGCACGTCCCATACGATTGGCAACAGAAAGGCCGCCACATAGGCGGCCATGAGCATCAGGTTCGTCTTCATGGGGCTACATCACCCCGTAGGCGATTCGCTTCCACGTCCCGCCCTTCGCCTTTACGCTGATGCGGTATACGTGGCCGCGCTTCATGCGCACTTCCCATGCGCGCTTTCCGACGCGCTTCGCTTTCACGGCGCGCTTCGTTTTCGTGTCGCGGACTTTCAGCACGAGGTTCGTGCTCTTCCCGCAGCAGGTGACGAGCGCCACATAGACGTTCGACTTCGTCGGGTTCACGTCCTCGACGTAGGGCAGGGACGTGGTCGGCGTGGAGCGGGTGCATCCCGCTTGCAGGGCTTCGGCGTTCATGACGCCTGCGAAGCTCAGGGCGATGACGGCGGCGACGCATGCCGCCAATACGATGATTCGTGTTTTCATGGTTCGTGTTCCCTTCTCTTCGTGGTTCGTGGCTATAAGCGCTGTGCTTTCCTGCAAGCGCTCTTGAACATGGCGGGGGTGATGCGTTCGATTTCGGCCATGACTTCGTCGAGCACGGCTTCGCCGTAGTACGTTTCGATTTCGTGCTTGTACCATTCGACCCAGTCTTCGTCGTTCTGCTCGACGTAGTCGTACAAGGTCATGGCGAGATGACGGATATCGGGCTTGCGCTTCGGCTTCTCGATGACTGCTGCGCTGCTCATGGTTCGTGTTCCCTTCTCTTCGTGATTCGTGGCTACCAGCTCAGCTCTTCGGCGTAGAGCTGGCGCCATTCGTTCTCATACGCTTCGCTCACGTCGTCGTAAGCATCGGCTTCGATGACCGCGACGGCTTCGGTCGCGGCGACTTCGGCCAGCAGCTTGTTCATAGCGGCTTCGGCCTGCGCTTTCATCGCCGCATAGCGCTTTTCGTTCTCGGCTTTGCGCTTCGCTTCGCGGCGTCGGTCTTCGGCAATCACATGGGGAGGGAGAGGGCGTTCGTCGATAACCAGGGTTCCGTCGGGTTTCATGTACAGCATCGTTCTTTCCTTTCTCATCAGGGGTTTTGTCAGTGGCGAGTTGCCACTTACATGACCTCACACGTCTTCACCCCGCATGAGGTCAGGCACTAGCAACTCGCTACGCGTTGCATAGCGAGCGTGGGTTTACATGACCACGCATGACCTGTCACACGGCTCGCGACGCCGTTTCCGATAGCCGCCGCTCGCATGCAGCGCAGCCCACGTGTATCGACGCAGGACATACTGCACCCGTAGTATTCGGGCATGGATTGCGCTCTTGTCTGCCTTGACAGGCTTTCGCAGGCTCGTATCGCCGCGCTAGTATCGCGCCCCCGTTTGACCTTGCCCCATGTTTTGCCCCAGGTTTCGACGCATACATAAGGCTCGCTAGTATCGCGAGCCGTGCGGCTAGTATCGCCGCTTGCATGATGTGTCGTATCGGGTTTGAGGTCTTGCCGCTCGTATCGCAGCGGGTAGGGTATGCGAAGCCGTCGCTAGTATCGCTTGATTCAAGACGCATTAAGCATTTGGCTATCGTTGACAGGATTTGAAGCACCACGGCTAAACGGCTTTCGTGGTCTCTATTCACTCAAGCGCATTAATCGAAGCGTGGCGCTCGCTCGTATCGCTTGCGTCATTCGAGCGTTACGGCTGAGTAGTCGTTTCTCTCAGCGCTATGTATTGCTTGCTAACTGTGTGTGTCGCTTTCGGTCAATGCGCAGCCGTTCGAAGTCACGACTGCGTGACTGTCACTAGACGCGCTTTCGCGCAAGCTCTAACGGCTTTCAATCCGTTATGCGGTCAACTTGTAGGGGGTGCGCTGAGTGGCGCTTAGAATGGCTTAGAATCGCTGAGGATAGCGGGGGATAACCCGACAAGTTGAGCAGCGCTCAAGGCTTGCACGGCTGCGCTGTGTCGATGTGAACCGTGGATTATGGGGCAGGCTAGCAGGCTTTCGTATCCTCTCGCTCGCTTTATATCGGCTTGCGAGATTCAGGCACCACAGCGGCTAGTATCGCCGTGCGCTGTGGTGCCCCTTGCTCTACGTTATCGAGCGTATCAGGCTTGCGCTCAGGTGACCGTATCACCTGACACACGCTAGAGGGGGGGGCGTGTGTTCGTCTGCTGCGTTGTGACCGTCAAGCCGTCGGCTTGTCGGCTTGCCCAAATTAGAGCCAACATGAAAGCTATAGCTCAGGCATATTTGGGCGCTGTAGGCTCGTATTGCCCACGTCTAGAGACTCACACGGGGTATGAGTCCCTAGCGTATGCAATGACGGCTCAAGGGGCGCTCAGGGGGGCGCTCAGGGGTTTAGAACAGGTCTTTAACGACGAGCTGACCCCTTGCCTTTGACCATTCAACGTGGGTTACAAATTCGCCCTTTTTGTTGACAGTTGACATGTCGGGGTCTTGACCACACGTCGCGAGCAGCAAGGACTCGTCAACGATAGAGCCGTTACGGTGCAAGGTCTCAGCGCTTGCGCTCGCATTCTCAAACCAGCCCCACGACTTATCACGGTAAAAGCGCAGGGCGATACCGTAAAGCCGCTCAGCGCGTCTAATTACCCCGTCAACCTTTGCCTTGTCCTTGCCGCTCAGCGCTGCGTAGTCCTTGCGCGCTTGCTCTAGGAAAGCGAAGCGCTTAGCGCTCAGCTCAGGGATAGGCTCAGCGTTGACAGGCTCAGGCTTGACGGGGGCAGGCAGTACCCCAAGACGCGCAAGAGTGGCGCTCACAGCGTCGCTAATAGCCGCTTGCACTTGCTCAGCGGTATAGACAGGCTCAGGCTCAGGCTTGACAGGCTGAGCGGCTTTGACAGGCTGCGCAGCCTTTGCAGGCTGAGCGGCTTTTGCGGCAATTGCAGGCTGAGCGGCTTTGATAGCCTGCGCCACTGCCTGCGCTGCTGCCTGCGCTTCTAAGCGTCTCTTGTGCTCGTTGACGGCTTGCAACGCTTTGCCCTGCGAAGCGTGAACTTGGTACACGCTCGAAACGTGGTCAAGCGCTACAAAGTCGTTACCGTCTTTGATGTAGTAGACCTGCTCTAGTGCGTAGAGCTTGCGCATTTTGCAAACGTCATCAACGACGAAAGAGCACCACTTGCCATTAGCGACGGGGACAGGGGCAGGCTTGACGGGGGCAGGCTCAGCGGGGGCAGCGGGGGCAGGCTGAGCGGGGGCAGGGGCAGCGCTTGCGAGCAATTGCGCAAGGGGCGAAAGAATGGCCTGCGCTGCTGCCGCTGCCGCTTCGACTGAGCCGCGATTATCCAAGACCGCATTAGCGGCTTTCGCGGCAAGCTGTGTGAGCAGGTCAGCGGGGACAGGCTCAGCGGGGGCAGGCTCAGCGGGGGCAGGCTCAGCGGGGGCAGGGGCAGCGGGGGTCTCGGGGTATGCATTAACGGGGGTGCAACGGTGAACAGGATTACACACGTTAACGGGGCGGTATACGGGGGCAGCGGGGGCAGGCTCAGGCTCAGGCTCAGGCTCAGGCTCAGCGGGGGCAGGCTGAGCGGCAAACTCTTTGCGCCATTCGTATGGGTCAACGTCGTTCACAGCTACAACGATAAACGACGCGAAAAACCCGTTATCAAGTTGCACGGTTTCACCGTTAAGTTTGACCCAAGGAACGCCGCCGATTTCTTTGCAGCCGTGAACCGTGCGAGTGATAGGCTTGCGATTGCTTGCGAGCGTTTCGCTCGTCGCAAACGTCACTTTGTCACCGTCTTTGAGGTATGCACAATCGGCTTGCACTGCAAAGTGTTTTTCTGTCTTGCTGTTCGTCTTGTTGTTCGTCATTTCTGTTCACCTCTTCGGTTGTTTGCGCTGTGGCCTGCGCTGTGGTTATTTGGGGGTGCCACGGTGCAACAAGCTATCACAATGTCTACCGATATGTAGACTATCGCAGGCATTATGCACGTCTACCTATCAGTAGACGGTGCGAATTATCAGGCTTTATGGAGAAATTCTAGAGATTTGTAGACTAGCTAGAGATGATTAGACGTGATACAATGCCAAATGTAGGGGTTTACCTGCGAAAACAAGCCAAAAGCAAGGGGTGAATGGTTCTCAAACGAGATATATCAATTGCAAGTTATTCACTCAGGTTTAAAATCGGTCAATTGTTGGGGGTTTTAGTATGAATTTTTGGGCGGTTCTCTATCAGGCTGCGAAGCGCTCGCACGTCAACACAACGGATATCGGGCCAAAACTAGGCTTGAGCAGGGGTTATATATCAGCCCAAAAGACAAAGGGGATTGATACGAGCGTTTCAAACGCTGCTCGTTTGCTTGGCGTTTGCGGTTTCTCGCTGTGCGCAATTCCTAGCGATAAAGTGCCTGATGAGGCGCTTGTGATTAACCACAGCGACGAATAAATCTATTCTCACGAAAGATAATAACACTACTTCGACGTTTCGTAATAACGACTGGTAAACGTTATTCACTTTCGAGAATACGTTTAACAGGTAGACGCGAACGGGGGGCGAGCTGCGCACTAAAGCGAGCGGGGGCGAGCTGTGCCAAAAAAGGGACAGCGAAAGCGAGCGGGGGGGCGAGCAGCGAAGCGGGGGCGAGAGGGGCGAGAGAGGCGAGAGGGGGCGAGCGAGCAGGAGCGAGCAGTACCGAAAAGGGGACAGAGAAAAGCGAGCGGGGGGGGCGAGCGTGGCGAGTGTGCGAGCAGTACCGAAAAGAGGACACTAAGCGAGCAGCGAAGCGGGGGCGAGCTAGGGGCGCAAGAGTGGCGCAAGGGGGCGCAAGTGGCGAGCGGGGGCGAGTGTGGCGCAAG
>Ga0310690_10002473_pt1 | contig 29937 bp, 55 predicted proteins | sample AusTroGonzalo_MG_2_FD_207661 | JGI IMG/M metagenome (GOLD analysis project Ga0310690, IMG submission 207661) | Bovine rumen microbial communities from tropical cattle in Woodstock, Queensland, Australia - Gonzalo_04 (v2) (version 2) | ecosystem: Host-associated > Mammals > Digestive system >...
CCATCATTTTCAAAAACAGTGATTTTGCCGTTTTTTTTAGACAATATCAACAAAAAACGGTGAAAAATATGTAAAACGGCAAAAAATGCCGTTTTTTTCTTTGAAAATTGAGAGAGGGTTTTCAAAATCGCCAAATGAGATGAAAGGATATGAGGTGCGATATGAGACAAAAGAGCCTAAAAGAGCAAGCTGATGCCATTTTGAGGATGGCAGAGGATGCAGGACTTGAGGACAACTATTTTTTTACCACAACATTCAAGAGATACCAAGTGCAATTGCACATTCTGGATGAGCTTGAGAAAACAATTGAGGAAAAAGGTGTCCTTGTCAACAAGTCCTATGTCAAAGGAGAAAAAAATTTATATTCAAATCCTGCAGTGGTTGATTTCAACAGGACAACAGACTCGGCAAACAAGACTGTGGCAACACTTTTGAGAATCCTCAAGAGTTTTGATGCAGAAAGCCATGAGGATGCAGATCCGCTCATGGATATGATCAATGGTGCTGATGAAAAACAATAGAGCATATCTCTATTGCAAGGAATCCATCCGAAAAAAATCCTGTCCAAAGTATGTGAAAACTCAGATGAGAGATTTCATGAGGATCTGTGAGGGCAAGGATAAAAAATATACTGTTAGTGAGAAGAAAGTCAAGCAAGTTGAGAACATCTTGAAGCTCTTGAGGATGCCCAAAGGCTTGAAAGCAGGACAGGCATTGTATGACTGCACATGCGGCTATCAATGGTTGTTTTATATTGCAATCCTTTGTGTGGTTTATCGTGACAATGAGAACAAGAGGCGGTATGAGACAGGAGTGCTTGAAATCTGCAGAAAGAATTTCAAGACATACACGATTGCAACAATATTCATCATCCTGTTTCTGACAGAGCCACAATTCTCAAAGTTCTATTCTGTTGCTCCAGATGGCTCATTGTCCAGAGAGATCAGAGAGGCAATTGCTGAGACAATCCGCTCATCACCAATGGTCTATGAGCACAGGGATCAAAAGAGATTCAAGATTCTGAGGGATTATATCATGTTCAAGCCCACTCAGACTCAATACATCCCTTTGAGCTATTCCACAAGCAGGATGGATGGAAAGTTGCCAAATGCATTCATTGCTGATGAGGTTGGTGCACTTCCAATTGCATATCCAATTGAGGCAATGAGATCTGGACAGCTCAACATCCTCAACAAGTTGGGATTCATTATCTCAACCAAATATCCGACAATAGACAATCCATTTGAGAACGAGGTTGCCTATGCAAAGAAAGTCCTTGATGGACTTGAGCATGATGAGACATTGTTTGCACTGCTTTATGAGCCCGACAAAACAAAAGGATGGGAGACAAATGATCTGATCTTGCAACAGAGCAATCCTGTTGCATTGGAAATCCCAGAGATTTGGGATGATTTGATCAAGAAAAGAGCCAAAGCCATTGCAATTGAGAGCTCAAGAGAGAATTTTGTCACAAAGCATTGCAACATCATATATCAAGGAACAGGGACAGAGACATTTGTTGATGTCAAGGATGTGCAGGAGTGCAAAGTTGCTGACTTAGATTGGACAGGTCGGGTTGTATATCTCGGATTGGACTTGTCAGAGTCAAATGACAACACATCTGTGGCAATGGTCAGTGTGGATGATGACAACAATGTCCTTGCAGAGAGTTTTGCTTTCATTCCAGAGGGCAGGATTGAAGAAAAGACAGCCTCTGAGAAAGTAAACTACAGAGAATTGCTCAAAACAGGCAAAGTGATTGCTTGTGGAGACAGGGTGATTGATTATGCGGTGGTAGAGGATTTCATTTTGGGCATTGAGGGACGGTATGGAGTCCAAATTCAAGCAATTGGCTATGACAGATGGAATGCTCTATCATCTGCACAAAAACTTGAGAGAGCAGGATATAACATGGTGGAAGTCAAACAGCATTCATCAGTCCTGCATCCACCGACAAAGCTCTTGAGAGAGAAGATTCTGAGCAGGGAGTTTCAATATGAAAGCAACAAACTGCTTGAGATAAATTTCCAGAATGCAAGATGCGTTTATGACACAAACAAGAATGCATATGTGAACAAAAAGAAATCAAATGGCAAGGTGGACATGGTTGTCAGTCTCATCAATGCCATGTATCTCTTGGAGCAGGATGTGTTTTTGAATCAGATGGACTTTGTTATACAGACATTTTAAGGAGTGAAGAGAGATGGGATGGTTTGATTTTATAACCAAAAAAGACATTCCCGAAAAGAGAGAAGCAGAGGAGCGGGGAGATCACACATCCACAGCGGATGATGTCCTGCTTTATGCGCTGTTGAATGGTGAAACAATCACAAGGGACAAGGTGCTGACACTTCCAAATGTGAATGGAGCTGTTGATTTTATATCAAACAGCATTGCAAGCATGCCTGTGAAGCTCTACAAGACCAAAAAAGGCAAGGTTGAAGAGGTTGAGGATGACAGAGCAAAGATGCTCAATGGAGATACCGGAGACACGCTTGATGCATTCCAGATGAAAAAAGCAATGGTTGAGGACTATCTGCTTGGGAAAGGTGGTTATTGTTACATCTCAAGGAAAGGCAATGATGTGACAGGGCTATACTATGTAGAGGACACAAACATCACCATCATGACAGCAAATGAGCCGATATTCAAAGACTATCAGATCAGCGTGAATGGAGACAATTTCAAGCCTTGGCAGTTCATCAAGCTCTTGAGGAATACAAAAGACGGTGCAAGCGGTGTGGGATTGACTGTGGAAGTCTCCAAAGCACTTGAGACAGCATATCAAACACTTTTATATCAGCTTGGAATGGTGTCCACAGGCGGCAACAAGAAAGGATTTCTCAAAGCCACAAGGAAACTCACACAGGATGAGATTGATGCTCTCAAAAGAGCATGGAGGAATCTATATGGCAACAACAAAGAAAATGTTGTTGTTTTAAATAATGGCTTGGAGTTCCAAGAGGCATCCAACAACGCTGTTGAAACTCAGATGAATGAGTCAAAGAAAACTCTTGCAGATGAGGTCAATGGCTTATTCCATTTATATCCAAGTGATTTTGACAGGACATTCAAAGAGGCAATATATCCGATTGTGAGAGCATTTGAGACTGCTCTCAATCGTGATCTGCTTCTGGAATCTGAAAAGAAAAATTATTTCTTTGAATTTGATGTGAAAGAGATCATCAGAGCATCACTCAAAGAAAGATATGAAGCATACAAGCTTGCAAAAGACACAGGATTCATGACTCTCAATGAGATAAGACAGGCAGAAAACATGGAATATGTTGAGGGGCTTGATGTGGTCAATGTTGGTCTTGGTGCTGTCCTTTATGACATCAACAAACATATATATTATACACCGAATACTGACACAATCGGTGATATATCAGATGACACAGAAAACACAGAGGAGGTGCAATGATGATAACAGACAGATTGGCACATGCCACAGATTATGTGGAGCTTGAGGGCACATCACAGGATAACAAGCCAGAGGAGAACATTGCTGTCAACAGCAAATTCCATGAGCTTGACACTAATGACACATACTATTGGGATGGCTCTGCATGGGCAAAGATAGGTGGTGGTGAGTGATGCAGATAAGCATAAGAGCAGACAGTGTTGAGATTGATGGATATGTCAATGCTGTTGAGAGAAAGAGCAAAACTCTCTGGTCAAGGATGGGGCAGTTCATTGAAAGAATCTGCAAGGGTGCATTTGGAAAAGCACTCAAGAGAAATGACAATGTGAGAATCCTGCTCAACCATGATCCCTCAAGAGATCTTGGTGGTCAGAAAGATGGAAATCTTGAGCTTGAAGAGGACAACATTGGACTCCATGCAAGAGCAGTCATCACAGATGAGGAAGTCATCCGAAAAGCGAGAAAGGGACAGCTCAGAGGGTGGTCTTTTGGATTCATGGACAGAGAAGTTGAGCTCAAGCAGGATGAGGATGGTCTGCCTCTCAGAGATGTCAGAGATTTGGATCTGATTGAGGTGTCTTTATTGGACAATACAAAGACTCCTGCATATGATGGGACGCTTGTGTCTGTCAGATCAGATGACTCTGTGTACTTTGGTGAAGTCTTTGAGGATGAGATCCAAGTCAGAGAAGAGGAGACAAGAGAAGAGGCAGAAGTCAAAGAAGTTCCTAAACAGCCAGAGGCTGAGGAAATAAACTATGATGAGTGGGAAAGCCTCATCAATGACATGAAAAGCTGAAAAGGAGGAAAACAAACATGTCAAAGCTTTTAGAAGAAAGAAAGAACGATTTAATCACAAGAGCGGAGGAGGTTCTCACTTTAGCAAAGGCAGAGAAGAGAGAGCTGACCGAGGCAGAAGCGGCAGAGCTTGCAGAGATCAGAGATGATGTCAAGGCTATCAAGAAAACTCTTGGTCTTGAGGATGATTTCCGTGAGATTCTGGGAGCAGAGGAAAAGAAGGACAATGAGCCCAAGGAGGAAAAAATGAGCGAGGAAACCAGAGCAATGAATGAGGAGCAGGCATTTGATGCATTCATCCGTGGCAAAGTCAATGAGCGTGATGCTGACTATGACATGGTAAAGGGAAACAATGGAGCTGTTATCCCTGCATCAATAGCAAACAAGATCATCAAGAAAGTGTATGACATCAGCCCGATTGTCAGCAGATCTGACAGATACAATCTCAAGGGCAAGCTGACCATCCCTTATTATGATGAGTCATCACATGCAATCACTGTTGCATTCCAGACTGAGGGCACAGCTCCCTATGCAAACAGCGGTGATTTCACAAGCATCACTCTGAATGGCTATCTTGCAGGTGCGCTTGCAAAGGTTGGCAAGGATCTGATCGCAAATTCTCAGTTTGATGTTGTCAGCTTTGTTGTCAATGAGATGGCAGAAGCAATAGCAAGATTTATGGAAAAAGAGATTGTTGCTCCCTCTGATTCCACCTACAAAGTCAAAGGTCTGAGCAATCTGACCAATGGTGTGACTGCCGCATCCACATCTGTGATCACTGCAGATGAGCTTGTCAAGGTCAAAGACAAGGTAAAGGATGTATATCAGCAGAATGCAATCTGGGTAATGAGCCCTGCCACAAGGACTGCTCTGAGACTGCTCAAGGACAATTCTGGACACTATCTGCTCAATGATGACATCAGCTCTCCTTTTGGAACTACTCTCATGGGCAAGCCTGTGTATGTATCTGACAATGTTGCTGACATTGCGGCATCTGCAAATGTTCTGTTCTATGGAGATTTCAAAGGTCTTGCAGTGAAGTTCTCACAGGATATTGATGTGCAGGTTCTCAGAGAGAGATTTGCAGATCAGTTCTGTGTTGGTGTTGTTGGCACAATTGACTTTGATGCGGCTGTTGAGGATCAGCAGAAGCTTGCAAAGCTTGTTATGGCGGCATCATAAAAAAGAAATGAGGTGAGACTATGCTCTATAAAGCAACAGTCTCTTTCTCTGGGATCATATCAATGACAGGTGGAGAGGTCAGAGAAATCTCTGATCCCTCCATTGTCAAAGATCTGTTAAAGGCAGGATATATCATTGAGCACAAAGCTGATGATGCTCCCAAGACAGAGAAGAAAGAGAGAAAGGGGAAAACCAAATGAAAATAATAGCAACAAAGCCTTTTACAATGAGAAACAGCTCCACAGGTGAGCTGACTTCCATTGCGTGTGGAGCTGTTGCAACAGTCACGGATGAGATAGGTGCAAGCCTCATCTCTGATGGCTATGCAGAAGAGTACACACTCATCACACCGACAGGCACAAAGACCATCACAGAGAACGGTGAGAACATTGATGTGGCACAGTATGCAAAGGCAACAGTCAATGTCCCTAATCCGTCAACAGGCAAGCTTGAAATCACAGGCACTGCAGAGGTTGATGTGACAGCATATGCATCAGCACAGGTGGTGGATGCAAATCTCATAGCAGGAAACATCAAAAAAGATGTGACCATCCTTGGAGTGACAGGATCATATGAGGCGTGATCGGAGGTGATCACACATGAATAACATCACAAAGGTCAGTGATATTGCATACACAGATGTTGCAGATTATTGCAGAATCGGTGATATATCAGACACTGACACAGTCAACACACTCAAGACGCTGTTGACAGTTTCAAAAGCATACATAACACAGTACACAGGAAAGACTCTGGCAGAGCTTGATGATCTGCAGGATGTCATCATATGTGTTTTGATTCTGTGCCAAGATATGTGGGACAATCGGACACTGTATGTTGACAAGTCCAATGCAAATAGGGTTGTTGAGTCAATCTTGAGTCTGCATGCGGAGAATCTTTTATGATCAATGCAGGAAAGTACAATCACAAAATCAATATATATTCTATTGCTTATGGGAAAGACTCAGCAGGATTCAAGACAGAGACAAGGACACTTGTGCTGTCTCCATGGGCTTATGTCAAGACCACAAGGGGCATGACCATCATCCGCAATGATTCAGATTTTGAGAAAGCATATACCAACTTCACAATCAGATTTCCAAAGACCGTGACAATCAACAGAGACATGCAGATTGATTTCAACAATAAGACATATTCAATCGAATATCTCAACAATGTTGATGAGGCAAATGTGGAGCTTGAGATGCAATGCAAGGAGATCACACACTAATGGCAAGATTTCAGATGGAATTACCAACAGATTTGATGAAAGACATTGAAACGCTTGAGAAAAACTCCAAGAAGATATTTGGAGAGATGACCAAAGCAGGAGCAGAGGTTGTGGAAAAAAACATGACCAACAATGCTCCCAATGATCTGAAATCACACATCAAGATTTCAAAAACGTATGATACACCCACAGATGGTGGTGTCAATACAAAAGTTTATATCTCCGGATATATTCCCTTTAGTGATCCAAACAGAAAATATTTCTCAAGGAGCGGAGGAAGTGGCAAGACATACAGATCCACAGAGGGAGTCCCTGCATCATTTTTGGCACAGCTTTATGAGTACGGCAGGAGCACAGCTCCATTTCCTAAAAAGCCATTTATGAGAAAATCTTTCAGAAAAGCAGAGATTGAGGCGGCAATGATGAAAGCTCAGAAAGAAGCAAGCGGAGGAATAATTGATGAATGAATTGATTGAGACAATCCTTGCAAACTTCACAGTGGACAAGGAAGTCATCCCTGTCTCATACATGCATTATGAGGGACATGGTGAGCCGTATGTGGTTTACATGCAACAGGATGCAGACAATTCTCTCAGCGGAGATGATGAGCTGATAGGATATGTTGATTACTATGATTTTGATGTGTATGCAAAAGGAAACTATCTCAATATTGTTGAGAGTTTGAAAAGTATTCTCAAAGCCAATGGCTTTGTTTGGCAGGTCAGTAGATCATCACAGGACATGTATGAGACTGACACAGGATATTATCACAAGACATTGAATTTTGCTTATTTAAAGGAGGAAAACTAAAATGGCAAAAATCGGTTTAAAAAATTTTCTGTTTGGTATTTTAACTGAGCAGAATGACGGTTCTGCCACATATGGTGTGGCTGTTAAACCTGCAAAGGCAATCTCATGCAGTGTGAGTGTATCAAACAATGATGCAAAGCTCTATGCTGATGATGCACTTGCAGAGTCTGACACAACATTCCAGAGTGGCACAGTGACTCTTGGAATAGATGATGAGGATGACATTGTCCTTGCCACTCTGCTTGGACATACAATCTCCGGAGGAGAGATGGTCAGAAATGCATATGACATTGCTCCTTATGTTGGTCTGGGCAGGATTCTCACAAAACTTGTCAATGGACAGTACAAATACAAGGTTGAATTTCTCAACAAGGTGAAATTTGCTGAGCCTTCACAGGAGAACAACACAAAGGGTGAATCTGTTGAGTTTGGGACTTCTGAGATTGAGGGACAGGTTGCATCACTTGCCAATGGTGATTGGTCAATCTCAAAGACATTTGACTCAATGTCAGCGGCACAGAGCTATCTGGAAAGCCTTTTCGGATCAGCAACTCCTGCCACAGTTGCATTCAACAACAATGGCGGCACAGGATCATATGATTCTGTCAGCACATATGTTGGTGCAGTCATTCCTGTTCCCGATGGATCAGCACTGACTCCTCCCACGGGCAAGGTATTTGTTGGATGGGATACCACATCAACATCAACCACAGCAGATGTACAGGGCACATTCAAGGTTGATGCCGCAAGCGTAACACTTTACGCAATTTATGAGGATGAATAAAACAGAATAGCAGGGAGAGGTGAAAGAGCCTCTCCCTTTTATATTTGGAGGAGATAATGAGATGAAAGACATGTATGAGGAAATCCAATATAAAGACAAGACATTTCGGCTTGTATTCAATCTGAATGTGATGGAGCGAGTGCAAGAAGAATATGGCACAGTGGAAAATCTGATCAATCTGATCAGTGACACAGACACAGAGCTGAATGCCAAAGCTCTCAAATTCATGTTCACAGAGATGCTGAATGAGGGCATTGACATTTGCAATGAAGAGAATGGAACAGATGAAAAACTGCTGACAGCAAAGCAGGTTGGCAGGATAATCACTGAGATTGGAATGACAGCAACAGCACAAGCGGTGAACAAGACCATTGATGCATCTGTCAAGAGTGAAGAAAAAAACTGATCATCCATGATGAGTATGATCCTGTCATTGACTTTTCATGGTATTGGTTTATTGGTCGGACAAAGCTTGGTCTGACATTTAAAGAGACAGGAAGATTGACAATGTACATGTTCAACAAACTGTACAAACATTACAAAGACACATGGGACTATGAAATGACACTGACAGCGGCAAGGATGACACATGCACAGGCATTCAAAAAGTCCCAAGAGGATGAGGAGTGGTTATAAATGGCATTTGGTGGCTCAATAAAACTGACAGGTGCGGATGAATACAAGAAAGCACTCTCTCAAATCTCACAGAATTTGAAAGTTGTGTCCTCTGAGATGAAATCCACAGCCTCAAGCTTTGAGGCAGGGGACAAATCCCAGAAAGAGCTGAATGCATCAGCAAAAGAGCTGAGAGAAAGTCTTGAGCAACAGAAAAAAGCACTTGCAGAAGTCAAAAGTCAGCTCCCACAGCTTGAAAGTGAGTATGAGAAAGCAGGGCAAAAGCACAAAAACCTTGTCTCTGAATTGAATATTGAAAAGAAAACTCTTGAAGAGGTTGCAAAGCAGTTTGGCACATCCTCAAAAGAGTATAAAGAGCAGGAGAAAGTTGTTGCTGATCTGGAAAAAGAGGTCAGCAAGAGCGGCAAGGAATATGACAAGCTTGGAAAAGATGTCAACACTGCCAAGATAAACATTGCCAATGCTGAGACTACCATCAACCAGACATCAATTGCTCTTGATAATATGGGCAATGAGGCAGAAAAGAGCGGTGATGAGGCAAAGAAAGGCTCTGAGGGATTCACTGTGATGAAAGGTGTCCTCACTAATCTTGCCACACAAGCTATCAATGCATGTATTGATGGGCTCAAGAATCTTGGAGCGGCTGTTGTGCAGACTGTGTCTGAGGTTGGGGCGGCGGGAGATGAGATTGACAAGTCATCTCAGAAGCTTGGAATCTCTGCAGAGACATATCAAGAGCTGTCATATGCAATGGAGCGGAGCGGATCATCAATTGATGATATATCCAAAGGTATGAAGAACATCACCAATGCCATTGCTGACACACAGAATGGAGTTGAGGGTGCTTCTGACAAGTTTGATGCTCTGGGAGTGTCCCTGCAGAATGTGGATGGCTCAATGAAGTCATCAGAGCAGGTGCTGATGGAGTCTCTTGATGCATTGGCATCCATGACAGATGAAACACAGAGGAATGCGGCGGCAAATGACATCTTTGGAAAGAGTTATCAAGAGTTAGCTCCTTTGCTCAATTCGGGATCAGATGGCATCAAGGAGTTGATGCAGGAGGCATCTGATTATGGAATGGTGATGAGTGATGATGCTGTGAAGTCATCAGCGGCTTTTGAGGATTCACTCACAAAGATGCAAGGCACATTGGGCGGCTTGAAAAATAATCTTGTGGGACAGTTCCTGCCATCCATCACTCAAGTGATAAATGGATTCACAGATATGGCAAATGGCAGTCAAGAGGGAGCGGAGCAAGCCAAAAGCGGCATCATGAGCATGATTCAGCAATTTCAGACCATGATCCCAGAAGCTGTCTCAATGATACAGAATATTGCAACATCTGTTTTGGAAGTTGCTCCACAGATAATCACAGCATTGGTTGAGGGGATTGTGTCAACTATTCCTCAATTGATGCCTGTTGTGATGGATATTGTCACAACTCTGACATCAACATTGATTGATCTATTGCCAACGCTGATTGAGGGTGGAGTTCAGATTGTTCTGGGCTTGGTTGATGGTATTGTTCAAGCAATTCCACAGCTCATGGAGCAGATTCCAAATATCATCAGCAACATCATCAACACAATTGTGAAATTGTTGCCTCAGATATTAAAAACAGGAATGAATCTGCTGAAATCTCTGATTGAGGGTATAAAAAAGACAATCCCTCAACTTGTAAAGATGTTGCCCGACATCATCAAGACAATTGTGGACACGTTGATGAAACTCCTGCCCGACATTTTGAAAATGGGTGTAGAGATTCTGACTGAATTGATTGATGGTATTGTGAAAGCCATTCCACAGCTTGTGCAGATGTTGCCTCAGATCATATCAGCTATCATTGACACACTGACAAGCAATCTGCCCACAATCCTTGAAATGGGTGTCACACTGTTGGTTGAGTTGGCAAAGGGCATTGTGAAAGCCATTCCACAGCTTGTGAAAGAGATTCCCAACATTATCAAGGCTATTGTGAACACAATCAAGGAGAATCTGCCCAAGATTCTTGCAATGGGTGCAGAAGTCATCACTCAGATTGTCAAGGGCATTGGTGACAACGTGTCCAAGGTGGGAGCAAAGGCAGGAGAAATCCTCACAGCAATTGTGAATGGTCTTGCAGATCTGGGAAAGAAAATGCTTGAGATGGGTGCAAACGTGGTTGAGGGCATCTGGAATGGTATCACCAACAAGGTTGCATGGATCACAGAGAAAATCAAAGGATTTGGCAATTCTGTGAAAGAAGCTGTCAAGAAAGCATTTGGCATTGCTTCTCCCTCCAAGGTCATGAGGGATGAAGTTGGCAAATATTTGGCTCAAGGCATTGGAGTTGGCTTTGAGAGAGAGATGAGAAGCGTGTCACAGCAGATGCAAAATGCGATTCCCACAGATTTCAATGTATCAACAGGGATTGCAAGCGGTCAGACAACAAGTGCTCCTGCATTGGCTTATGGTGACATGATAAATGCTTTCAAAGAGGCTCTGTATCAAGTCAAGATAGAGATGGATGATGCAGAGATGGGCAGATTTGTTGATAAGACCATGACAAGTCTTGTCTACACATGAGGATAACAAGATGAATTATGTGATAATAAACGGAAAGAAATCCACATTGGTCAAGGGGCTGTTGATTCAGTCCCTGCCAATGATTTCAAAGCCTCTGATGAGAGCAAACATTGAGGAAATTGATGGAAGAGATGGAGATCTGATCACAAAGATTGGATATGCGGCATATGATAAGACCATGCAGATTGGTCTTTTCGGAGATTATGACATTGATGAGGTGATAAAGTATTTCAACCAAAGTGGAAAGATCATTTTCTCCAATGAGCTTGACAAATTTTATCGTTTCGACATGCTCAATCAGATAGATTTTGAAAAACTGCTGAGATTCAAGCAAGCAGAGGTGACATTCCATTGTCAGCCATTCAAATATTCTGCAGTTGATGACTCTTTCACAGTGGCAACAACAGGCTTGTCATCAATCAAAGTATTCAACAGGGGAAATGTTGAGTCAAGACCGAGGATTTCAATCACAGGGAGTGGAAACATCACACTTTCATTGAATGGGACAGCACTTTTCACCATTTCAAGCTTGAGTGGGACTATTGTGATTGATGGTGAGCTGATGAATGCATACCAAGGAACAAGCCTTGCAAACAGATCTGTCAATGGAGATTATAACAAATTGAGGCTTGTGAGCGGAGAGAACACACTGTCATGGACAGGGACAATCTCCCAGATAACAGTTGAGAATTTTGCGAGGTGGATTTGATGAGAACAAATTTCAACATGACAGATGAAAATATCACCATGATCAAAGGTGACACTGTCTCATTTAATATCATAGTGACAGATGACAATGGAGATCCCATCACAGTTGATTCTGCATACTTCACTGCAAAGAAAAATCCCACAGATGTCACTCCATCTTTTCAGAAGAGCCTTGGCTCTGGAATCACACAGGAGGATGGCATTCTGACAGTTAGAATTGCACCATCAGACACTGCAAGTCTCTATGAGGGATTATATTTCTATGATTGCCAGATTGGCATTGATCCCGACAAATTCACACTGTTGAGAGGCATCCTCACTCTTGAGCAGGATGTCACAACAAATTGAGGAGGGAATCATGAGCAGACAAAACTCAAGAGAGATAAGCAACATAAATGTGACATTGAATGGTCATGAGATTGGGATTGATAGAGTTGCCAATGGCAATCAGCCTTTCTCTGATGTCAAAGTTCTCTGTGTGCGTGGAGCAAATGGCAATGGAATTGCAAGCATTGAGAAAACAGCAACATCTGGGAATGTGGACACATACACCATCACATTTGATGATGGTGATACAACAACATTCACAGTCACAAATGGTGTGATTGCGGTTGATGAGAATCTTTCTCCCACAAGTGAAAATGCAATAATGAATAAGACTGTTGATGCGGCTTTCAAAGCTCTTGATGGAGCAATAACAGGATCACCATCAACAGCAAAAACACTGTCTGCATTTTCACAGACAGATGGCAAAGTGACCGCAACATTTGCAAATATCGCAATCACAAAATCACAAGTGACAGATTTCCCATCATCCATGCCTGCAAATGGTGGAACAGCAACAAAAGTGAGTCACACTTTGGATGCTTCTGTGTATGCCTATAATGAGCCAGAGATTGGGCTTGGATATAATGGTGAAACAGAGACAATGATTGATTTCATGTGCTTGAATGTTCCTGTTTCGGTGGGCAATTGGTCTGGGACAGTTGATTCAGATGGCTATTATACAAATATAGTTTCATTTGGAAATAATGGTATCAGAGCTAACAGTTTTTTGACATATTGGAGACCACAAGTGGCATTGTCCATTGCTGATTGGACAGCAGACACAGAGCCGACAGCGGCAGAGAGTGCGGCTTTTAGTTGTGTGAATCAATTTAAGTTTGCGGTTGGCACAGATATTCAAAGCATGACAGTGAGAGCCAAGACAAAGCCCACAAGCACATTTTATGTGACAGTGCAGGGCATAAGGTTGAGGAGTGGCTCATAGAACGAACATTTTAAGGAGATTTGAGATATGGCTAACGGAGTTATTATACCCGCCGATCCGATAAAGGTGGGACATCATGGTGTTGATACAACAACAGATGCAAATGGTAACGCTATCATATTAAATAGTGCATGGAATAGCATTGTTGTAGGTTTCACACCCGATTCACAGAATATTGATGCAAATTTAACATGGTTTGTGTCAGCGGCAACGGGGCATACCTACATACACGCTTCAAGTTTTGCGAACGGTGCGGCGGTGGCAAGCGGTTCACGCATTAAAGGCGAGGTATACTATGTTGCTAAGCCTGTCTAAAGGCAATAAAAGAAGTATTTTAAGAGGAGGAAAACAAAATGAAATATGCAATCATCAAAGTGGTCAATGGAAACTTCTCCATCCTTTCAGAGCATGGAAACAATCTTGAGGCGGCAATTGTAAAATTCCATCAAGAGTGTGCAAATCTCTGGAATAGCAAGGATGTTGTGACAGCACAGGTCAAGATTGTGAATGAATTTCTTGAGACAGTGCAGGGAATGAGCGAAAACATCAAACATGACCAGAATGAGGAATAATTTTGATGATAAAGTTGTTTAAAACAATTGAGAATCTGGGCAACATCAACAACAATGGTGATGTTGTCATAGATCCCATCAAGGCAGTGATTCATGAGTCAGAAAACAGTGACTTTTATCTTGAGCTTGAGACAACAATTGATTATCTCAATGATTTTGTATATGGTTATCAGTTGGTGGTTGACTATCTTGGAGATTATGAGATATTCAGAGTGGGAGCTGTCACGGCAACAAGGGAAAAACTCAAAGTAAAATGTCCACACATCACATATGATACACAATATATGTTTTGGTATGATGCTTTAGATCCAGATGGCTCATTGCCTCCAAGAATCTTGGGAGACAGAGTCATTGAAATCACAGATCTGAATCAAGCATTGGATTGGATGATTGTCCATCCCTCTGATCCGAATGAATACAAGGTTGAATTTGGAAGAAAGAGGAGGATTGACAGAGTCACAAATGCCTATCCTGTCACAAGACAGGACATAAGGATCAAAAATGGATGCTCTGTGTATGAATTAGCATTTGAATTGATTAAGCAGTTCGGAGGCTTTCTTGCAAGGAATCACTACACATTCAAATTGATCCCGACAAGGGCAACAACAGACAATGGTGAGACTATCGAATATGGCAAGAATCTGAAAGAGATGAGCAGAGAGGAGTTGGACTCTGATCTGACAGGAGGACTGATCACTCTGACCACAGAGGATGAGCAATATGCCTATTATGGGGATGTTGATGCATTCATGGCAAGGAGAAAAGAGTTCAAGCCCACAGTCATTGCTGAGAATTATTCCACAGAATATGCATATAGAGCGGCGGCAAATGCTGATATTGCGGCACAGGCAAACAAATACTTGTCTGACAACACACATCTCAAGTTGAATTATACTGTCAAGGCAAGAGTTGATGATGTTAGGGGCTTATGGGATCAAGTAAAGATCAGAGATTCCAAATTAGGCATTGACATCACAGCAACAGTCATCAGCTTTCAATATGATCTGATATTAAAAAAATTCAATGAGGTTGTGTTTGGCAATTATGCCAATTCCATTCAAGGATATAACAAAAAGATTGGCTCAGAGTTGATGACAATGCAAGAGTTCATGCCTTTGAGGGTTTATCCTATCGGGACAGTGATTGTATGTGATCATGATCCGAATGAGACAAGAGGTGGTCTTGCAGGATATTGGGAGTCATTGGGATCAGATACATACAGAAGAGTTGTATGAATAAGGGGCAGAGCAATCTGCCTCTTTTTTATTTGCTCTTGATGTATCACCACAGTGATACAAAATAAACAATAAAAATATAAAATGTTTGTGTACTATTCCATCTTGTAAACTATCACCACAGTGATATAATATAGACAAATAACAACACCACCACCATCACAAAGGAGGACAAGGATATGATGAACATTAGAAGTTACAAGAAGATGATGAGAGAGCTTGCAGTAGGTGATACATTCTACATGAATGCTATCAATTGCTCAATAGCAATGATAGAGTACACAAGAGAGCTTATACAGACAGGCAAGATTGTTCCCGACGGAGAAGAGCTAAACAAGATGATCAAGCCAGAAGCTCAATACAAGTTTTACAATGGAGAGTCAATAGCACCACAGATGACATATAAGGTTATCGCATAAGCAGGGGAGGCTTTAAGCCTCCCAGAAAGGAGAGAAAAATGTCACATATATCAAAAATCAGATTCAGCTCAGTGAGTAGAGAAGAGGGATGCACTTGTGACAGATGTGGACAGTACATCAGAAACATCTGGACAGTAGAGTATAAAGAGGGATTCACAGTCAATTATGGCATAGACTGTTGGGAAAAGGTCTACAAGGCAGGACAGCTCAGTCAGTACGGAGAAAAGGAAATCCGCAAGATCATGAAAAGCATCAAGGGATATGAGGAGATGCTTGCCAAGTATGTGAGCGGAGAGATAAATGAGGAAACAGATGGCGGTTGGAAGTACGGACAGGAAAACAAGCAGGATGCATGGTATGGAAAACCTTTTGAAGAATACAGAGATTGGATTGTCAATGAGTTTATTCCATATCGTATAGGAAAAGAGCAGGAAAGGCTCAAGAAGTTCAGCAAAGTAGATTTTAAGGAGGAGCAGGAGGCATAAGCCTCCTGCAGAAAGGAGAAAACATATGACAATAAGAGAAGCAATTGAGCATTTTGAGTATAACAAAAAGCATTGCATTATGACAGAGAGCAGAGGAAAGGCTGAAAAATTGGCAATGGCAAGCCTCAAAGCATGGGAGGAGGTTCTTGAGGAGTTGGGAGACACTAACATGGACATTCACACTGATGAGGTTAAAGCAATCATCAAAAGACATTTGCAGGAGGTGCAGGATGTATAAGAGCAGATTGAAATATTTTAGAGAGGACAAAGGATGGACACAGCAGGAGCTGTCAGAAAACAGTGGAGTGAGCATCAGACTCATACAAGCATATGAGCAGGGGTACAAAGACATCAATAAGGCACAGGTTATCACAGTGTTACAATTGGCAGAGGCTCTGGAGTGTGATGTGTATGAGATAATCAATGACAGATGACTTGCAGACCGTCACAGAAAGCCTGTGGCGGTCTTTTTTATTGTTATATGATAAAATATCCATTGAGACAATTTCAAGACCACCACAAGCCTGTTTGAGGGGTTGAGCGTTATGAATACCGACAGACAACATCATCATGCATCCCTCAATTACATGATAATATAAAATATTGGCGTAAAAGCATAACAGTTTTAACAGATGAGCACAAACGCCAACAAAAAAATCAATTAAAATTCCAATAAATAGTCAGGTCCTCTCCATCAACATCAATATGGTCAATCAGCTCATCCACAAGCATCTTGATGGAATTAAAATCTCCGCTGTTCAGAACATCAGAGATGCTTTTGATGGTCTTGGACATGTCCTCAAGAGGTCTCTGCCATTGCTCAGTGGATGATATTTGATTGAGCAGAGTCAGTTTCTGCTCATTGAGAGGAGCAATCTTTGCAGAGATTTCCTCTGTTGTGAAATCTCCAAGTGAATATAAATCTAATAATCTTGATCTTTGTTTATCAATCTTTTCAAGCTCCTTTTTTAGTGTTTTTGATGTATCTGGTACATCATATCTATGAGATTTCACATCCTCAATGGTCAATTTTCGCATCTCATCAAATATTATCTTTTCAAGCATGTCAGCTCTGAAATTCTGATTGTCATTGTGTTTGTAATATACATATCTTTTGCCTCCGCTCATTGTATTTGAGGAACAATACATCTTGCCACATTTAGAACATATCAATTTACTGCTCAGAAATGTTCTCCGCACATAATGCCTGTTATGTTCTTTTGATACAATGGCAGAAACTCTGTTGAAAGTCTCCTCATCAATAATGGGTGGATGCTCTCCTTTGAACACTTGATCATTGTGAGTGATCATCCCAACATATATTGCATTTGACAAAATATATTTTACTCTCTGCCTTGTCCATTTCCCATATTTGTGAGTCCATTTTTTATTGTTGAGTGTGTTTGCTATATCTGTGCATCCATGACCACTCTGATATAATTTGAAAATCTCTTTAATCTGCAAGGACTCAAAATCATTGATGACAAGCTGTCCATTTTTATATTCATATCCTATGGGAGGAGTTGAACCATGCCATTTACCATCCTTTGCTCTTGCCTCCTTGCCAATGGTCATCCTCTCTCTGATCTGCTCTCTTTCCAATTGTGCAAATACTGCAAGAATGCCAATCATTGCCTTGCCAAAAGGAGAGGATGTGTCAAAATTCTCACTCATTGAAACAAAGTCACAGCCATTAGCGAGAAATACATCCTCAATCAGCTCTAATGTGTCTTTTTGAGACCGTGAAAGCCTGTCTAATTTAAAAACAACAACTCTTTCAATCTGTCCCAATTGCACATCCATGATTAACTCTTGCAGGGCAGGACGGTTTATGTTGCCTCCGGAGAATCCTGCATCTGTATATTCTTTGATTCCTCTCCAATTTTTGGCTGTGCAGAATGCATTGAGCCTCTCAATCTGTTCTCCGATTGAATAACCATCTCTTGCCTGTTCTTGTGTGCTCACTCTGGAATATAATGCAATCATGACTGCTCCTCCTTTTGTGAATCAAAAAGATAATTGATAAACATCATTGCAGATTCAAGATTTTTGGGAGAGAGTTTAGAGAGCATTTGAGCATATTCTTGGACAGGATCAGACTCATTCATGGACACCACATTACCTTTTGCAAGCTCATCAGCACTAATTTCTAATATCTGGCATAATCTTGTGACATTTGAGATGCTTGCATTGTTCAATCCTCTCTTGAGCATTCCATCAATAGTGGTGTATGGGATGCCAATGTCAGAATTATTTACAAAATCTCGTAAACTCTTATATTTGGTCAAAATTAAAGCTTTTACTTTCTCCTCTGTGCTCATATTGTTCCTCCTCTTTTGCCTTTCTCAATTCTAATATATCCCATTGTAAATTTCAATACGATTTTACTAAAAATAGTAAATGCCAATTGTGCAACACTAACGAATTTACTAAATATAGTAAATAAAGCTTGCAAATTACACAATATGGTAATATTCTGATTATGGTTTACGAAATACGGTAAACCAAATAAAAATTTATCAAAAATCATAAGAGAGGAGGGACAGGGAATGTTTCCAAACGTGAAAGCAGAAATGGCAAGGAAAGACATGACACTCATGAAGCTCTCAGAAATCACTTGCATCCCCATTCAGAGGCTGTGCAACAAGCTGAGTGGAAAAGGCAAGCTGACATTCAGAGAAGCAGTGCAGATCAAGGATGCTCTGGGAGTAGATGTGCCACTTGAAGAGCTTTTTGCTAAAAAGGAGGGATGAGATGGCATTTCAGATCACCCACATCCTCAAGAGTGGGGAAGTCCTAAAAGACATCACAGGACACATTATCAAACAGGATGATGCTCCAATGGTCTATCAGATCATAGAGCAGATGGAAAGAGAGGAAACATGTGAACAAAGAGCAGAGAGAATTGAGGAGCAAGTCAGCAATTGCCTATTGGGATAAGCACAGAAAGCCAAGACTCTCAAAAAACGGATATGTGACATTGAGAATTGCAAACAAACTCAAATATGTTCACAGGATGGTTATGGAGAATCACTTGGGCAGACCATTGAGGAGAAGTGAACATGTGCATCACATCAATGGAGATAAAACAGACAACAGGATTGAGAATTTGGAGTTGTTGAGTGCATCAGACCATTTGAGAAAACATGCAAAAGAAAACCATCTTGGAAAGACAAAAGGAATAAGCCCTAAGAACAAATCAAGCAAAGAAAAAATTGAGTTGATAAAGAAAATGAGGGCAGAGGGCAAATACTTGAGAGATATTTGCAAAGCAACAGGCTTGAGTTATCCAACAGTTCAAAAATATGCAAAGGAGGCATGATATGAACGTGACATATGAAGATATAAAAAGAGCAAATGATGCCTGCACTCCCATTGATGTGAAAGGCCGCTCATACATGGAAGTCAATCAAAGAATCAAGGCATTTCGCATGGTCTATCCGACAGGGTACATACACACACATTTCTTTGGTCTGCAGGATGGCATCTGCACGATTTTGGCAGAGGTCGGATTCTACACAGAGGATGGAAACAAGATTGAGCTTGGGACAGGCACAGCACAGGAAAAAGAGGGCTCAACATTCATCAACAAAACATCATTCATTGAGAATGCAGAGACATCTGCAGTGGGCAGAGCACTTGGGATGGCAGGATTTGGCATTGATGTGTCTGTGGCATCAGCGGAAGAGGTACAGAATGCCATCAACAATCAGCCTATATCCAAAAAGGAGCAGACAGTGCTCAAGAACATTGTTGAGGGAAAAGGTTACAAGGTGGAGGAGATATTCCCCAAGGGATTGGAGTTGACTCCGGAGCAGTATGTTGAGGCATGTCAGAAACTTGAGAAGATGCCCAAGAAAGGAGAGAAAGCATGAGTGAGTATATTGATTTGGTTTTATGTCGTATAAAGTCTCCTGCCTACAATGGCAACATGGAAAACGGCATTGATCTGTTTTGTGCTCCCAGATTCACACATCTCAAAGAGGGACAGATGGTGGTGGTTGACACAGAGGATGGAGAGTCCACAGCAACAGTGCTCAAGTCTATCTCAGTGGGCAAATATGACAATGAGGAGCTTGATTTCATCCTCACTCTTGCAGGAAAAGATGTTGACTCATTGAGGAGAGTCATTTCTGAGGTTAATTTCCGAAAGCTCTATTTTGATGGGGAGGAAGAGGATGAAGAGTTGTGAGGATTGCAAGTTTTTCAAAGTTTATCGGGGCTCAAGAGACTGGTGGGGCATTCAGCAAGAGCCAGATGATTATGATTGCACAGGCAATCCCACAGAGGCAGAGCTTGACAAGTATTTCTGTGATGGACATGAGTGGAGCATTGATGGTTGCTCAAGCTATGAGCCCAATGAGAGGTGGTGGGATGATGAGTGATCCATGGATGTATAAATGTGATCCCGAAAAAAACAATGATTGCAAAAAGACATGCTGTCAGAGCTGTTGTTTTCTGACAACACACAAAGAGTTTTCAAAAGATGGCAAAAGATACAGATTTGTGCAAGGAGAATTGATGGAGGTCAAAGAAGATGAAATATGAAGTGTATAAGACAGACACAGGCAGGACATATGTTGCTGTGAGCAAGAAAGTTGACAAGGAGACTGCTATCAAGATAGCAAATGAGCATTTCAAGACAAGAAAAGCTGATCTGAACATTGAGATAGGCAGGACACTTGGAGATGAGGATTTGGTTGTGCCTCACAAGACAGGTGATGTATGGGCAATCAGCAGAAAGGGGATTGAATCATGAATAGAGTGCTTTTGATTGGCAGATTGACAAGAGATCCAGAAGTGAGATGGACACAGGGACAGGACTCAATGTGTGTGGCAAAGTTCACACTTGCAGTGGACAGGAGAACAAAGACAGACGGTGGACAGTCTGCAGATTTCATTTCCTGCACAGCTTTCAAAAAGACTGCAGAGTTTATTGATAAGTATGTGAAGAAAGGGACAAAGATTGCTCTTGAGGGCAGGTGGCAAACAGGATCATATACCAACAAGGATGGTGCAAAGATATACACCAATGATTGCATTGTTGAGATGGTGGAATTTGCAGAGAGCAAACAGACAGAGACAAAAAATCCTGCAGATGATGATTTCATGAATGTACCAAACAACATAGATGATGAAGTCCCTTTCCCAATGGGATGAAAAAAGAAAGGAGAAAGGCAATGAGAGAAAGAAATGAAAACGGATATAGACAAACAAAGAGCAAGAACAGTGAGTTTACTCCTCACTTGAGTGCAGGAACATCAGAAAGGCTCAAGAGATATTGCTCCATCAAGAATATCAACAAGACAAAGTTTGTTGAGCAGTGTGTGATTTCACAGCTTGATGTGTTGGAAAAGAAATGCCTTGAAATGCTCTCAAAGGATGAGCTGATTGCTTTGGTTTTAAAGGAGCAGAACAATGACAGGAAATGCGGAACAGATAATCAAATGGCTCTTCCAATATAGGGATGAAAGTAAGCTCTTTGATATATCGGAACACAAGGAAAAGCGGTCACTCAATCAAAATTCCCTGCTCTGGGAGATGCTTGGACAGCTTGCCAAAGCTCTCAGATCTGACAAGTGGACAGTATATCTGCAAATGCTGAAAAGGTATGGCACATACACACACATCTGTGTCAAGCCAGAGGCTGTTGAGGCTGTCAAAAGGCAATGGAGAGAGGTTGAGGAAGTGGGCAGAGGGAAAGTCAATGGAGTTGAGTCAGTTCAATTGCTCTGCTATTTCGGATCATCAACAATGAACACTCATGATTTCTCAATCCTCTTGGATGGAGTCAAGTCAGAAATGAAAGAGATGGGACTGCCCACTCCCGACAGGGACATTGAAAGAGTATTGAAACAGATGGAGAAAAAAGATGGAGTTTGAAAGCGTTGAAGCATACAAGCAACACAAAATGGAAAAACACAATGAGATGCTGATGAAACAAAGAGTCCCATATTCCATCAAGGTGAGAATGGCAGAGGACAGGATCAGAGATTTTATCCATGAGTGTGACAGAAGAGGGCTCAATTATCATGTGTCAGTTGGTGGATTGGATTCCATAGTCCTTGCAAAGCTGATTGAGAGAATGGGATATAACGTGCCCAGAGTGTCAGCAAGCACTCTTGAGGACAAAAGCATCCAAGAAGTGCACAAAGAAATGGGATGCATTGTGGTCAAGCCTATAAAATCAAAGGTCAATATTTTGCAGGATGAGGGATTTCCCGTCCTGTCCAAAAAGATTGCCAACAAAATTGACACATTGGCACATCCGACAGAGAAAAACAAAACAGTGAGACATGCAATCATCACAGGGGAATGTGGAGCACAGGGGCATTATGCAACAGATTCAAAAATGAGACTCCCATTGGTATATCTCAAGCTGTTTGGAGGATTGGACAAAGAGGGTGAGGCTCTGGGATATGGAAAGCCAAGTTTTAAGGTGTCACACAAGTGCTGTTATTACTTGAAAGAAAAGCCTTGTGATGATTGGGCAAGAGAGCACAACTCTGTCCCTTTTTTGGGGCTCATGGCATCAGAGGGCGGTCAGAGAGCAGATGCACTTGAGGAAAATGGATGCAATTATTTTGGGAAAACAACAGCAAGGAGCTGTCCATTTGCATTTTATTATCACTCGGATGTGGTGCATTTGGCTGTGGATCTTGGAGTGCATATCCCAGACATATATGGAGAGGTGCAGATCAGCAAAGAAAAGAATCTGTTTGGTGATTATGAGTATTCCACAACAGGAGAACAAAGGACAGGATGCTCAATGTGTGGGTTTGGCATTCAGCTTGAGCAAAGACCACACAGATTTGACAGGCTTTTTGAGAGAAGTCCACAGGAATGGCATTTTTGGATGGAGAGATGTTGCAAACATGAGGATGGCACTCCATATGGATGGGGAGAGGTTCTTGATTATATCGGCATCCCTTGGAGAGATCCAGAGCATTGGTGGCTCAACAGTGAAATCAAAGGACAGAGAACGGTGTTTGACTATTTCACTGAGGATGGAGATCTAATTGAGGTGAACGAATGAAAAAATCAATCATATGCAATGAAAAAAGATGTTTTATCTGTGGCTTTTATCTCCAAGTGGACAAACATCACTGCTTTCATGGCACAGCAAACAGAAAACTTGCAGATGAGGATGGATGTTGGGTGTATCTCTGCCACAGACATCACACAGGTGGTGATGGAGTCCATGACAATCTGCCTTTTGATGTAATGCTCAAGAAATTTACACAGATGAGATGGGAGGAGGTATATGGAGACAGAGAATCTTTCAGAAAGAGATATGGAAAGAGCTATTTATAACAAATGCGGTCAATGTATATGGCTGAATGGTGAAAAGAGCACTGTTGGCATTGAGTGCACATGTCCAGATAAAGCATGGAGGCATAGGACATCCAAATATCACTATAAGTGGACAAGAGCTTGCAAGATGTTCTCAAGGATTCCACAGAAAGTGACTGTTGAGATTCCCATGAAACTTCCATCTCTGAATGAATATGTGAGAGTGTGCAGGACAAATGCTTTCATGGCATCCAAATTCAAAAAAGACATTGAGGATGAGATTTGTTGGTATCTGAGGGACTGTCCCAAATATGAAAATCCTGTTGTGGTGCATTTTTTATGGATCGAAAACAACAAGAGGAGAGATCTGGACAATGTCTGCTTTGCAAAGAAATTCATTTTGGATGCCATGGTCAAGAGTGGAGTGCTCAAGGATGACAACAGAAAGTTTGTGACAGCTTTCACAGATACATTTGACCATGATCCGAAACAGGCAAAGGTCATTGTGACCATTGAGGAGGTGTTGATGTGATCAGTTTGGAAATATCAAGCTATTGCCATGAATGCCCAGATTTTGAGGCAAGTGTGGACAAGATTTTGGCAAATGAGCGAATGATTGAAACACTTATTAGATGCTCAAATAGGGACAGATGCAGGGCAATATATAGAACAGTCCTCAGAAATTTGCAGAAGAAAGCAACAGAGGAGGCAAGAGAGGAGACAACATGACACGTTTGACAGGAGCAACAGTTGCTCAGTTTAAGGAAACACTTGAAACAATGCGAAAAGCATATCCTTTTGAGGATGACAAGACAAAGATTGTCAGTGATTCAAATCCGTATGATCTGGCACATACATTCTTGGAAGTGACAACAATGGATGAGTCCACAGGAGTCAAAGTCAATCTCTCAAAGAATATAGAGACAGAGGAGGTGTGGTAAATGCAGGAAAGAATGGCAGGAGAGTTCACAACATTGGAAACAAGAGCAGATGCTTATGAGACAGTGGACAAACAAAAGAGATATTCTCAGATCCTTGAATGCTTTGCAGAGTGTCCAGAGATGACAGCAAAGGAGTGTGCAGTGCTGATGTTGCAAAAGGGATATATCCCGACAGCGGAAAGGAATTTTGTTGCTCCCAGATTGACAGAGCTTGGACATGATGGAGTGGTTGAGCCGATAGGCAAAAAGAAATGCATTTACACAAACAGGACTGTGGCTGTGTGGGCTCTGAGAAAGGAGTGAGGATGGCGGTTGGATGGATAAAACTCCACAGGCAAATTCAAGATAATGACATGTGGGACAGCCAAGATGAGCCTTTTGACAAGAGATCTGCATGGATTGATCTGCTCCTGTTGGCAAATCACAGAGACAAAGAGACAGTATTTGGAAATCAGATTATCACAGTGAAAGCAGGACAGAAAATCACAAGCCTTGTGAAACTTGCAGAGAGATGGAATTGGAGCAGAGACAAAGTGAGGAGATTTTTGGACACGCTTGAGAGATTGGGCATGTTGGTCAGAAAGTCCGACAACAAAAAAACACTCATAACCATTGTAAATTTCTGCATTTATCAAGGCAATGATGAGGATGACAAGACAGCAGATAAGACAGCAAATAATACAACAAATAAGACAGCCAATAATACACAAACAAGAAATAAAGAATGTAAAGAAGAAAAGAAAAATATATATGGTGAGTTTCGACATGTGAGACTGTCTGAGCAGGATCTGGGAAAGCTCCATGATGAGTATGGTGAGCAGATGACCAATGACTGCATCAAATATCTTGATGAATACATAGAGATGAAACCATCATACAAACGCAATAATCACTATTTGTGCATCAGAAAGTGGGTTGTGGATGCTGTCAAGGAAAAGAAAGGCAAGAGTCAAAAGGGATTCAATGCAGGAAGTGGCTCAAATGGAATTGATGAGCTGATAAAGATGATGGAGGGTTGACATGAAACTGAGAGAAGCAATTGAAGAAAGAAAGGGACAGATGGCAAAGATTGGCAGTGGATGCGGCTTTGTATATTGCGGAGAGATCACAGATGACTTGTGTGAGGTCTTAGACAGGTTGTCAGATGAAGAGCTCTCAAGAATCAATGACAGATTGAGAAAGTTGCAAACACACATGAGCAGATTTGACCATATCTGGGCTCAGAAACTTGAGAGCATGATGAATGAATTTTATAAGACAGTTCGCACAAATAAAATGCCAATTGACATGGTGGAGCAAAAACACAAGAAGCTCATGGAGAAATATGAGAAAGAAAAGGATTTTGATAAGAAAACCACAGAGAGAGGCATCAGTCAATTGACCAAGATCATTGAAGAGTGGACAAAATTCCCAGAGAGAAAGGTCAAGGAAATTTATCCAAGTCTTGAGCAGGGAGAAATCATCATCTTTAAGGGACAGGAAAGTGGCAAATATTGGATGTATGAAGAGTATGAGGAGGAAAACAGATGAGAGTGAGAAATAGTATTGTGATCATGGTCTGCTTGTTTGCTCTGATGAACATGAAAGAGGATGAGCAGACCAAAGAGGTGCATGTGTTAAACATTCCAGATGAGCCTGTTGTGGAAGCTATGGAAGAGACAGAGGTGGATCTGACTGATGAAGCATATTTTGACTCACTTGAGATGCTTGCATGCTGTGTGGAGGCAGAAGCAGGAACACAGGACAAATTTGGAAAGAGGCTTGTGGTGGATGTGATCCTCAACAGAGTTGTCTCTGACCGATTTCCCAATGACATTCCATCAGTCATCACCCAGAAGGGACAATTTGCAGTCCATGCAAATGGTGCAATGTATAGAGTCATCCCATCTGAGGAGACATATGAGGCAGTGAGAGAGGAATTGGAGCAGAGGACAGACACACAGATATTGTTTTTCAGTGCTCACAATTACAACAAGTGTTGCACTCCTGCATATAGGCATCAAGATCACTATTTTGGATATTAAAGGAGGGACAGGAAATGGCAGAGAGAAGCAAGAGAATTGAATTGTACAATCCTAACAAGATGCAGATGGTGAACAAGGACACAATGATGCTCATGAACAAATATGGCATTGATATGGAGCTGAGAGAGCTGTCAGACAAGACCATCACATCATACAAGTCAGATCTGAATCAATGGGTGATATATATCCTTGAAAATCAAGAGAATAAATGTGTCTTGGACATCACAGAGGATGATCTGACTGAGTTTTTCTATTTTTGCAAGAAAGAGGGCAACAACTCCAGAAGAATCAAGAGGAGAATGGCATCAATCTCAGCATTTTACAAATACTTGAGAAAGAAAAGGCTGATTGTTGAAAATCCTTGTGAGTTTATCGACAGACCAAAGAAAGATGTGGATGTGAATGTGCAGACATTTCTGACACAGGAGCAGGTCTTTCTCATGAAATACAGACTCAAGGACATGGTGGAGCAGGGAGTGAGAAATGCCAAAGATATTCAGCTTTATGCAATGTTTTCTCTGTCCACAATGGCAAGAGTGAGTGCTGTGGCAAGCATCAAGTGGGATCAGATTGATTACAGTGGCAGGACTTGCAATGATGTGCTTGAGAAAGAGGGAAAGATTGTCACTCTGTACTTTTCAGAGGAGGTCAAGGAGATGCTTTTCACTCTGGAGCATGAGAGAAAAGAGAAAGGCATTGATGATGGTGGCTATGTTTTCGGGAGAAATGGCAAGCCTGTTGGAACAGATGTGCTGACAGCTTGGGCTCATAAGGTTGGCAACATCATTGGTGTGCCCACACTCCATCCTCATGACTTCCGTCATTCTGGGAGTCAGCTCCTCAAGCTGAATGGATGTCCGATTGAGCAGATCAGTGAGCTCTTGAATCATAGTGGCTTGGATGTGACCAAAAAGCATTATCTCAAAGCCGACAAGAAGAAAATGAGAGAGTACAAGGACAGATATGAGGTTGCATAAGGAAAGAGAACGCTGATTCAGAGAGAGGTGATGCCATGACCAAACAGGAGAAAATTGAGGAATACATCAAAAGGGTTGCCAAGAAGCATGGAGTAACAACAGAACAGGCAAAAGAGTTCAAATTGACACAGAATTATATCTCATACATTGAAAAGGAGGGAAAAGATGACAGCAATAATAATCACAGGGATGATCTGCTTGACGTTGATAATATTAAGTGTTGTTAATAACCGGAGGGACAAGTGATGGTTTATCTGGAATATGAGACATTGAAAGCCAAATACAGAAGAGTGCAAGAAGCATATGACAATGTGCTGACAGAACATGAGAGATTATTCACCAGAACACTCCCAAAGGCAATCACATATGACAAGGACACTGTGCAGTCCTCTCCAAGTGCAGATATGCTTGCAAATTATGTAATATCAGAAGAGGAAAAGGGCATTGATGAGAAATTGAAGCGGCTCAAGAGACTACTCAAGGAGCGGAGGCGGCTTTTGATGGCAAAAGAGGAAGAGTTGCGGATGTCCAAAAATAAAAGTGACATAATTTACACATTAAAATATTTGGATGGATTTGGAGTTCATAAAATCGCAAACACTCTCCATTACAGTGTTTCACAGGTATACAGAACACTTGAAAAGATAGAAAAAAGAATATAAAAGATGCGACAAAATGCGAAAATAAATGTGTTATAATGTCATTGTGAAAGATATTTCATGATAACAACTCTCTTGCCAAAGGGAATGGTGTAAAAGCCATTCCCTTTCCTGTTTCGGAGGTAAAACATGGACAAGATATTCACAAAGAAATGGTTTAAGGCGGCATTGATCAGAGCAATCAAGACAGTGGCACAGACTGCCATTGCATCAATAGGCACAGCAGTGGTGATGAGTGATGTCAATTGGGTTGCTGTTGTCTCTGCATCAATCCTTGCAGGTATATTATCAATTCTCACAAGCTTGGCAGGACTGCCAGAGGTGAAAGATGAATGAGACAGTGATTGTGGCAATCATATCTTTGCTTGGCACATTGTTTGGAACAATGGGCGGTATCATAGCAAGTGCAAAGCTCATCTCATACAGAATTGAACAGCTTGAGAAGCGTGTTGAGACAATGAATGAGAAGCATGATGGACTCAATGATCGTGTTTTCCGTTTGGAAGAGCATGGAGCTGTTGTTGATGAGCAGATAAAGGTTGCAAACAAACGCATCCTTGATCTTGAGAAGCATGAAGAGTCAAGGAACAATGATGGCAAGTGAGGAGACAGAAATGCTCAATGGAATTGATATAAGTCATCATCAAAAGGGACTCAATCTCTCTGAGATCAGATATGACTTTGCAATCATAAAAGCCACAGAGGGTGTCAGCTTCTCAGATCCATGTTTTCATGATTTCATGATGAAAGCAGAATCTCTGGGCAAGCTGTTAGGCTTTTATCACTTTGCAAGACCGGAGAACAACACTGCAAAGGCAGAGGCAAAGTTCTTTTATGATAAAACAGTGAAGTGGTTTGGAAAAGCCATTCCGGTTCTTGATTGGGAGTCAAGCGGCAAACACAATGTTGCTTGGGCAAAAGAGTGGCTTGACACTATATTCTCCATGACAGGCATCAAGCCTTTGATATATATGAGTGAGTCAGTGGTCAATCAATATGATTGGTCAAAGGTTGCCAACTCAGACTATGGACTGTGGGTTGCCAAATATCGTGACATGCAGACAGATTTCAATTATGACATGTCAAAAGCAGGAAAGATGCCACAGGTGAAGTGGTGGAAGTTCTATGCATTGTGGCAGTGGACATCATCTGGCAGGCTTGATGGATATGGTGGCAATCTTGATTGTGATTGCTTTTATGGCAACAGAGATCAGTGGATGAAGTATGCAGGGACAGCTCATGAGAGGACTCACACAGTCCAAGAGGGAGACACACTCTCCTCAATCTCCAAAGAGTTTGGAATCCCTGTTGATGAGATAGTTGAGAAAAATGCTCTGCTGTCCGTGGGGCAGGTTCTAAAGTTATGACAGCCTCTCTGCTTTCTGAAAACATATCTCATGCTTTCTCCTCATAAGGACACAACACTATCAAGCGGAGGGGCTGTTTTATGGGTATGTATAAAAGCTGTGCAAGATGCGGCAAGATACATTCCACATCCTTTGTATGTGGGACAAGAACATATCAAGGTGGAAATGAGAGAAAGCTGAGAAGCAAATGGAGTTGGACTAAGAAGTCAGAAGAGATCAGAGAGAAAGCAAATTATCTGTGTGAAGTGTGCAGAGATAATGGACAGATAACATATGATGGATTGGAAGTTCATCACATTGTTAAACTCTCCAAGAACAATGATGGACTGTTGGACAATTATAATCTAATCTGTTTATGTGTTGAACATCACAAACAAGCAGACAAAGGAAAGCTGTCTGTTGAATATCTCAGCAAACTTGCAAAGCACAGGGAGGACAACATAAGAGATCAGAAATCCCTGTCCATGATCCGCATGGCATGAACATGGGGACAGGGTGGGGCTTTTAATATCCCCCTATGGTCATTGGTGGAAAATGTGTGGACAATTCAAGAC
>Ga0310690_10002478_pt1 | contig 29903 bp, 48 predicted proteins | sample AusTroGonzalo_MG_2_FD_207661 | JGI IMG/M metagenome (GOLD analysis project Ga0310690, IMG submission 207661) | Bovine rumen microbial communities from tropical cattle in Woodstock, Queensland, Australia - Gonzalo_04 (v2) (version 2) | ecosystem: Host-associated > Mammals > Digestive system >...
CGCCCTCAAAGAATTCTTCCGACATTTCCGCGCTTGCGTTCTTCAGGATGTACTGGAACATGTTCGTCGGGTCGCTCATCAGCGCTTCCACGCTCGCCACTTCGAAGAACGTGCTGATCGCCGCGTCCGCCAGCGCGTATGCGCCGGCCATGTCCGGGTTCCCCGTCTCTTCCAGTTTGTTCTGGTACTGCGTGTAGTACGCTTCCCCGAAGAACTCCGTCAGCGTTCCGATCGTTCCGACCGCGTGACCCGCTCCCGCAAACGGCAGGCCCCGCAGGAAGTTTTTCACTGTGCTCATGCCCGCCTTGTAGAAGAATCCGCCGACCTCGCCCAGATCCTTTTCCACCTGTCCCTCGACCGATTTCTGCAGCCGCGCCGGCATAAAGAACTGGTTATACGGATCCTTTGCCCAGTCCGCTCCCGTCGCCTGTCCGATCATGGTCCCCGCGGCCATGAAAGGTGTCGTCATGCCCGCCATCGCTGATGCTACGGAGGAAAGTCCTGGCAGTCTTCTCGCCGTTTGCCTCATGCTCAGGTCTTCGTACTGGTTCAGCCGCTGGTTCAGCGCCATCTGCAGTCCGTCCAGGAACGCCTGCGCCTCCACCGGTTCGCGCCCTTCCGCGATCGCCGCGTTATACAGTTTGTTGAATTGTTCCTTTTCGTTCGGCAGCATGGCCAGCGCGCCCTGGTGCGTCGCGTCCATTCTGTTGTTGTTTGTCGCCATCCAGAAGTCGTACTCGTCCCCGCCGTTGATCAGGGAATATACGCCGTGTACGGAGTTGTCCGCTTCGTTTCCTTCGTGTTTCTTGTACCACGCCGCGTCCCGTTCCATGTTTTTGACCCTGTCATATTCCGCATGATACGCCGCGTCGTCTTCCGTTTCGTCATACAGCATCCCGAACTGGTTCAGCTGCTCCAGTTCCTTCTGCTTGTCCTGCAGTTTTCCTTTCAGGTCCCGCTTCGCCATGTCCCGGTCCGCGAACGTTCCGCCCTTCGCGTCCACGCCCGCGATCTGCTGCTCCAGGTCCGCGATCTCCGCTTCCAGCTGCGCCTTGGTCGTCTTCCACACGTTCGGGTCCATGATCGCGTTGTATCTGCTCTCGTTGTCCGCCATCCGGTCGATCTCCGCGATCATCCCGCTGTTGCTTTCCATCTGCTGCCTTGCGTATTCCAGCTCGTTCTTGACCTGCATGTACCGGTCCTTCATGTTCCCCGCGACATACAGCGCGAATTCCCTGTCCGTATCCTCCAGTCCGTTGTCCTTCAAATACTGCAGGTATCCGGTCCCGTACTTGTCCCCGTACTCGTCGATGATCTCGTCCTCTCCGTACAGGTTGACGATCTCTTCCGCCGTTCCCGTCTCCAGCACCGGGTTCACGTCGAATCCTTCCATCTCTTCCTGCAGGAAGGGGATCCGCTGCTTCTCCAGCATGTTGTTTTCGTTTTCCAGAGAGGTCCGTATGTTCTTCCGGCCCTTTTCGTCCATCGTGTAAAGGTCGCCCGTATAGTTTCCGATCCCGTACTTCCGCGCGTCCTCGTTCGCCTGCAGCACATACTGCGCGTTCTTCGGGTCCATCGCCATCAGGAATTCCTGCGGCGTGTCTCCCATCCACGTCCCCAGGTTCTCGTTCGCGGCGTTCATAATAGCGTTGGCCGCGTTGTACCTGTTGTACGCGTTGAACAGGTCCTTATTTTTCTTCTGCTGGTAATCGTCGATCTGTTTTGCCGCCTGGCTCGCTTTGCTGTTCGGATCCGCCAGCAGCTGCTCCATCGGGATCTGCATCCCGCTCGCCTGCTGCGGCTGCGGCTGCGCCGTCGTCCCCGTGAATCCTTCCCATACGCCCTTCCGCTGTCCCTTTGCCGCGTTCTGTCCGCCCGCCGCGCCTGTCAGCAGCGCGTCTAGTCCCGACTGCTTTTTCTGCATGCGGTCGCTGCCGCTCTGCGGTTTCCATCTCTCGCTTTCCTGCGGCATCATCTGCTGCTGTCCGTCGATCTGTTTCTGCAGGTCCGTCCGCACGCCGTTCCAGGCTTCCTGTTCCGCCTGCGGCCTCGTCCCGATCCACTGGTTCATCCTGCTGCCCGGCGTCAGCAGCTGCGTCGCCGCGCTCCAGTCCCGGAAGTCCGTCTGCCTCTGCTGCGGCTGCTGCGGCTGCGCGTCCTGCTGCATCTGCTGCAGCTTCCCGTTCCTCGCCCACGGCGCCGGATTCTCCCGGTTCATCTGATAATTGCTGAGGACCCGGTTCGCCCGCGCCTGCCGCTGCCGGATCTCTTCCATTCGCGCATAGTGTTCATTGTTCAGCGCGATCGCATGGTCCCTGGCGATTGCCATATAGTCGCCCGCTTCCGCCTGTTTCTGCGCTGCCTGCTGTGCCTCCGCCTGCTGCCTCCGCTTTCTTTCCTCCAGGTCCCGCATCATTCTGCTGTATCTGCTGGTCTGGTTGCTGTATCTCGGTGCTGCCATACGACAATCCTCCCGTTGTTCTTTATCTTCTTCTCTTTCCTTTTCCGTCCCCCGTCAGCGGGTTTCCGCCCGTCATCCATCCCGGCTGCGGGATGTGCGGCTGCTGCGTCTGCGGCATCGTCTGCTGTACCAGGTTTGAGATCGTGGACGGCGTGTTCGGGTTGTTGATCGTCGCCTGTCCCGCCGCGATGATCGCGTTCTGCAGTCCCGCCGGCAGGTTCTGCAGGTGCTGCTGGATGTACTGCACCGCGGATGGATTGTTTGCTATTGCGTTCGCCTGCACCTGTGCCGACGCCTGCGGATAGCTCAGTCCCGCGCTTGTTGCCGGCGTCTCTTCCTGCTGCGTCCTCGGTCCGTATCCTCCGCGTCCTGCCGCCTGCTCCTGCATCGCCAGCCATGCCTGGTACGCCGCCACCGCGTCCTGCCAGCGGTTATAGTCTTGCTGCTCCTGCTGCGCCATCAGGTTATACTGGTTGTACAGGTCCGCGATCTCGTCCTGGTTCATCTGGTACGCCCTGTCCCGCAGGTCCATCCCGCGGTCAAGCAGCTGCGTCATGTACTGCTGGTACGTCTGCTGCCCGGCCACGTCCGCGTAGCTGTTCCCGTATCCGCCGGTCATCGCCGCCGCCTGGCCCATCGTGTCGCGCATCCCCTGCCGGCCCCGCTGCGTGTATTCGTCCGCGTACGCGTGGAAAAGCGGGTCGCTGTTGAATTCATATTTGAACTTGCCCCGGTTCTTGATCTGCTCCAGGATCCAGTTCATCGCCGCGCTGTACCGGTTGTTGTAGCTGCCCGGATTCGTGCTTTCGCTGTACGTCGGCGCGGCTCCCACGCTCGGCATCGTGCTGCTGCTGTTCCCGCTGCTCCGGCTCGCGTTTGCCGTCTGGTTCGCCGGCGCGAACTGCAGGTTCCCCTGTCCCCCGTTTGCCGCTTTCTGCTGCGGCTGGTACAGCGGCGTCTGCTGCTGCGCCTGCTGCCCGCCGCCCTTCTGCTGATTCCTCCACCACTGGAAATTGTTATTGTTTGTTACCGCCATCTTCTCCGTCCTCCTTACGTCCCGCTGTATGTCGTCCAGCTGTTCCAGCTTCCGTTCGCTTTCCGCCTGGAATAGATTGCGCTGTTCGTCCAGATCACCTGCCGCACAATGTCGCTCCCCGCAAACACCTGCATCAGCACTGTTCCGCTCGTCACCGCGCTTGGCAGGTTCGTCTTCCCGCTTGCCGCGATCCAGTAATCGCCCGGCCCGGTTACGTTGTTCATGTTTGTCTCCGTCGTCGCCTGGTTCAGGCTCCGCGCCTGCAGGCTGCTCAGCAGCGCCTCGATCGTGATCGTCTGCGTGTTCCCGTTCTCGTCCGCCGGCACCGTGACCTCGGTTTCCTTCACAAACGTCCCGAACTTTCCGCTCCGGACCTCGTCCTGCGTGCTCTTCCCGCTCTTCTCCGTCACCGTGACCGTCTTCCCGCCGCCGGCCTCTTCGATATTCCGGTTCAGGATCTCCGCCGCACGGTACAGGTACGCCCACAACTGCTTGATGTGGTTCTTCTCATTCCCGAACAAGGTCGGCGGCAGGTCGATCCGCTCAGCCATCTCCGCCCACCTCCAGGATCCGGCTGATGCTGAACAGCCGGAAGTTTCCTTTTCCCCGCAGCCGGAACCGCAGGTGATCGCACCGCCGCGGGACCACCGGCAGCACGATCGTCCGCAGTCCGGTCCCGTGGATCTCGCCCATCTCGATCCAGTGACCGTCGCTGTCGTACTGAATATCCAGGTACGCCGTGTGGTCCGCCGCCAGGCTCATCCGCAGATCGAACCGGCTCAGGTAATGGCTCCCCCGCGTCTCCTTCCGGCTCCCGTCCGCGCTGTATTCCGCGCCGTTCAGCCCGAATTCGCCCCGCCATCCCGGTTCGTTTTCCTCCGCCGTGGTGATGTTGCTGGTCCCCAGGCTGATGTCCGTCCCGTTCTCCGCGATCAGCTTGTTCTTTACCTCGTCGATCATCCACAGCTCGTTGTAGCACGTTGCGAACTGTTTGACCTGCAGATCGTCCTCCCGCAGCCAGTTGCCCGTCCGCTTGTTATATACAAACAGGTTCCAGGTGGAAATTCCTGTTTTCATGCTGATGTAATATTTCGTGTCCAGCGCGCCCGCCCGCGCGTCGTCATACTGCACGTTCCCCAGGTTTTCGCTGATGGCGTACGGCATGTTCCCGTCAAAGGCCATCACGTCCTTCACGCTCTTGTAGAAGATCGTTTCGTCCATCAGCGCGATGCTCCGCCAGCTCCCGTCCTGCACGCCCGCCGCCTGGATCGTGCTCAGCTGGTAGCTGTCCGGCGTGCTGCCCGTCACCCTGTGGATGCAGTTTTCCTTGAAAAACACCGGGTATCCCCGCTGCGTCACCGCCCCGGTCCACGGTCCCGGCGTCCCGATGCTCATCACGTAGCTGTCCGTGGAAAGGCCCATAAAGTTGTTCCAGTTCTTGAAGTCCCCCAGCTTGCACGCCCGGATCTCGTTCAGCGTCTCCCCAACCAGCACGCTCTGGTTCTTCGGTCCGTACTTGCATCCCCAGATCCGGTTCTGGCTCTCGCAGATATAGTCCAGGTCCGGCACGCTCCGGATAAACTTCGCCGTGTTGGTGCTCAGCAGCGTCGGATCCGCTTTCCGGATGAATCCCTCAACGATGATATAGTCCTCCGCGCATCCGTAGACGATCTTATCCCCGTTCAGCGCCTTGACCTCGTTCCGCAGCCGCGGACTGGATTCCACGCTCGTGTCCACCGCCAGTCCGCTCACGGTGACCGTGTCGTACATGCTGATCCCCTCCCCGACGCCCGTCAGGTACGGGGCATTGATCTTGATCTTCACATAGACCGTCGGGACCTCGACCCATTCCTTCGTCGCGCTGCTGTACTGCCGCAGAACGTCCTGCTTTCCGCTGCTGTCGATCCAGTACATTCCATTGGTCGGATTGCTCGGCGCGTTGCTGTTGATGGATACGTTTGTCAGGTCGATGTCGCTCCCGTCCGACGTACACGGCGTCAGGTGCAGCAGGTTCGCGGCCATCTCGTTGTCCTGCTCCATGCTCCCGCGGTCCGTCAGGCTCGTTGTGTTGAAGTACACTTTATCCGGCCAAATGCACACATAAGCGCCCATGCTGACGATCTTTTTCGGCAGCATGGTTTCGTCTTCGCTCACGCTGATCCCCTGCACCACCTGTTTGTTGTAGTACACTTTTTTTCCGATCACGTACACCAGCTTTTCCCGCCCGTGGACCGCGTGGATCGTGCTGCTTTCCCCCTGGTCCAGGATCCCGTTTGTGATCGTGTGGATCATCCGCTGGGGCCTGTTGCTCAAAACAGGACTGAGATCGTCGCTCAGATTCGCAGTCTGGTACATCTCCCCGTCCGCGATCACGTCGCGGTGATCATATCCCCGGAAGACGCTCGTCATCTCGATGCTCTTCTGCGTCTCCCGGATCTGGCCCATCTTTTTCATATCGAAAACTCCCTTACCGTCTGGATCGGCATGTGCTCCCGCGTCCACCAGTCGCTCAGCGTGTCCCACGCGTTTTCAAAATGCGCCCGGTCGATGTTGTACCGCCCGTCCTCCTGGTTCTGCCGGTCGATCTGCGTGATGATGTAGTGTACGTACACTTCGCCGTACGGGTCCGGCGCCAGCAGCTCCGTCTCCGGGTTTGATTCGACCGTGTACTTCGGCCTCGCGTCCTGCTCCGCCGGGTGCTCGTGCTTCATCAGGATCTCGCTGTGGATCAGCTGCTCGCACTCCGTCAGGTATTTCAGCTTCAGTTCGCGGCTCATCATGTTCGGTTTCATCTCGTCCACGATGCTGATCGCGTCATTGATCGTCATATTGTCCCCCTTATTCTGAAACAGGCGGAGAAGTCTCCTCCTCCGCCCGTTTCTGTCCTCATACGATTTTTTCTGTCGGATGCGGATTGTTCTCTGGGTCGTATACCTGGATGCCGTCCGCAAAATCTGCCGCCCTGTACCTGCTCCGGATCTCGTCCACCAGGCACTGCGCGAAAGGCAGTTCCAGGTCGTAATACCGGTCGTTCGCAGGCACCTGCATGATCCGCCCGTTCACGCACAGCCAGTAGGAATCTTCTCCCTTCCCGATGCGCTGCGCCTGCACGGAGATCTTCACGTCCCACGGATCCTTCCCGGCCTTTGACGCCTGCTCGCAGGCTTTGTATACCCGCTCGCTGTCGCTCTCGCCGCCCGTCGGGGACGCCGCGAAAACGCTGTTGACCTTCAGCTGCTCGTTCTCTTTCTTCAGCCGCTCGATCTCTTTCTGCATCGCCAGCATCTGCGGGTCCGGCTGGGCCAGCGGGTCCTGGTTCGTTTTCTCTTCCGTGATCTCTTCGATCACTTCCGGCGCTTCCTGCGCCGCGTTCTTCTTGGTTGCCATGTTCATTCCTTTCTGCCGCTATGGGCGGCGAATCCGTATTTGGTTAGGCTTCCGGCATCGGCGGGAACGTGGTCCCCTCGATCTTCACCAGCGCGCCGCTCTTGACCAGTTCCTTGACCACGTCCGCGCTCACTGTGACCTCGCTGCCCGCGCACTCGACGTCGATCACCGCGCCGTTCGGGCCGGTAATGACCTTCATGTTCCGCTTCAGCAGCGTCTTGGTGCCGTTGATCCACACCGGGGTTTCCTCGACCACCTTGTACAGGTTGTTCTTCTTCGCCTTGAAGAACAGCGTCGCGTTCGCGCTGCCCATCACCAGCTTGATCGCGCTCCCGTCCTTGTACACTTTGCCTCCGCCCGCGATGACCTCGATGTCGTCGATCTCGTAGCCGGTCGCCGGCGTCGCGGTCAGGGTGCTTGCGTCGCCCTCCGCCAGGGAGCTGCTCGGACTGGCGCTGGCTGCGCTCCAGTTATCGTTATCGTCCTTGATAACCGTCACCGTCAGGCTTCCCGCGAACTGCTGCAGGTTCCATTTCCACATAGTCGTTATCTCCTTTCGTTTATTCGGATATGCCCGCGGCGGATTCCCTCCGCCGCGGGTCACGCCGCGATTAAGCAGCGGTATAGGTTCCCTCGTCGATGTTCTGCGCCTCGCTTGCGCTGTAGGTGGATCCGTGCCAGATCGTCAGCATGCGCTCCTGGTACAGGATCCTCGCGCCGAACTGGAATTTCACGCCGACCGTGCCGAACTGGTTCAGCGGTCCGCCCGCTTCTTCCTTGGTCTTGATGATCGTCTCCATGCCGCCGCCCTCGATGTCCAGCACCGCGAACGCGTCCTTGCAGAAGATCATGGTCTTGAAGGTGGCGTAGGTCTGGCCGTTCTTCTTGATGACCGGTGCGAGGTTGGATTCCAAGAACCGGATGCCGTGCAGCCGTCCGACCTCGCCGGTGAAGATCTCTTCCGGCGCGGCGTACTTGTGCGCCTCGATCCAGTCGCTGTCCCGCCGCAGGTCCTCCACCACGTCCGGATGGACCACAGCCAGGTAATAGCTCCCGGTGTACTTCTCGCCCTTTGCGGATTTGTAGATCTGCGTCCGTGCCTTCATCAGCACGTCGCTCGTCAGGTTGCAGTAGTAGCTCCCCAGCGCCGTCTGCAGGTCGGCTTCAGTGGCCGGCTGGGATACATACGCGCCGGTAGTTTTGTTTGTCGCCGGTGCGTACATCAGCTGCGTGCCGCCCAGCAGCACGTTCCGCACCAGCAGGTCGTTGGTCAGTCCGGCTGCGGCGCCCAGTTCTTCCAGCGCGCCCAGCTTCGCGTCGTCGATCGCGTGGTTGCTCATCATGTCGCTGATCGCCACATAGTCGCCGTACTGCGTGATGCTGACGGTGATCGCCACCTGGCTCAGCTTCTTGCCAGTCGGGATCACGGCCTCGGTCAGCTTACCGATGCGGTCCAGCGTCTTCCAGCGCCGGATCTCCATGCTCGTACCCTTGTTGGCCGGCAGGGAAAGTTTCTTGCCCAGCTGCGCATAGATCAGCTTGTCCCGCGCGTTGTCCAGCAGCGCCGTGTCCGTGAACACCTTGTTCAGCGTGCTCAGGTTGTAGTCGCTGTCAAAGTCAGTGGTTTCGCCCGTATAGGCGTTCGTATAGGCGCCCATGGCGTTGACCAGGGTGCCGGCTTCAGCATAATGCTGAAGATCAAAGATCCATTTAATCATTTTTTACTCCTTTCTCTCATCCTCCCCATTTCACCAACCCTTTGTGGATCAGGTCGTATACCCTGTTCCGCTCGCTCCGGGTCAGTCCCCGGGGATCCACGTTGAAATCTGCCGCCGTCTGCCCCTTGCCCTTCATGGCTCCTTCCACGGGCCGCTTCCGCTGCGCCTGGATGGTCTGCCCCATCTGCTGCTTTGCGCGCTCCATGCCGGCCATCATCGCCTGGGGCATCATTTCGTCCCTGTGCAGCGCGAAGAACGCGTCCTGCACGCTCAGTCCGACCTCCGGACTGGTCAGCTGCAGGAACTTCGGATTCTCGTGCAGCTCCTTCATCAGGTCGAATCCCGGCAGCTGCTTCTTGAATTCCTCTGCCTGCTGGCTCAGTTTCGCAAAGTGCTGCTGCAGCATCTGCGTCTGGATGTTTTCCTGCTCCCGCTGCTGCGCCTCGTCCCGTTCCTGCTTCATCTGCATGAACTGGCGGTACGCCGGGATCGTCATCCCCGCCTCGCTGGCCGCTTCCTCGTACAGGCTGTCGTCGTCCATCACGTAGTTGATCAGGTCCTGGACGTTATCCACGCCCGCCCGGTCCATCAGCACTTTCAGCGCCGGTTCCAGCGCTTTCATCTGTTCCGACGCGTCCGCCTGGTTCTTGAACCGGTCCTGCACCGCTTTCTGGACGTCCCTGCCGTACGCCTCTGCGAATTCGCCTTTTTTCAGTTCCTCCCACCGTTCGTCGATGGTCTTTGCTCCTGTCGTCGCCCCCGGCGTCGGTGCTGGTCCCTCCGCGGGCCTCTGCCCCTTCGGTCCCTTCTGCTTCAGTCCCTGGCCATAGGTCTGCCGCAGTTCCGGGTGCTTCGCCATCTGCCTGTTCATCTCCGCAGCGACCTGAGATGATACCGCCGTGCCGTCCGCCAGCTCGTCTCCCGCGCTGACCTGGACCGGATCGGTGCTTTCTGCTGCTGTTGCTGTTGCCGCGTCCGCCGCCGCCGGGATTTCCCCGTCCTCCGCGAACTGCTGCAGGTTCAGCTTTAAAATCATATTTTCCTCCCTCTGCCCGTAGGTGGGCGAATCCTCACCTTGATTATTTCATAAACTTCTCAAATATCGAAGGTACAGGGTACTCCGTACCTGCGATCGCCGTTTCCGCTCTGCCGTCGCTTCGCTCGTCACTCGCGGACGGCTGTAGCATGGCTGGCGTTTCCCGCTCTGCCGTCGCTTCGCTCGTCAGTCGCGGACGCTCAGCTCATCACTCCGGCCTGCTCGCGTTTGCCGCCCGTTCCTTTGCCCGCGCCACGATCGCGTTCTCGTTCGGGTTCGGTGCGCTCATGTTGTCCGCCGGCGCTCTCAGCTGCGGGTTGATCTCCGCCCCCTGCGGCATGGGCATGCCCATCTCCGCGCTCATGCCCTGCATCACGCCCGCGATCTGCCCCTGGATCTCCGGATCGCCCTCCGCCAGCGCCATCGCGATCTGCCCCATCTGCATCAGCGCGTCCTGCATGGTCCCCTGCTGTTCGATCTTCTTGACCAGCTCGTCCTTCCCGCGGAAGTCCATCATGCTCAGGGCCATCAGCGCCTGGTTCGTCATCTGCGGCGTGAAAAACCCGTTTCCGTAGAACTGCAGCGCCAGCTCGTTCTGGCTCATCTTGGTGTACGCATTCTCCCGCTGCGCCCTGACTTCGACGTCAAACACCGGCAAACGCATGCCCGGCTCCTGTCCCGGCAGGTTCGGGATTGTCTGCGGCTGCAGGTTCGCGTTGTCATACCGCACAAACTCTTCCTGTCCCTGCGGCCCCATGATCCGGAACAGCCGCTCAATGTCGTAGAACTGCCGGATCCGCTCGATCACTTTCAGCACGATCTTCTTGTACGCCCGGTACGCCGCCTTGGTGCTGTCCTTGCTGCTGCGCCCGCTGTCTTCCTTCAGGGCCGCGATCGCGCTCGCCGCCGTCACGCCGCTCGGCACGCCGCCGTTGTTGACGTCCATGTTGCCCGTGATCCACTTGATCTCGTCGATCTTCTCCATCAGCATGTTGTGCGCGTCCCCGCCCATCGCCGGCACGTCCACCGCCCGCAGCGTATCCTGCCCCAGGTTGCCGTTCGTATGGATGATCGGTTTCGAAATGTCCGCGAATTCCGCTTCGTTCACGCCCCCGTCCTTCCGCATGAAGTATCTCGGCGTCGCCCGCATCTTCGCGTTCAGCACCATCGCCTGGCTCATCTCGTCAATGTCCGTCTGCACGTCCTTCCCGATGTCGATGTATCCGTATCCTGCCGGTGATCCTTCCACCGGGAACAGCCGGTCCAGCACAAACGGATATTCCCCGTCCTCGTAGTATCCGTTTTCCAGTCCTTCTTCCTCGCTGGAATACAGGCAGGTTTCGCCCACGTATTTGCAGTAGTGCAGGATCGCCCGCCCGCTTTCCTCGTACACCTTGTAGTACCAGTCCACGACCACCGCCTTGTTCCCCAGGTCCTGCGTGTCATCCGTCTTGTACTGGTCCACGCTGATCTTGTTGCTGCCCAGGTTCCCCTTCAGCTGCGGATAGATCTCTTCCAGGTCCTTCTTGTCCTCGAAGCTGACAAAGAACACGTTCCGGCTCTCTTCGATGTCGTTGATCCCGGGTTCCCAGTACAGGTTCAGGATGTTGATCTTCGGGATGTCGATGTCTCCCAGTCCGTTCAGCTTCTGGCTGTTCCAGAACACGCCGTACACGCCCGTCCCTTCCTGCATCTTCTGCCAGCTGCAGTTGTTGTACGTCTCTTCAAAGTCGTTCATGTCCATCACGACCGGCACGATCTTGCTCAGGCGCTTCGCCTCTTCCTGGTCGTCCTCCATCCGCGGCAGGATCACCGGCTCCGGGAAGCTGTCAATCGCGTCCGCGTGTTTCCCTACGATCGAGTTCCACAGCCATCCCGTGCTGTTCTTCTGCACCGTCGCTCCCTTCGTCCCGCGGTTCCGGGTAATCTCTTCCCAGTTCTTCAGCTTCCACCACTGCTGCGCCGCGATCACGCGCCGGTTCACGCTCGCCTTTGCCTTTTTGTACTTCAGCAGCGTCTCCGTCGCCTGGTTCAGCCGCTCCGCGTTCATGATCCGCCCGCCGGCCATCAGCTCATCCTTCCGTGCCGCGCTCAGGCCCATCATGTCCAGCAGGCCCTGCGCGCCCATCCGCTCGCCCAGCCTCCGCGCCTCCGCCGTCTCCGCCGTTTCCGGCGCCATCAGCATCTCCGCGTCCGGTTCCTCCGCCTGCCGCTTCCTCCCGATGTCCGGGATCTGCGCCCCCATCGGCATCCCCTGTGCCGCCCCCACGGGCCGCTGCCCCTGCATCCTGTTCCTCAGTCTGTCCATCATTCCCGCCATGTCACATTACCTCCCTGAATTCCACGTTCTTCGGATACTGCTCCGCCAGCGTCCTCATCCCTTTTGCCGCCATCCTGAAATAAGCCTTGACCTCCTGCACGTTTCCCATCGCCGGGTCCGCCTGGATCATCCCGTACGCCTCCCGCTGCCTGATCGTCACGCTGCACCGGCCCCGCTCCTCCGCCTCCTGCAGCACCATCGCCAGCGCGCCTGTGATCGCGCTCGCCCCCGCGCACACGATGTCCTTCCCGTTCTCCGCGTATCCTGCATGCCCGGCTGCTTCCATCCGCAGCCGTCTCCAGTCCATCGTCGCCCTGATCATCCTGTTCCTCCTTATGCTGAAAACTGTCCCAGCGGATCCACGCCGTACGCCGGTTCGTACTTCGGTTCCTCCTCGAATCCCTTGATCAAATTGTTGACCGCGCAGTACCTCCACATGTCCGCGATGTGGTCCTCCCCGCTTGTATCAGCGTCCTCCACGTTCCGCTCGTCGTGCTGTAGCGTCGGGATCGTTCGGATGAACTCCTTGCACGTATTGAACACATAGAACCGCGGGATCCCCGCCTCGTTGAACTGCAGCCTGTACCTGCACTGCATCCACCCGGCCAGCCGGCTGTTATCCGCCGGCGTGAAGTACACTCCGCACTGCATCGCCGTATCCGCAATACTGACGCCCGTCTGGCTCTGGAAGATTGCCGGGTCTGCCACGCCGATGATCTGCCTGCCCTTCAGGTCCGGGTCCGTATCCTCGATCTCCCGGATCGTCTGGAACAGCTTTTCCGGTGTCCACTGCACGCCCTCGTTCGCCAGGCTCTCGCTTCCGCTCTTCTGCACACCGTACAGTTCCTTGAAATGGATCATCGTCCCGTCCTCGCATCCTAGCGCGTCGTCTGTAATCGCGAACCATCCGACCGCGAAAGGACGGAAATACCCCCAGTCCAGGCTCCTGTAGATCGTCCAGTGTTTCCGGATCGTGATCGGATCGATCACATGCGTCCACCGCCTATCCTTGTAATGGTCAGGCGCGTTAACGAATTCGCTGAAATACTGCCCCTCGTAGATGTCCCAGCTGCCGTCCCTCCATGCGGCTCGCCGCTTCGGCGGCAGGTTGTCCAGGAATTTCTTGTATTCCGGACTGTACTTCAGCAGGATCGTGTTGTCCGTGTACCTCGCCTGGATGAATTCATAGTCATCCGGGTCCTCGTCGTCCTTGAACTGCCGGTCCACAAACAGCCGCTTGATGTACGCGTGTCCCGGCCCGCCCGGATTGCAGGTGAAGTACGCCCGGTGTGGAAAATCGTTCACGCCTCGGATACTCGCGCAGATGTCCGTCATCCACTGCGGCTGCAGCTGTGTGGCTTCTTCGAAAAATATGATGTCGAACTGGATGCCCTGTACATGCTCGCAGTCTCGGTCGTTGTCGCAGTACGCCAGCGTGATCGTCGCCCCGTTGTTCAGCGTGAAAACCTTTTTGTTGTCGTTGTACTTTGCTTTCCCCGCCAGCATCAGCTGCAGCTGCTTCAGGTGATTCTTTTCCACGTCCTTCAGCGTCCGCCGCAGGATGCAGATCTTGATACCCTCGCTCCATTTGTCCGGCGCTCCGTACCTCCGCGCCAGCAGGCATGCTTTCAGATCCACGACCCAGCTCTTTCCCCCGGCCCGCGCCCCGCCGAACGCGACAAAACGCTTGTCACTCTGCAGAAACAGCCACTGCTTCGGATTCGGTTGGAATACCCGTACATTCTCAGCCATCTACGACCGTCCCATCCGGAGATACAACCTGCCAGATCTCCTGTTCGTTTTCCTTGTCGTCCCCCGCGACCTTCTGCTTCTCGATCTCCAGCTTCTCCCGGTCCATCGCCAGCTTCTCCTTCGCCTCGCGCTTCCGCTGCGCTTCCTGCTTCTTCCGCATGTCCTGGTCCAGCGTCGGCAGTTTGAACAGGTCCCGCTGCGTCTGTACCGCGATCTGGATCGCCTTGGCCAGGCTCTCCACGTTCTTCATCGTCCCGGCCTTGTCCATCATCAGCACCAGCTCATGCCCCTGCGCTTTTGTTGTCAGTTCCACCAGTGTATCGATCAGCTTCCCGTTCGCGTCGATCAGCTTCTCCAGCTCGTTCACGCGCACGCGCACGACGCGCTCGTGGATTTTTTGACCTACTTCTTCACGGATTTTTACTTTCTCTTTTGTCCAACCTTCCTTAGATGCCCGGTTCTGAATCGTGCGCACAGTTACCCCGTATTTCTCGGAAAGCTCTTTATAACTCTTCCCGGCCATGTAACTTTGCTTGATCCGTCCCCACTGGGCCACACTGTTCACCTCGCTCTCACTGTTATTTTCTCAAACCCATAAAAAAAATCGAAGGTACACCCTCGGCACCTCCGATTCTTCCGCATCTCCGCAGCATCATTCCGCCGGCGCAGCTTCCTCCGCCGGATACAGCTTATCCGTCTCCCGCATCATCTTCTCAAATGTGTCTTCGATCTCCTTCCGGATCTCTTCGTCCGTGTACGCCGGTTCGAACGTCGTCACGGAATACATCACCCGGCAGTGAAATGTCTTTTTCCCGTTCTCATCCTTCAGCGGACTTTCGCTGATCATAAACCACAGGCTCCCCGGTTCCAGCTGCTTCTTCCGCATCAGTTCCCGCACGCTGTCCAGTGCTTTCAGCGCGCACGTCCCCAGCGCCGCCTCCCTGCTTCTGCGCTGGTTCACCGCGAACGCATCAAACGTCTGCCCCTCGTTCTTCATCGTGTTCCGCATCCGCTTTTCGTAGTCCTTCAGCAGTTTCCCGTCGTCCCGGATCTTCTTCCGCCGGTTGAACGCGATCTGCTCCTTCTCCGTCATGTCCTGGAATCTCTTTGCCATCTGTCTGCCTCCTTTGTTTTTCGTAAAACGCACCGGATATAAACCCCATCAATCATGTCGCTGTATCGGACCTGACAGTCCTGCAGCTTATATCCCGGATACAGTTTTTCCATGATCTCCTTCGCCTCGTTCCGGAAGTCGTACGCGATCCGCTTCACCCTTGCGTTCGGCATCCTCGCGTCCCGGCTCCGGGCCACCGGCTGCTCCAGATTTCTGCTTCCCCGCCACTTCCGCACGCCCTTCCTCGGCGCCCGGTCCTGTTTCTGCCGCGTGAAATACACCGCGATCCCGCCCAGGCCCTCGTCTCTCGGCTGCAGCCTGTCGCAGTTCGCCCGCCCGTGTCCCCATAGTTTCTCCAGCTCGTCCCGGTCGATCCCTCCCGTCATGATCATGTGGACGTGGGGCCGCTTTCCGCTGTACCCCGGCGCCGGCATCTCGTCCCCGCCGATCGCGTACGCGTATTTCATCTCCGGCAGGCCCAGCCTCCGCCGCGCCCGCTTCACCCGCGCCAGGAAGTTCCGGATGTCCTTGTCGATCCGCTCCGGCTCCGGCGCCCGTCCCGCATAGTCCAGTCCCAGCGCCACGTCCTTCTCTGTGAAGTTCTTTTCCACGATCTGGATAAAATGCAGCCGGCTCCGCTCGTCGTTCGCCCGCTGCTGCGCCTCCCGCGTGATCTGGCTCTTCGCCCGCCGCAGCTCTCCCCGCTGCCGCCGTCCGAATACCGGGAAAACCTCCGCGTCGATCCGCGGCCCGCTTACCGTCGTCCGCCGCCTGTACCCCATCTTCCCCGTCGGGATCATGCTCGCTTCCTCCAGGAAGCTCCCGTCCCCCTGCATCCGGTTGTTGAAAAGGTCCTCAAATTCCCAGCTCATGTTTCTCCTCCAAACGGGGAGAGGCTCCCGCCTCTCCCCCATCCCCTCTCCGCTACGGCGGCAGGAAGACGGCTGCGGTTGTTTACTTTCAAAAATGCTTCATATATTAATACTCATTACAAGCCTTATAATGGGGAACCCATCCCCCAGTTCGCGCCCCGCGCCGGGTCCTGATATAGAAGGAGAGATTCGCCCCCCGCCGGAGTTGCACCGGCGTCTGCTGTTGGGAGCATGATGAGGAACCATCCGCGCTTCAGCGCGGCGAATGGTTCCCATGCGCAAGCTGTCGGCGCTTTAGCGCCGGTAACAGCGGACGCAAGTTCCGGATCGGCAGGTCCCGCCTGCCATTAATCCGGAGCTTTCCCGACCCCTTCCCGCTATCCCCTGTCCCGTCTGATCACTCGTCCCCGTGCCTGAACGTCTCCGGCTGTTTCATGTTGCGTCCTTCTTCGTCCACAAACATGATCGTATGCACCGCCACGCTGCTGATCGCCGCGCTGGAACACCTGCTGTGGAAGTTGCTCACCGCCGTCCCGTTCTCGTACTCCGCCTGCGTGAACGCCTGCCACAGCGCCGCCCCGTCCTGCATCTCAATCACGTAATACGTCATCCGCGTCCCTCCTTTCCTATTAATCCCACCGCAGCCGTCTGCTGATGAACCAGGTCCGCTGCAGCCTCCGCCTCCGTTCCCGGTCGATCATCCGGTCCACCCTTTCCAGGGCGCTGCTTCCGTGCTTCTTTACCACTCAAATTCCTCCCCCTGCCGGTCGTCCCGCGGGATCTCCGCCGGCGTCCTCCTCTTCTCGTCCTCCCGGATCCGCGTGAACGCCTCCGCCGTCCGCACGCTGATCGTGCTGCACGCTGCCAGCTGCGGGTTCCGCCTCATCGCCATCTGCATCACGTCGTCCCCGCGCCTGTGCAGCACCGTCTCCGTTGCTTCCACTTCCGGCCCCGTCCCGGTCACCACGCTCCGCTCCCAATGCTCGATCACTTTCCTGCCTCCTTTTTCTTTATAAATCCCTGTTTGCAGTGATAGCTGCAGAACCAGGTGATCTTCCGCTTCTTCCCTTCGGTGATCTTGTATACCCAGTCATCGTTCGCAAAGAAATCCTTGTTGCATACCTTGCACTTCCTGGGCCATCTCCCCAGCAGCCGCTCGTGCTTTTCCTTCTGCTGCATGCTCACCCTCCGTGTCTTTATTTTGGCCTTTAATTAAGAAGCAGTAAACGCCACACATCCTTATCCGTATGTCCGTCCCAATGCTTTGCAACAGGCAATTCTACACACTTGAATATGTCCCAATACTTGTCTTCATAGTGATATGAATAACTGCCTTTGGGAGTATCAACCGCAACGATGAACCAACCACCGCCAAAGCACGGCTCTCCATCTTCATGCTTGCGTGACTTCCATGCTTTATCTAAATTCTGATTGACTATCGTTGCAAACAGAACTGCTCTCTGTAAGTACAAATCATTGAAAGTATGGTATCCGTCAGAAAAGTCACCAATGTCTTCGATTCCAAACTCTTTACATACTTCCTCAATTGTCATTTCTCAATTCCTCCAATTTACTTAAAGCGTCATTTTCGTCAGTTCGTTATTTGTTTCAATAACCGTCATCCAACTCACCGACTTTCCACAATCCTTTTTCTTAATTCCTTCATGTATTCAAACATCATTGCGTATATATCAATCAACAAATCGTCTGCACCTGTTTGTTCTGGAATGATATGAAACCGTTCAAGGTCTTTCTGTATTGCAATTTCAAGCATATCCATTTCATCTTCATCTCTCATTACACTCACCTCCATTTATTGCATTGGTTTTCCACACGATGGGCAGAACTGATATAAGTGCATGAAATCGACCAATTCCTCACGGCTCTTCGTCAAAATCCATCCTCTCCGGCGGTTTCTCCGCCGTGATCCGCTGCCACTCCCGCAGGTCCACCACCTTCGGCACGTCCGGCTCCGGCTGCGTCAGCTGCTTTATCATCCTGTCCCGCGCCTCGTCCGTCCTCCGCGCCGCCTCGATCGTTTCCTCCGTAATCAGCGGATTCCCCTGGAGCATGTTCGACCAGTCGTCCGACGCGTTCCAGCTCCCGTTTCTCAGTTTCTCTATCACTTCCTGCGGCAGCGGTTTCACTTCCTTGTAAAACGCTCCGCTCTCCATCTCCCGCAGCCATTCCTTCATCACCCGGACGCACTCTTCCACGGTGCTGTATTCTTCCTCCGCCCCGCGCTCCGGCTCCAGTCCTGCGTTCCCTTTGCTGGCCATCCTCCGGATCGCCTCAAACACTGTGATGCTCTTCCGCAGCGCCTCCGCCCTTGTCATCATCAGTCCTCGTCCTCCCATCTGAAATGTTTCCACGCCAGATACTGTTCGCACCGCTCCCAGCATCCCTCGCAGTACGTCGTCCGCTGCCTCTCGCATAAATTCTTATTCGCGTATTTCAGGATCGTCGCGGCGGAATCCGGGACGTGCGGCCTGCACCGGATCTCAAAGTCTCCATAACAAACGTACATCGGACACAGCACGCTCTTCCCGTCCCGCTGCCCTTCCCCTGGCCGGCCCATCCCGATCACCGCCTTTCCTTCCCCGCGTCCCTCGCTCTCTTCCATTCCTGATACTTCTTTTCCATCTCCGGATCCCGGTACGCTTCCCGGATCTTCGGCAGCAAGGCCCGCGCCAGCATCGCATAGTCCGGGCGCTCATGCGTCCGGAATACTTCTGCCCTCATCTCGCTGCTCATGCCTTGCCTCCCGTATCTGTCCCGCCACCGGATTGAATAGCCATAGATCCCCGCCGACCGCGCCGGCCACTTTCTCCGCTGCTCCCCAGCTGCGCGTCCGCCATGCGTCCCACACGTTCCTGCTCCACCGCAGGTCCGTGCTGTATAAGATCGTCCCCACCAGGTACTCCGGCCCCCGCCGGATCACCAGGCAGGTCTGCTTCCTGATATCCACGCCCCGACCACCCCACCGTTACAATTCCTTCAGGCTCCCTCGTCCAGGATCTCGTCCATCCCAATCTGCTCGCTTGCGATCATCGGCCTGCCCGTGTTGTCCTGTTTCATGATCGCCGTCTTCTTCCCGCACTCCAGTTTGTCGCTCGCGCCGATCTTCATGCTCACTCCAGGCTGCAGCTCCACGTCGTAATAGATCTCTCCCGTCTTCGGGTCCGCCCGCTCTTCCAGTGAGATCGCCACCTTCGCGTTCACGGACCCTTTATGCAGTTTCCGCCGGATCAGCTGGCATGCCACGATCTCCATCGCCGCGTTCAGGCTCTGCCGGAACTCTTCCAGCGCTTCCGAATCAATGCTCAGTCTCTGCGGTTTCATTTTCCCTTATCCTTTCTGAATACTTCTTTCAGTCCCACGATCAGCATCGCCACCAGCACCGTCAGCGGCACCGCCGCCAGCACCGCCAGCATGATGCACCCGATTGCGGCAGCTGCCTTGTCCATGATCTCCATGCGCTCACGCCCCTTCCGGCGGTATGATCTTCGCCCAGCGCGTCCTTCTCCATTCGCTTCTGTCCAGTCCGGTCAATCCGTTCCAGTTGCTTGCGTACGTGATCTCCCCGCAGGAATAGCAGCCGCGCACCGGGAATCCCTGGTGTCCGTAGTCCAGCCACAGAATGATCGCCGTATCCTCCGGCGGCATCGTCTTCTTCGTCAGCTTGAACCATTCCATGATCATTCCCCCTTGTTTGCCTTGGTCCATTTGTTCGGTTCATAGTCGTCGCATGTGCTCAATACGTGCCGTCCATAATAGTCCGATCCGCCCAGGTCGTTTCCCCAGAACACTCTCCGCTGCGGCGCATGGTCTTCCTTTGTGCAGTATCCTTTGTGAAAATAGTTGTTGTTTTCGCACGTCCCGCAAATCCCGTACGTCTCCATCCTCGGCGCGAAGCTCATGCACTCCCCCTGTTTATCGTTCGGATGTGCCACCGTCATGATCCGGCACGGGACCAGGTGTGCATACATCTGCTTGTAGACCACGTCCATCGGGATCGCCGCGTTCTTCTCCGCGTGTTTGTGAACGCAGTACCTGCACCGGTTCTCCCATACGTCGTCCGGGATCCTGTACACTCTCTCCCCCGATGCTTCCGGCAGCGTGATCTCTTCCTTTTTCTCTTCCCGGATCAGCAGGTCGTCGATACTCATCTGCCTGTCCATTTGTCACACTCCCCGCACCCACACCGCCATCATCACCGCCGCTCCGATAAACGGCAGCACCGTGATCGCCAGCCAGTACAAAATCCTTTCCGCCCGCGCGTCCTCCGCGGCCCGCATCCTGTACCGATGTCCCTGCGTCGTCTTGCACCGGATGTAGTACATGCTCATTCCTCCCCGATCTGTCCCAGCAGGTACTTCTTTTCAAGGTCCTTCAGGTTCTTGATCGCTATCCCGCAGATCAACGTGTCAATCGTCACAAAACTGTAATCATGGAACAGCGCCCCGTTCCGTGCGTCCTCCATGTTCACTATCGCGGTTCGTACCTCCACGATCTGCTTCTCGATCATCTTCCTCCGCAGCCGTTCCCTGCGGCTCTCTTTCCGTTCCTCACTCATTCCCGGTGCCTCCCTTCAGCACGCCGATCAGCTCGTCCAGTTTTTTGATCAGCCGGTCCATCATCGCCGCCTGGAAGCGCATCAGCTTTGTCTGCTCGTCCTGCTTCGCTTCCTCCGCCGGCGGATCCAGCTGCATCTGCATCTGCCCCGGAACCTCCGCCGACGCTTCCTGTTTTTCCCGCTCCTGTTCTTCCCGCATTTTTTTGCAGAATCTGTACATCTCTACGGTCATCCCGTTTTCATGTGCTTCTCTTTCCTCTACCAACTGGTCGTAGATGAGTTTGTCCCGTTCCTCGTCCGCCACCGTTCCGATCAGTTCGTTCAGCCTCCGCCTCCCGGCCTCCGCCGCCGCTTTCCGCTCCTTCGTCTTCCGGTTCATCTCTTTCCGCTGCGCCAGGTACGTCTCCAGCTTGTAATCCGCCACCCGGATCTTCCCCACCGTGCTCGGATCCACGCCGATGATGTCCGCGATCTCCTTCAGCGTCCGCCTGTGCTCCATCAGGTACTTTGCCGTGTCGCAGTCCTCCTGGGTCAGTCTGTGCTTCTTCTTCGCCTCTTCCGGGATCATGTGGAAACCCTCCTTCTATTTATTCAGTTGTTTTCCGGCCAAAACACTTCTGGCTAAAGTTCCTTGTGCCACCGGATTTTCATTTCATCCAGCGGTATTTCCATCTGTACGAATCCTTCATATCGTCCACCTGTCCAATGCGTACCACCTGCTTTTCCGTCACAAATCCAATTTGATGCTTTAAGGCTCGTTCCAGGTTCGCTTTCCCTTGTGTATGTGATGATCCGCTTATATCCAAGTGCTTTCCCTGCTCGGCAAGCTGCACCGTAGAGCATTGAACAAGCATTGTATGTTCCGTCTGTGCAGCACCTGTTCACTTCAAGCGTTAACCCATCATCGTAATACCTTCCAACAGGTCTGCCTACCATACACACACCGCACAACCTGTCACCGTCATAGCAAGCAATACTGAATTTATGTCCTGCTGGTGGTTTGTTGTGTCTGTGGTTCTCTCGCACAAAGTCCTGTGCTTCTTTGAACGTAATCGGACGTAATTCAAGCATTTTTCAGTTCACCGTTCCGGAGTGTTTTTGTTTCAATAACTCTTCTGTTATGCTGAATGATATTCAGCATCCTTCGCAAAAAAAATTGCTTCGCGCTGGTCCATATCCAGCCGCAGGATGTCGGACAGTTTTTCAATCTCGCTGGCCGTAAACTCCCGTCGGTTCTCCACCTTCGCGCGAAGCGTCTCGTATGCCTTGATATTCATCTGTTCAAGGATTGCCCCGATCTTCAGCCCTGATTCACTGATATGTTTGTTCAGCAGTTCCGTATTCGTCATGCTTCCCATCCTTTCGGTCCGATATTCACTTGCTGAATTTAATTCACTATGGTCACTATACACCCTTGCTGAATTAAAGTCAACATATTTTTATAAATTGTTGTAAATAATTCTTCAATGTGTTATTCTCGTTCCGGTGATGCTTATGAATATGTACGAAAGAATCCGGCAATTACGTATTTCTGCCGGTATGTCCCAGGACGATCTCGCCCGCGCTATGGGTTACAAAGATCGTTCAATGATCACAAAAATAGAATCCGGTAAAGTTGACATCTCTCAGAAAAAAATCATCGCTTTTTCCCGCGCGCTGCATACAACCCCTCGTTATTTGATGGGATGGGATGATGAATATCCCGATCTATCTGACGCTGCGCCTGTCACCCAGGAATCCCGCATCATCTCCGCCGGTATCGACCGGATGCCCAAGGAGCGCCGCGAGCAGGCGCTGAAGATCCTGCAGGTCGCTTTCTCGGAATATTCTGATTTCTTCAAGGAGGATCCCAACGATGACGCCTGATTTTGAACGTGCCGCCACCGCTGCGATGCAGATGCTGATCAAGCACAACATCTGCACGGCCCCCGTCATGCCCTGTCCGATTTTCAAACGTACGCCCGGCGTGCTGGTCCTTTCATATACCGAAATGAGCGGACGCATCGGCGTGGACCGGGATAACCTTCTCTCCATGTTTGAAACTGAGCAGCACGATGCCGTGACGTCCACCCACTTTGAAGATGGCAAGCTCCGGTACCTTGTCACCTATAACCAGCGCCTGCCGCTCTATCTGGTGCAGCGCGCCCTGGCCCGCGAGCTTGGCCACATCGTCCTCGGCCACGACGGATCCCGCCCGGAGGATGTACGAATGGCGGAAGCATACTGCTTCGCGCATCATCTGCTCTGCCCGCGCCCACTCCTCCGCGCGATCCTTGATTCCGATATTCCCCTGACCGTGGAAGTCCTCGGCGCCATGACCGGCTGCTATGAACGCTGCCTGCAGGGCATGCGCAAGACGCCCGCCGTCCATGTCCCCGCGGATCTGAACCGCAAGGTCCGTGATCAGTTCGCGGATTATATCTCTAACTTCCTTGATTTTGAATCCTATCTTTGCAAGACGGACGAATCCATGCTGGCCAACCTTGGCACATATATGGACGGATATGAGGAGTGATAACATGAAGCGCTTGTTTCTTGTTGTGTTGCTTATTCTTATTCTGTTTCTGTCCGGTTGTTCCGGATATTCCGCTAAGTATGACCAGCTGAACGATGAATATATAGAGCTTCAGATCAAATACGATGATCTGTATAAGGATTACGATGATCTGTGTGATTTCATATATCACATAGGCGACCCCATGAGTGACCTTTATCTTTATTTTGAAGAAAAAGAAATATCATTTGATGAAGCGTATAAAGCATTTATTTTGTTGGATGGTTATTATCGTCCATTTAACAACTGACCGGAGGCACCATGAAACATAATCCTTCCTGCGCCCTGCGCACCGCGGTCGCCTATGCGCGCTATTCCTCCGCGGGCCAGCGGGACGTATCCATCGAGCAACAGCTGCGTGACATCCGCGCATACGCCGAACGCGAAGGATACGCTATCGTGCATGAATACGCGGATCATGCCCGCTCCGGTTTCCGAAACGTCGCCGCCCGGTCCGAATTCCAGGCGATGATCGCCGCCGCCGCTTCCGGATCCTTTGATACCATCCTCTGCTGGAAAGTCGACCGCTTCGGTCGTTCCCGGGAAGACAGCGCCATCTATAAGGGCCAGCTGTCCCGCCTGGGCGTCTCCGTCGTTTACGTGATGGAGCCGATCCCCACCGGCGCCGCCGGCGTCCTGACGGAAGGGATGCTGGAAGCCATCGCTGAATGGTACAGCAGGAACCTCTCGGAGAACGTCCGCCGCGGCATGTCGGATAATGCTGCGAAGTGTTTGTATAACGGCGTCACCGTCTACGGATACGACGGAATCCGGAATGAAAGATATCGCATCAACGAAGAGCAGGCCGCTGTCGTCCGTCAGATCTATTCCCTTTATATCGACGGCTATTCCATCGCTGAGATCGTCCGCCTGCTGAACGACGCCGGCCAGCGCACCGAATCCGGAAAGCTGTTCTGCATCAACAAGATCCACAATATCCTGAAACAGGAACGATATACTGGCGTGTACCTCTTCGGGGACTACCGGATCCCGGACGGGATGCCCGTCATCATCGATCCGGACACCTGGCAGCGCGCCCAGCGCATGAAGTCGAAAACCTCCCGGCACCATCAGAAGAATCCCGTCGATTATCTTCTTACCGGGAAAGCGTTCTGCGGCTGCTGCGGGAAGCCTCTTGTCGGTGATTCCGGCACCGGGCGCAACGGCACCCACTATTATTACACCTGCCAGTCCCGCAAGCGCCGCGCCGGCTGCGCAAAGAAGTCCGTCCGGAAGGATGACCTGGAGGATTTTGTGATCAACTTCCTTCTGGATCACGTTCTTTCCGGCCCGGAGATGGAGCGCATCGCGGATGCTATCATGGAATACCAGCGGAAGGAATCCGATTCCTCTCCCCTCCGCGCAATGGAGCGCGAGCTGCAGGAAACGGAGCGGAAGATTTCCAATACGAACCGCGCGATCGCGGAAGGGATCTTCACCGGTTCCACCGTCGCCATGCTCCAGCAGCTTGAGAAGACGGCTGCGGACCTCCGCCTGTCCATCGAATCCCGCAAGTACGCGGAAGGACAATTACTTGACCGGGACCGCGTTTTCTTCTTCCTTACTGCGTTCTCCACGATGGACCGCACGGATCCGCACGACCGCCGGACCCTCGTCCACGTTTTCCTCAATTCCGTCTACGTCTATGACGACCACTGCCGGATCCTGGTGAACACGTCCGACGATGATTCTATAATCCCCTTCGCGGATCTTCCCCCTGAGCCATCCGGTTCTGATATTGTTTGTTCTGTCCTGCCACCCGCAACGCATCCGAACCACGTCCTTATCCAGTACGTCGTCCGGATGTGAATGAAAAGAGAGATGCTACATTTTTGTAGCATCTCTCTTTCGTTACCGCCGATTCCAGTACGGGTCGATTTCTTCCCGCGGATCGTAGGACCGCGCCCCGGTCCTGCTCATGTAGCGTCCGGTTGTCCGGCTGCGTCCACGGGCATAGGACCTTTCGCTGGTTCCGTCCTCGCTTTCGCGCATCGCCCTGTAGGTTGCGATGCATTTCAGCGTGTGGAACACCTGGTCCGCTTTGGCAAGGTCACCGCTGTTGATCTCGTGTCCGTCCTTGTACTTCTCGTCGAGTTTGTCCAGTTCGTCGCACAGTACGTTTTCGATGTTTTCAAACATGTCGGACCCTCCTTATGCCACGGCGGGAGTGACGGTCGTCAGGGCCGCGAGGATCTGAGCCGTCTGCTGTGTCTGGCTGGCAGCGAGATTCGCCATGTTCAGGCTGTTCTGCAGCTCCAGGATCTTCTCATCCTTCCGGTTGATGTCGTCCTGGCACATCTTGTCGAGGATCGCCTGCGTCTGCTGCTGGATCGCCAGCCGCGTCGCTGCTCCCTCATTCTGCACGACGTTCTGCGTCTGCACGGTCGCCATGCGGTTATCGCAGCAGCACTGGCTCAGCTGGCCCTGCAGCGCGTTGAATCCCTGCATGGTCGCCACCTGCGCGTCGAAGCTGCGGTTCATGTCCGCCATCTGCCGCGAATTGGCGGCGATCTCGGACTGTGCAAATCCGTTTGCGATGTTGCTGTTCACGGTGCCGAAACCTCCGCACAGCGCCGTCTGTACGTCTCCGAATCCGGACGTCACCGCGTTCTGCAGGTTACCGATCCCGCTCACCAGCGCGCTCTGATCAAACCCCCGCTGTACATCCGCTCCGACGAATCCGCCGCCATTTCCGCCGCCGAATCCGAAACCATTCCCCCAGCCGCCCATCGCGATCAGGAGGATCAGCAGCCACCAGGCTCCGTCGTTTCCGAAACCAAAGCCGCCGCCGTTGCCATATCCGCCCATCGGGCCGACCGGCATTACGAGATTACCATTACCTTCCGTCATTTTCTTTTTCTCCTTTCGTTTTTATCACAATCCGCCCGCGCGCCTGGCGGTTTGTTTCATCTCCTGCCCATCATCTGCTGGGCCATCCGGATCTGCTGGTCCGTGATCTTCCCGTTCTGCTGCAGCCAGCTGATGATCTGGTTCGGATCGTTCCTTATCCCCTCCGGGATCCCCGGCATGATCCTCTGCAGCAGCTGCTGCGGGTTCTGGAATTGCTGCATCATCTGGCTCGCTTTCGCCATTACGTTCTGCATGTACATCGGATTCATTCCGCATCGCTCCTTTTCAGGCTGGATACTTCATCCTTCAGCTGTTTCAGCTCCATCATCATCTTGTTGTATGCTTCTTCTCCCCAGGTCTGCTCCGTGTAGTCCTCCCGGCCCGCGGCCCAGCTGTGCTTCGGTACCCGCTCTTCCAGCTGGTAATGCGCGATCTGCAGCTGGTTCGGCATCCCCATCTGGTTCGTACTCTTCAGGTAAATGACCGTGTCGTTCGTGTCCCACAGCGCCAGCGGCGTGTTTGCCGGCCATCCCGGCGGCAACTGGTACGCTTTCGCGCCGACCTCGCCGTCCACCCAGATCAGTCCCTGCGTCTGCTGCGGCTGCATTGTGCTCCAGTTCGTGTATGCCGGTAAGTATGCCATGTTCATTCCTCCTTTATCTCATCTTCCAGAAGTACGCCGGGATCTCGTCCCCGCTGTCCCAGCTGTCGTAGTAGTCCCCGTCGATCACCGCGACCGCATGGTTCCCCGTCCCGATAATGTACGTTCCCACCGGGAAACGGTCCGCGAACGCCCGGACCGATATGCACCGCGGGCAGCTCTCAGGCAGCAGAAACTGTTCCGCCCCTTCTTCCTGCAGGAACGCTCCCCATACGCTGTTGCTGCTCGGCATGTCGCACATGATCCGTCCCTGCCTGCACAGGTCCTGGTACACATCTCCCCAGCTGCGCTCCGTCGCCACGGAGATTGCCCGGACCACGCAATCATTCGCCTGTTTCCCCAGCGGATTCGGATTGCATCTCACCCACATCTTCTGTTCCTCCGCCTTTCTCTGCCTATATTTTCGCAAAAGAAAAGACCGTCAACCAGTTCGTTGACGGTCCTCCCGTGTGTCGTGTTCAGTTCATTTATGGTCCATCATCCGGAAGATCATCCGCGCTTTCGGATAGATCTTTCTTTTGATTTGCGATACGGAGATATGTTCCTCCGCCTCCAGCTCTTCCAGCGTCAGCTCGTCCACGTAAAACCGGATCAGCAGGCGCCTCGTTGTTTCCCCCTGCACGTATTCCTCCACCAGTTCACGGAACAGATGATTGCTGAATATCTCCGGCCTGTTCTTCTTCATCTGCTCCCTCCGTGACTGCGTACTTGCGCTGCAGGTTGTTGTACGTGTTCAGCCAGTCCTTCGTCCTGCTCGTGTATCCGTTCACAAAGATGTAGATGCACACCGCGATTGTGATACAGAAAGCGATCGCTACGGTCATAATGCACTTGATCGCCCAGCTCATGTGCATCAGTACGGATTCCGCCTGGTGCTTCGGGATCATCGGGACGTCTTTATCCATTTTATTCCCCCTCTCCGTCCTCTTCCTGAGGCGGATTATCTTTCCAGGGTACCTCATATCCCAGCGCCCGCTCGCTGTCGCCCACTCCGCTCGTCGTCGGATCCACGACGATACCCAGCACGGCCAGCAGCGCGAACACTGCTTTCACAACCGCCTGCAGTTTCCCGACCGTCGTGCTCAAGTCGATGGAGTATCCGAATACCTCCGCCACCGTCTGCGCAACCACGGCCACCGCCGCGATCGCTGAGATCCAGAAGGTCGGATTTTTGATGCGTACTTTCCAGTTAATCATCTTTTATTCCTCCGTTTCTTCCGGTTCCGGCGCCGGCACCGGGTGCTTATAGCATACCGGCGGCTGCACGTTCCTGCCAAACTTGTCAATGAACATCACCGTATGGATCCACACGCTGGAATCATTGGCAAAAGTCCGAATCATCAGGAATTTATCCTCCGCCTCTTTTTCGTCTGCATATCCGAAGATAAAGTTTCCGCTGGTGCCGTCCGCATTTGTCTGGATCTCGATCACGTAGTAGTTGTTCATAGTTTCCTCATCCTTTCTTTTTGTAAGTCACGGTCAGATCCCCGTTAAGGTCTGACCAAACAACGTTGTTTCCGATAATGGCGGTGATCTGTGTGGGTGTGAGAGTGACGGTCTGCGGTTCAATAAGCGGATAGCATAGCGCAATACCGTCCATAGCTTCCTTGAACGTGTCTTTATCTGTGTAATCGCTATCGTGAATAAAAACGTTTCCGTTTCCACCTTCATATATAGACATATCTGGCACTAATGCCTGTTGTCTACCGTCTGAAATGCAAAGGAAAATCGGGCAATACATTTCTAACCGTCTTGCGAATGCTCCCCGTTTTATCACGTTTGATAATCCGTTTGTATAAAATCTTCCATTGTTGACAGTCCATGATAACGACCCAAGATCAACCGTCACGTATTCCACCGTCAGCACGCCCGTTGATAGGTCAAGCGTGCCACCGTAAACCGTCCCCGCTTCTGCCGGGAAAGCAACGGAAAACGTTTGCTTTTCCGGGTCATCTGCATCCGTGGGAGAAAGATAGACGTTCGCTCCCGTGAATCCGGTAATAGGTCGCACGTTGTCCGGAGAAGGATCGCCGCTCCCGCTTTGAACGGGGGTGAAGGACGCTACGACGGACATGGGTTTCGCTACGTTCGTTTCAAACGTGACAGGGTTCCCTGTTTCCGTATATTCCTTCAGCGCTTCTCCGCCGGCCAGCGCTTTCATCATCAGCAGCTTCCGGATCGGCGTCAGGTCCTCCCGCTCATAGGTGTGCAGGTTGTTCATCAGGATCCACCGCCCAGCTCAGCGATCTTTCCCCAGGTCCCGTCGGATGTTTCGTCATAGGCGTATACGTCGCCTGTGTCCACTTCCAGGAAGAGGCTTCCCGTCATCACGCGCTCTTCCGGTTTGCTGTCCAAGCTCGTTCCGGCGAATTCCTTGTACGCCGGTGCCGTCTTGTCGTACTTGTCCCCTCTGCTTACCAGTTCCCGAACCATTTTTCTTTCCTCCCTTTACTGTCGTATCGGCATCTCCATGATCTCGTTATGCACCTGGGTGATCGTCCCGTTCCCGCCTAATGCGTGATAACTCTGGTACGCGCTGTCGATTGCGTCCTTCCTGCTGACGGTGATCTGTCCCTCTGCCTTGCAGCGCTCGTATGTGTCCAGGATATTGATCCGCAATATGTCCCGGACGCCGTCCTCGATCGCCTTGCTGCGCTCCTTTTCCTTCTCCAGTTTCTTGCTGATCTTCCGCAGCGCGATCCCTACGCCCGCCGTCACACATCCGAACAGGACCTCCAGCCAATACTTCACCAACCACTCCCACATACGCCATCACCCTTCCTTTTGTATCTCCGCTTCCGGAAATACCTGCTTCACACTCTCCACGAACTCCGGCGTGCAGTGCCGCAGGATCACCGTGTACGTGTCCTTCACGACCAGTCCCGCGTTCTCCAGCGCCGCCATCGTCTTCTCGCCCACGATCCCGTCCGGCTCCAGTCCGTTGGCCCGCTGGAATTTCTTTACGGCTTCCTCCGTCTTCCGTCCGAAGTCGCCGTCCGCACCGTAGCTGCCCAGGTCGTACCCCAGGTCCATCAGGATCGCCTGTACGTATGCAACCTCCGTCCCTTTGTCGCCCCGCCGCAGCGTCTTCTTCGCCGGCTGCGGCTCCGCGCCTCCGCCGCTCTTCCCGTAGTCGTAGCTCACCTGGTCCCACAGGCCCACCGCGTTCCATCCTCCCTTGATCGTCTTTCCCTGGAACCTGCTTTCCGCCACGCATCCCCGGCTGCTGCTTGAGTGGATCGCGCCCTCGCCCCGGTCCCCGGTGCAGATCCCGATGTGGCTGGCGTTCCCCAGTCCGTCGTGGTATCCGCGCTTTTCCTCTCCGCCGTCGTTCGCGTGGATAAACAGGAAAGCGCCCTTCGGTACGCATCCCAGCTGATGCACGCACTCTTCCGGCGTCATGATCGCACCGTTCTTCCGGACCTCCCTGTACCATGCATTACTCCCGGCCAGGTCCTTCCTCATTCCGCACTGTGCCAGGCACCATTCGATAAACGCCTGGCAGTCCATCTCGCTGTACGGCGTCCCCAGTTTCTGGAATCCAACCTCTCCCAGCTTGTTCCCGT